>Ga0224722_1000366_pt1 | contig 26757 bp, 25 predicted proteins | sample Balambano_FR1_Me_FD_161646 | JGI IMG/M metagenome (GOLD analysis project Ga0224722, IMG submission 161646) | Freshwater sediment microbial communities from Lake Towuti, South Sulawesi, Indonesia - Balambano_FR1_MetaG | ecosystem: Environmental > Aquatic > Freshwater > Lake > Sediment | place... | reverse complement strand
TGACTGTACCGTTCACCTGCCCGGTCCAGCCATTGGGCGTTAGCCTAAATGGTGGTTGCGGTGGTTGCAAGGTATTAACCCCCACTACTTCTACCGCCTGGGTGGTACAGTTGACATTATCCGATGTTACAATTTTGGCATCTAAGCGGTAAACTCTACTGCCAAACGGCAAAAATTGGGTATCAAGTAGGCTGTTCCATACGCCGGTTGTAGCCAGTTTGTTGGTGCGAGCCAAGAACTTGCCATCCATAAATAATTCCACTCTCGTGGCATTGGTAGGAGCAATCACATCTATAGGTATTTGACCTGTTAAAGTCATACCAGACTGCAGGTTCATTATTTTGTGAATCGGCTGGCACTGCGTCTCGTTAGCACTCACTTGGTCATCAACCGGCGCTAATAATCTTGTGCCGGCAACGACAACCATAAGACCTACTACAGCTAAGGATATCTTTTTAAACATAAGCTTAGACTTTAGTATACTTCTGTTTGCCAAGGATTTAAAGAGCTAGTGTCTGGTGCTCAGATGTCGATGCACGGTACGAACGCGTGGTGCTGTTTTGGCAGGGTGGTGTTGCTCCGGAAACACCCAAAACCGATACCAAAAATAATTCCAGACAGTAAAGAACCCACTCGATATAAACTGCCCAATATAAGGTGTAATACCAACAGATTTTAGCCCAGCTACAATAAGATAGTCGAGGAAGAAATTAACGAGGGTAATAAAAATATAACGACCACTAGTCTGCGCGAGCTTGTCTTTAAGGTCCGGGTTTCTAAACACCCAGTAACGTTGTAGTAAAAAATTTACTGTCCAGCCAACAATGTTGGCAATCATCTTAGACCAAAAAAGACTTAGCCCCAAACCCTTGTCGGCGATAAAAAACACCAAGTAACCGGTCCAAAAATAAGCCCCACCAGCAATCATATATTCTACCGCTTGAACCAGCAGTCGCCGAGTACGCTTTTTCTGTGCTTTAGTTTGTTTTTTTGTCATAACCCTTCTATTGTAACCTACTGCGGCGCTCAGAGATGTTATAGTGTTTATAGATGAAGAATAATGCAAGTTTAGTTTTTGGATTTTTTCTGGTTGTTGGTGATTTCTTAGCTCTCGTTGCAGCGTTTGTGAGTGCCTATATTTTGCGCGTCAAGCTTGATGACCGATCACTTATTACCGAAATTGCAGCCCGCGATTACCTTGTCGCTTTCTTATATATTTTGCCAATTTGGCTGGTTATTTTTGGCTTACTTGGCTTGTACAACAAAAACACCTACGAAAACCGTTTTTCAGAGTTTGGACGCCTGCTCGTTTGCTGTTTTTTAGGTATTCTTGTCGCTATTGGCTACGAGTATGTCAGTAGCACCAGTATTTTCCCGGCACGCTTAGTGCCTGTTTACGGGCTCGGCCTCGCCTTTGCCTTTGTGCTACTGTTTCGCACTATTGCCCGGGGGATTCGCCGTAGCTTATTTCATTATGGCATAGGTGTTAATAACGTCCTGATTGTAGGCGACACCACTATTACTTCTCGTTTTATAGAGGCAATTGCCAACACCAAAATTACCGGTTACAAAATCATTGGTATTGTTGGTACCAAAAAGTTTGCAAACAAATATCGCCACTTTCCTGATTTCGAAGCCGCCACGACCGCACTAAGCAGTAAGGGGATTCAAAGCATCATCCAGACCGAGCTCTACTCGTCAGCGGAAAAAAACAGCCAAATTCTCGCCTATGCCCAAGAAAACCACATCGCTTTTCGGTTTGTGCCTGGTAACAATGAATTATTTGTGGGCAATATAGAAGTTGATTTGTTCTATTCCATCCCCGTTATTGCCGTTCATCAAACCGCACTAACTGGCTGGGGACGCATCGTAAAACGCCTGTTTGATATTGGTTTTTCCGCTTTATCACTTGTTGTTTTATCACCTGTTTTCTTGTTGATTGCACTTATAAGTAAGGCAACTGAGCTGCACGGCACAATCTTGTTCAAACAGACCCGCCTGACTCGCTATAACCGCGAATTTACAGTTTACAAGTTTCGCACCATGAACAGCAAATATGGCAAGGGTACGCCCGAGGAAGATTTTATCCTTATGGGCAGACCAGACTTAGCAAGGAGCTTTCGCGCCAACAAAGAACAGATTAGCAACGACCCTCGTATCACACGCCTTGGCAAAGTACTGCGCGCCACCAGCCTAGATGAGTTGCCACAACTTTATAATGTACTCAAGGGTGATATCAGCTTGGTTGGCCCTAGAGCCTTAATCCCTCAGGAACTCAAAGCCTACAAACAGCGTCACGCTATTTTGTCGGTCAAATCTGGGCTCACTGGCTTGGCGCAAATTTCTGGACGCAAAGATATCAGCTTTGACGAACGCCGAAAACTTGACATTTTTTATGTACAAAATTGGAGTTTTTGGAGTGATATTGTTATCCTAGTCCGAACCGTGGCGGTGGTGGTGTTTCAGCGCGGAGCCAAGTAGTGAAGATTGCCCTTGTGACCGATTGGATCTATGGTGGTGGATCTGAGCTAGTTGTCGAATCATTTCATCGTTTATATCCTGAAGCGCCTATCTATACCTCATACTGCTCTGATGAATGGTGTAAACGCCTAGATAATAAAGTAGTCACCGGCTACTTACAGCATCCACCGTTTAAACAACTAAGAAAGTTTTTGCCCTTACTACGACAGTGGTGGTTTGCAGCACTTGATTTAAGTGATTTTGACCTCGTCATTTCTATAACCGGCAACGGTGAGGCGAAGTTTGTAAAAGTACCAAATGGTACACATATCAGCTACTGTCATACACCGGTACATTTCTATTGGCGGCACTACAAAGGCTATCTAGCCCAGCCTGGGTTTAGGCCTGTGTGGATGGCGCGGTTGGGGCTTAAGGCACTTGTAGGCCCTCTAAGAAGGCGAGACTACGGTGCGGCCCAAAAAATTGATCATTTTATTGCAAATTCGTCGCATATCCAGGCAGACATCAAAAAGTACTACGGCCGTACATCGACAGTTATTTTCCCACCTGTTCATACTGAGCGTTTCTCAAAATCCCTCAACATACAAAAACGAAACGGTTTTGTGGCCTGGGGTCGCCACGTACCTATGAAGCGTCTTGATATTGCTATTGAGGCCTGTAACCAGCTCGGCCTGCCACTCACCATTGCCGGTAGCGGCCCAATCACCGATGATCTTAAAAAACTAGCAGGCCCTACTATCCGCTTCTTGGGCCGTGTTTCAGACGACAAACTAGTACAGCTAGCACAGTCTGCTGAAGGGTTTTTATTTCCGAGCATAGAAGATTTTGGTATTGCTCCAGTAGAAGCGTTAGCGGCTGGTACGCCAGTTATTGCCTACCATGCTGGTGGTGCCTTCGACTACATAGAAGCAGGGAAAACAGGGCTATTTTTTGATCAACAATCAGCCGTGTCTCTTGTAAAAACCCTCCGTACTTTCAAGGCGGCAAACTTTAATAACAAGCATATTGCTGACTATGCTCAAAGATTCTCAGACCAAAACTTTAAAACTCACATTAGTAATTTTGTTGTAAAAAATACTTAAATTCTGCTTATAGCCCATTTCTAGTAGTGTTTTTATGCTGCTGTCTGGTACTTTTTACTTCTGTTTGTGTTGCAAATATAACCTTTATTTAGTGTCCTATCGGCCTATAGTTCGCTATGTTAAGCAGGATCATCATATGTGCGGCATTGTTGGCTATATCGGTAATAAAAACGCTAGTAGTTACCTATTAAGCGGTCTTGAGGCGCTGGAGTATCGTGGTTACGATTCGGCTGGCATAGCCCTCTACAATAAAAAATCAGGCCTACAATTGGCTCGGACCGTTGGGCGTGTGAAAGCCCTCCAAGATGAAGTATTAGCAACCAAAATTGAAGGCACTGTTGGTATCGGCCACACCCGTTGGGCAACACACGGCAAGCCACTAGAACGCAACACGCACCCGCAAACAAGCCAAAGCCAACACTTTAGTGTGGTTCACAATGGCATCATAGAAAATTACGCCTTAATCAAACAGTTTCTCATAAAAAAGGGCTACGTTTTCACGTCCGATACAGATACCGAAGTACTACCCAATCTTGTTGACTACCACTACTTGCAAATGCATGATGTTGAAAAAGCTTTTCTAACAGCACTGCAACAACTACGTGGCGCTTACGCTGTCCTGCTGTTTAGCCCGCTAGAACCAGACAAGCTATTTGCCGCTAAGTTATCAAGTCCGCTCGCAATTGGCATAGGCAAAAAAAATGAAATGTTTATTGGTTCTGACGGCCTGCCCATGACAGGCCACGTTGAGCAAGTGGCATATCTAGAAGATAATGAGGCGGCCATTATCACCCCGAGTGGTTACCGGATTATTAGTAGCGCAGACAGTAGCCCAGTAGAGCGTCAAGCGGAACTTTTAGAAATAGAGCCGGGTAGTATTGGGCTAAATGGCTTCTCGAACTATATGCTAAAGGAAATCCACGAGGCACCACAAACCGTACGCTCTGCGTTGCTTGGACGTTTACGCACAGAAGAAGGTATTATTAAGCTTGGCGGTCTCGAAGGCGTAGCAACGCAGCTTGACTATATTGACCGCATTATTATTGTAGCGTGTGGCACATCTTACTATGCCGGTATGGTGGGCGAGTATTTGTTTGAAGAAATTGCAGACGTGCCAGTTGAAGTGCAGCAAGCATCAGAATTTCGTTACCGAGACGAGCCACTGAGCCGTAGCACTGCGGTACTGGTTGTTTCTCAGTCGGGCGAAACAGCCGATGCCATTGCCGCACTAAAAAAACTAGAAGGAACAGGCATACTGCTGCTTGGCATTGTCAACGCACCGGGTTCAACCCTTGCACGCATGACCGATGCTGGTGTTTATTGTCACGCTGGCCCAGAGAAAGCCGTTGCCAGCACAAAGGCCTTTATAGCTCAGGTTAGTGTGCTTTGTCTTATTGCACTACACCTATCAAAAAATTATCGCCATTTTCATAAGCTCATCAATGCCCTTGATGAGCTACCCGCGCAACTTGAAACAATTTTAAAGACCGAAAAGGCTATTGCTCGGTTAGCAAAACGCTACGCCCATCACCGCGACTTTTTGTTTATTGGCAGGCGCTACTTATACCCCGTTGCGCTTGAGGGTGCATTAAAGCTAAAAGAGGTTAGCTACATTCACGCTGAGGGTTTTGCTGGTGGCGAGATGAAGCATGGACCACTGGCGCTGATTGATGAGTCATTCCCCACTTTTGCCCTAGCTCTTTCGAGCGATATATCAGAAAAATCAGTGAGCAACCTCCAAGAAATCAAAGCTCGTGGCGGGCCAGTCATTGCTGTAGTTGACAACCCAAAAAGCGAAGCTGCATTAGCTGCCGATGATACAATTATTGTTCCTAAAACTATAGAGCCATTACAGCCAATTTTAGCAGCAACCGTTACGCACTTATTTGCCTATTATGTAGCGCATGAGTTAGGGCGCGATATAGATAAGCCCCGCAATTTAGCAAAAGCTGTGACTGTAGAGTGAAAACTGACTAAGCCCTAGTTTCGGATTCAGATAATCTAATTGTAATGTGCGCAATAATTTTTTGACGAGCCAAACGAGCTGTAGCTAGCTCATACGCACGGGGCCGACCGTCAACATGCTCTATGCCAGTGTATTCCGGAAAAGGATTCCAGACAGAGTTTCTGGGATCCCTGGTCGGATCTACTACTATGTGACGAATAGGGTCGTTGACCTGTTTGCCACACATGGTAATAAAGGTAATTGTCTCTTTTTCTATACCTATTGTTTCTAACAAACTACAAAATCGTCGCACTGTCTCACCGGTATATACCCAGTCGTCTAAAAAAACTGTCTTTCTTGGTGCGCCAAGTCCTGCGGCAGTTCTGCGCTGTAAAATACCGTCAAGCTGCGTAGATGGTAGTTGATCCGATGTGTCGTCTCGGCTAATTCTTATGAAGTCTATGCTGCCAGATGGGAAGACTCCACCTCTTTGCTGTGACCATGCCTGCCTAACTGCAAATGCAAATAAACGAGCTCCTTTATCGTTGGCAACTACCATGTCTGGTTGTTCGGCGTGCACTATATCAGTTACGGGTACGGCTAGTTCGGCCACATCTCTAAACGAAAGTGGTGCAGAATTATCTCCATCATAGGCTGGTGCTTTGTCTATGTCGTATTCTTGGGCGGCTGTTTGTTCGAACGAGTTAATCTGAAGCATAGTTGTTATTATAGAGTATTTATGTTATTATACAACAAAAGTTATTTGTTATCAACAAATCGGTAGTTTGGAGCTAATATGCACAGTGCTGTACCCCAGCCCGCAACCAAAATAGATATTCCGGCCATCGTGCTCTGCGGTGGAAAATCTAGTCGCATGGCTGAGCGTACGCAAAACAAAGTACCAAAACATCTTTTGGGTGTTGGCGGTAAACGCATCATAGATCATGTTATAGAGCCTTTTGTGGCAGCTCCAAAGATTATCCTCGCAACTGGAGTACACGGAGAAAAAGTTGCCGCACATGCCAAAGCTACTCATCCGAAACTCCCAATTGCATTATCTCATCGTGAAACACCACAAGGTGTCATTGCAGCCATACACGATGCCGTGGAAGAACATGCTGTTGTTGGCTCGTTTATGATCACGAGCGGTGACGAGGTTATCTCGGGTTTAAACGTAGCAGAATTCCTGAGCGACCACCGTTTGTCTCAAAAAGCCGCCAGTCTGGTTGTGAGTAGCCAGATAAAGACAGTGCCCGACTTTGGCTTTATGTTTGATGAAAAACACAACGCTACTAATCTTGCGCGAAACCACGAATCAGCCATCGCCGAGGCACGGCACTATGGTTCTGGAACTTTTGTGCTTCATACTGACACACTTCCACTGATGCGTGAACAGCCAAGCTGGGAGCAGTTTGTTCGCACCATGATTGATCAGCAGGCACTACACTGTCACGTGACTGATCAACCGTTCTTTAACCTCAATACACCAGAAGAACTGGCACTTTTTGAGCAAACAGTTACACCCTTGTCGGCTTAATATAGTTCTCTAGCTCAATGCGCCAATCGGTGCTAGCAAACCCCGTGTTTTGAATCTTAGAAAGGTCAAGTGCGCTTTGTAGTGGACGAGGGGCAATACCTTCTTTGCCCGCAAAATATTCAGAAGTTGTAGTGTCGCTAACTGTGCTACTAAACCGAGCACACGCAAATATTGCTCTGGTGATCTCTGCCCACGATACGGCATCCCCACTGTTTGAGACGTTATAGGTGCCAAATGGTGCGTTGGTTGAGACTACATGATCAATTGCACGTACCAATTCCGATGTAAACGTAAGTCGACCAATCTGATCGCTTACCACACTAGGATTAACACCCCTTTTGCCTAGCTCTAGCATGGTGCGTACAAAATTCTTACCCTCACCTATCACCCAACTGGTTCTGATGATATAAAACTTTGGTGCTAAGCTCACCGCAATATCGCCTGCTGCCTTGCTGGCTCCATAGACGCTTAGCGGCGTAAACGGTTCGTCCTCGGTATGAAGCTCGATGGTCCCGTCAAACACATAATCGGTCGAAATATGTACAAGTGTCATGTCGTGCTGGGCCGCCACTGCCACTAAATTTGCGACTGCATCAGCGTTTACCGCCCACGCAAGCCGTCTACCCTCCCTTGTCTCGGCAACGTCCACATTTGTGTAGGCAGCCGCATTAATAAGGATCTTTGTTTCTGACCAGTCGAATAACTCCACGGAGGTCTTGTCGGTAATATCTAACTCAGCAACATCAGCAAAACGCGCACCTGGATAGCGCTGTCTCAGTGCAGTACCAAGCTGTCCGTTTGCGCCAACAATAAATATACTGCTATCATCCATATCTACACCTCCATCCCGTTGCATGTTACTCTGGCTTCACTTTTCATTTGATGATGTTAATAATTTAGTTTTTTTCATCTAATTATCGACTGCTGTTATGAAATGCAACGTGATCCATGGGAATTATGTCTTTGAGTAGCGGGTGATTTTTGTCCTTATCCGAAACAATTGCTTTATCAAGTGAAATTGGCCAATCAATACCAAGCGATTGATCAAACAAGCTCACAAACGTGTACTTACTCTCGGGCGACCAGTGTTCGTTAACCAAGTACGTATAGGTTACCTTTTCTTCTAGCGTTTGGTACCCGTTTGCCACTCCTCGGGGCACAAATACGGCAATTTCCGGAGTAATTTCGACGGTCAGTGTCTTACCAAAACTTGGCCCTTTTCTTATATCTACCCATGCACCAAACACGCTGCCGTTTGCAACAGTAATAAACTTTTCCCACGGCTCTGCATGCAAACCGCGCGTGACACCCTTTTCAAGGTTAAACGAAAAATTATTTTGCACAATTGTAAACGGTGGAAGGCCAAGCGCTTCCATCTTTGCCTGCTGATAATTTTCCTTAAACCAACCGCGATCATCGCCGTGCAGTACGAGATCAACAATATAAAAACCCGGTATCGAAGCTTCTCTGACGTTTAGCTGCTTTGACATGTTAGACGGTTAACTTTACGCCAGTAGCTTCAGCTATTTTGTGTATCCATTGTTCAAGACGGTCCACTTTGTTTGCTATCATCAACATTTCTTGTTGATAATCTCTAATCAATCCCGCTAGCCCATCTATCGCCCCAGTTAGTGTATCAACTTGATTTTTGGTTGCGGTTTTATCGAGCTGTTGGTTAATAGCAGAAAACTCTTTCTGCATGTAAGAAAATAGCTTTGTAAATTCGTCTTGGCTCATACTTTTATTCTATCACCGATCTCGACATCGAGGGGATGAGTTTCACATTTAGTGCAGTTTGCGGTGAAAGCGAGCACCGAAGCGGAGGCGTATTGTTTAATACGACGAGCATCGGAGACGCAGGTTTTCGCGCGAAATGTGCAAATGTGAAACTCATCCCTAGTGTCCCGCTTTCTTATATTTTGCTTCGGTTTCTTGCTTTTGCGGCTTCCACCAACCTTCGTTGTCTTTGTACCAGTTAATTGTAGCGCTTAGTCCATCTTCAAAAGACGTATAACGCGGCCGCCAGCCAAGCTCTGCAACAAGCTTAGTGTTGTCAATCGCATAGCGCATGTCATGTCCAGGTCGGTCAGATACATGCTCATAGTCAGATGCTTCTTTGCCCATCTGTTCAAGAATTAATTCAACGACTTCTTTATTGTTCTTCTCGCCGTTTGCACCAATCAGATATGTTTCGCCATTTTTACCTTTTTCGATAATAGACAGCACTGCTCTATTGTGATCATCTACATGTATCCAATCGCGCACGTTCTCACCCTTGCCATACAGTCGAGGGCGTCTGCCTTCAATAATCTCGGTGATCTGTCTTGGGATAAACTTTTCAACGTGTTGATACGGACCGTAGTTGTTTGAACAATTGCTAATAGTAGCCGTAATACCAAAGCTGCGTACCCATGCTCTCACCAAAAGGTCAGAACCAGCCTTGGTGCTGCTGTACGGGCTTGACGGATTGTATGGTGTCTTATCAGTAAATTTTGCAGAATCATCAAGCTCAAGGTCACCATACACTTCGTCAGTAGAAACGTGGTGTAGTTTCTTACTATATTTTCGTACTGCTTCTAATATACGAAAAGTACCAATAAGGTTACTTTCAACAAAGGGCCACGGATTATTAAGCGAGTTATCGTTGTGCGATTCGGCGGCAAAATGCACAACGATGTCGTTTGCAGACACAAGGTCATCTATTAATTGCTCGTTGCAAATATCGCCAGTAACAAACTGGATTTTGTCCAAAACATCCTCTAGGCTGGCCGCATTGCCAGCATAGGTAAGCTTATCTATGACGGTAACTTGCCAGTCGGGGCGATCTTTTAACACAAGGTGTACAAAGTTCGCTCCAATAAACCCCGCACCACCTGTTACAAGTACTTTCATCCCGTTACTCCTAGAAAGCGCTTGTTGCGCTGTTTTAAGTTATTCTTACCAGGTCCAGACTTAAGATGTTTCTCTCTGGCAAAAGCATCACTACTATCTCTATATGCCTCAAAATATATTAACTCATATGGCCCACGACCTTTTGTATAAGTGCTTTTGCCAGAATTATGCTCGACTAGGCGTTTCCGTAGGTCTGACGTGCAACCCGTATACAACATCCCACTTTTCTGACTACGTAATACATAGACATACGTAAAGCTAGGAGTAACGGGATTCATCCCTCTATTGTACCTGTTCTGATAAAGAAAAATGTTGTATTTCGCTCAAACAGCTCATGCAGATATTTCTACAACAACCAGTGTTGTTACTATATAACCATGGTTATAACAATAATTAGTGGTTATTTTAACCCTTTACACGGCGGTCACCTAGACATGATTGAAGCCGCAGCTATGCTAGGAGACCGACTGGTAGTGATTGTTAATAATGACGAACAGCAGCTACTCAAGAAGGGCAAAATAATTCTTGATGAAAAAAATCGGATGCGACTAATCGATGCACTCAGAGCAGTTGATGAGGTGGTTTTGGCTATAGACACGGATCCACCAGTATCTAAGACATTACTCGAGATTGCTGTTAAATACCCCAATGATCAGCTCATTTTTGCTAATGGTGGAGATAGAGTTGGTCCCAGGGCCATACCAGAAACGACTGTTTGTAAAAAACTTGGCATACGGACAGTTTTTGGAGTTGGCAGTGATGAGGTTGTAAAACGTGATTCTTCTACGCGCATCAACCAGGCTGGTGGCCACGAAAAATAAAGTTCCTCTTCTGGCGGAAGAACCAACGCCACACCTTTTTGACGCCAAAAAGGTGAGAAAACCGCTGGGCTGCGTTTTTTCGTGATGTACTCACTTGCCAAGCCAGACAACGGCGCTGGCGCAACTTACCACTCCTTGTTACTTGGGATGGAGTGGCTTAACACTCGCCAGCCTTGGCCGTTGTCAGTTTGGCGTAACTACTCAGGAAAAAGCCGATGCCCAGACCCAGAGGGGGCTATGGATACGGCCTTAAACAGGCCAATTTTTATCATATGTCCAAATCGTCTGCAGCGATTTGTCCATGGTCTTAAATGCACATTCCGCATGCTACCCTAGTTTGGGCGTTAGTCAAAGACACAATAAAAAGCAAGGACGTGTTTAAGCCCTTCTTCTGCAACTAAAAATAAAAAGGAGAAGGGTGAGTTGTCCTTGTTATTGTGCTTTTTTGACAACTGGCCGAGGTAAGGCAGTATGTGGGTGCGAGCTCTTTTGCCTACTTTTCTGGCGGCTCAGAAAAGTAGGGATTTGCTTCTTCATCCGAAGAAGGTATCATTTATAAATATGAAGGGAATTATTCTAGCCGGTGGATCTGGCACTCGCCTCTACCCTATTACCAAAGGCATTTCAAAGCAGTTGATGCCAATTTATGACAAACCAATGATCTACTACCCACTAAGCACGCTTATGATGGCAGGGATCAAAGAAATCCTAATTATTACCACACCAGATGACCAGAGTCAGTTCCAGCGCCTTCTAGGAGACGGCAGCGACCTTGGTATCAGCCTTCAGTATGCTATACAGCCCTCACCGGATGGTCTGGCTCAAGCCTTCTTAATCGGCGAGGAGTTTATAGGCACAGATTCAGTTGCTCTCGTATTAGGTGACAATATCTTTCATGGTCATGGATTTGGTGACAGCCTCAAAGAATGTGTAGATCCAATCGGTGGCATTGTCTTCGCTTATCAGGTATCCGATCCTGAGAGGTATGGAGTAGTTGAGTTTGACAATCAAATGCATGCCGTCTCTATTGAAGAAAAGCCTTCTGAGCCCAAATCCGATTATGCAGTTGTTGGACTCTATTTTTATGATAACGATGTCATAAAAATTGCCAAAAATATTAAACCGAGTGATCGCGGCGAGCTAGAAATAACTAGCGTTAATGAAGAGTATCTTAATCGTGGCAAACTCAAAGTCCAGGTAATGGACCGGGGCACTGCGTGGTTGGACACCGGTACTTTTGAATCAATGAATGATGCATCAGAATATATCCGCGTGGTAGAGAAGCGCACCGGCTTTAAAGTCGGCTGCATAGAAGAAGTTGCCTACAGCCAAGGTTTTATAAACAAAGAGCAGCTACACAAAATTGCCGAACCCCTAGTAAAAAGTGGTTATGGTAAATATCTCCTTGAATTAAGCAAGTAAAAGGACCAATCAAGAAAATGCCAAAAGTAATTGTTATTATCCCTTCATATAATTGCGCGCCGCAAATATCACGAGTACTAGCAGGTTTTGATAATAAGTTACTAGATCGTCTCACGGAAGTTATTGTGGTCAATAACCGTAGTACCGATGACACCGTTGCACAAGCCATTAAATCTGTAAAAAAAATGGGCAGTAGTAAAATCAAAGTAGCAACTAATAAAGAAAATGTGTCATTAGGCGGAAGTCATAAAGTAGGTTTTTTGTACGGCAAAAAGATTGGTGCAGAATATGTTGCTATTCTGCACGGTGATGACCAAGCCCAAACATCCGAGCTTAACAATCTCCTGGACATAATAGAGGAGCAGCCAGAGCTTGATGCGGTCTTAGGTTCCCGCTTTATGAAAGGTTCCACACTAAGCGGCTACTCCTGGAAACGTATAGCCGGTAACCGTATCTTGAATGTCCTCTATTCAATTGTTATATTGCATACTACAAAGGACCTTGGTTCTGGTTTAAACATCTTCAAACTTTCTGTACTTGATGAAGATCAATTTATTAAATTTGGTGATGATCTTGGATTTAATTTCGATATGCTACTTTATCTCTTTAAGTCTAAGTCTAAAATCACTTTTACCCCGATAACATGGAAAGAAGAAGACCAAGTTAGTAACGCCCGCAACTTGAAAATAGCCAAACTGGCTGTAATCCGCCTTATTAGATGGCGGTTTGGTATTGCACCAATTAATCCCACTAACAGAAAGAGGGATGTATATGTATTTAATGAAGAGAAAAGCTAATGTCTAAAATCCAGATCTTAATGCCAATGGGTGGACTGGGTAGCCGTTTTGCAGAGCAAGGATATACGATTCCTAAGCCACTGATTCCAGTTGATGGTAAGCCAATGTTTAAACGTGCTCTTGATAGTTTTGCAAGCTTACAAGCAACAGATCATATCTTTGTAATTAGAAGAGAGCACGAAGAACAATATAAGTTGAGTGAACAAATAAAACAGCATTTGCACGATGCCAAAATTTCCATACTAGAGGAAAATACTCATGGTGCGGTTGAAACGTGTATGCTAGCTGCACACGACATCGATGATGAATTGCCAATTATAATAGCCGACTGCGATATCTATTTTGAGTCAAAGTCTTATTTTGAAAAAGTTGCGAGCAATACTGCAGACGGCTTGCTGCTAACTTTTGAGTCAGATCATCCGCGATATAGCTATGTTGAGGTAGATGAGAATGGAAAGGCAATTAGAACTGCGGAGAAAGTTGTTATTTCTAGTCACGCAATTCTTGGTGGATACTGCTTTAAGTCCGGCAAACTATTCAAGGAATTATCCGCAGAATTCTTGTCAAATAAATTACCAGAGAATATGAAGGAATACTTTTTGTCACACCTTTTCAATATACTCTTGGCAAAAAATGGTGCCATAGAAATAGCTGAAGTGGATAATATGTTTATATTTGGAACACCTGATGAGCTAAACACCTACTTCAGTGATCACCCGCAGGTTAAACTATGAAAACAATAAAAGGTCTCTTTTTTGACTTGGATGGAACGCTTGTGGATACACTAGAAGCTAATGCCCAGGCTTACATTGAAGCCGTCAAAGCTATAGATAAGGAATTTACTCGTGAAATGTATGCCGAAATACATGGTATGCGTGTCGATCTGTTCCTCCCTAAATATTTTCCGGATATTACAACTGAAGATATAGACAAGGTACGACGCGCAAAAGCAGCTATTTACCCGAAGTATCTACATCTTGCTCGGCCACACAGACAACTTATTGATTTCATTAAAACCCTGCGTACTCAGCATACTACTGTTCTGGTAACTATGGCGCAGAGGATAAATACCGAGGCGGTGCTCAAAGCAGCTAAGTTAGTCAATATGTTTGATTTCATCATTACTGGAAATGATGTGGAGCATGCTAAGCCGCATCCAGAGTCCTACTTGAAGGCTCTTGAAATCACAGGTCTTTTATCTGATGAAGCTTTGGCTTTTGAAGATTCCGAATCAGGCATTGAAGCCGCCAAAGCTGCTGGCATCCCAGTTATTACAATAACTATCCCGGAAGAGATTATATGAAAATAAAACGCATACTACTTATTGCACTGATCCTTGCCTTACCTGTCTTCGCTTTTTATTTAGCACAAAACCAAGATATACTCGTGCTCATAAAAGAAGAGGTTAAGCAGCCCAAAGTATTGCTTGCCTTTCTTGTCTCTTCGCTAATACTGTTGTCTGCCCACATGATACGTGCTTATAAGACTAAAATGCTAACAGACAGTATCAAGCACACATCGCTTCTGACACACTCGCGGGCACTCTTTATCGGCTATCTATTTAATGTACTCCTGCCATTAAGGCTTGGTGAAATTATCCGCGCTTTCGTACTCGGTAAAGGCATCCGTATGAGTGCAACCTTCATGTTTGGACTGGTACTTCTCGACCGTGCTATTGATGGCTTTATACTTGGTTTACTTACACTTTTTATTCTCTGGATGACACCTTACTTTGATGCAGCAGAGGTTCGCAGCATCACATTTGTGGCAGCATTAACACTAATGCTTGTATCTTTTATTGTGTTAGCGTTGCTACTTATTATCCGAAGACAGCCGGTGTGGCTACTTAAGTTCTGGCATAGTTTTACAGCACTATTTAATAATTCCTTACGTGACTCATTGCGATTTAAATTTTGGTCACTTATATACGGACTCGAAAGAGTCATAATACTAAAACGCCTCAAGCGTTACTTACTACTATCTATAGCGATGTGGGCACTTTATATTGTCGCCGTCTTCCCTATCGCTTCAATTTTTATAACCAATCCAACAGCCGGCAGCCTCACAGCAACAAGTACTGTAAGCTACCTTGGCGTCTCGGCTCCTAATGAACCTTCCCATATTGGCTCTTACGGGAAGTTCGTACAACCATATGTTGATGCCTTTGCAAATGCAGATGCCTTACGTTTGGCACTTATTTTCACCTGGTTACTGCAAATCATTCCCGCATTCATAGTTGGTCTTGCCTTCGTCTTGCGAACCAAAGAAACTATAAAGAGACCGGTCGCTAGCAAGGATCTGCAGGCTATTGACGACAAACTACTACGCGATGTTGATATTACCCACGATCTTGGTTCCTTTTTGGATGCATTCTTTACGAACAATTCCCTTTCTCGTATTATGCATCGCCTAGAGGTTGATAAGGACAGCAAACTAATTCATTACTTTAAGGGCGGTTCTAATGCGGTGACCGCTCTAGTATATGAGAATGATTCTTTCCTTGTCCGCAAAATTACACCTATACAGTACAGGTACAAGCTAAAGTCTCAGTATGACTGGCTAAAAGATAAGGAGAAATTAGACAGGGTTGTTAATGTCTTGAGCGAAGAAACTACAGATAGTTACTACAAAATTGATCTTGAGTATAATCAGGAGTTTATTCCTCTTTTTGATTATATTCACTCTATGCCGGCAACCAAGAGCAAAAAAATATTATCTGAAGTGTTTGCTTACCTCAATAAAGATATCTATAAGCCTGAGGCACAAAAGTACCGGCCAAAAGATTTATCGGCATATATTAATGACCGTTGCTTGAGTAAAATTCGTCAAGCCGCAGAAGTTAACGACGAAATTCGAAGCTTACTTACTTACAATGAACTAGTTATAAATGGCGAGAAATATAAGAACATACCACAAATTATCAATCAAATTAAAAAAGATAAATCAATCTCAACCTTGCTCGCAACTTATAGAAGGTGTTCTATACACGGCGACACAACTATTGATAATATTCTTGCAGACAAGTCCACCAATAAGTTTTTACTTATCGATCCCACAGACAATGAGAACGAAATCTCTGGACCCGTCTTCGACTTTGGACGCATGACCCAAAGTCTTCGCTATGGTTACGAGTTCTTAAATCGTGACGACCAACAAGTAAGTGTATTTGAAAATCAAGTTGATTTTGAATATTCAATATCAAAGAACTATGCTCAACTTGCCAAACACCTGGAGAATCTTCAGGATAAGTATTTAACTCCTGAAGAACAAAAAGCCGTACTTTTTCATTCAGCACTCCTCTATAGCCGAATGCTTACCCACCGAGTAGTTATTAATCCCCTCAATGCAGCCAAATATTATGCTATTTCAGTAATTGCTTTTAATGATTTTATTCGACAGGTTAAGTCTTGAACTTAATAAGAAAAATCCTAGAGCATAAGTTTATGCGCTACGGCATCATGGCCGTGCTAGTGGTCAGCATAGAGCTAGTGGCGTTCTGGGTAATGGAGGGTGTCTTTGGTTGGCATTATTTAATTGCCACATGGATAAGCCTGTTTATTGGTATTGTTCTGAACTGGATAGGGAGCCGTTACTTTGTATTCGGCCGCAGTAAATATGCCAAGAGTAGGGAGTTTGGCCTAGTTGCTATAACAAGCTTATTCGGTATCATCTTACAATCGGGCACAGTAGCACTTATGGTTGAGGTGCTTGATGGATCTGCGTTAATAGGCAAGGTCGCGGCTATAGTTATCACCTTTTTCTGGAACTACTATATTAGAGAAAGGTTTATCTTTAAAAAAACCTCCAATGAAAATATTTGATAAGTATCTTTTTTTATTCAATAAACATCGTCATTCTAAAATACTGATTTTAGTAACTTTTGTGGTTTTGGTATTAAGCGTATATGCAGTGTTATTTTGGCGTTATCCAAACAATGTAACGTACCCAAATTTTTATGCCGAAGACGGTTCAGTATTTCTGCAAAACGTAATCGATAAAGGTTGGATTGAGGCAACCTTCACCCCCTTTAACGGCTACGGGATAGTTGGGCTATACTTAATTACGGGCTTGGGTTGGCTAATTAACTTGCTTTTCTTTAGTGCAAGCTTTATAAATCTCCCGGCCACACTTTCCCTTGCATCAATATTGTTTATGTCTGTTGTTATTTGTTTACCTTTCTTACTATTTTCCTCTAGCTTCGGCAGGCGTGCCACATTTATTGTGGTTTTATGCTCGGCCCTATTACCGCTTCCCCTTTCGCCACACATAGTAATAGGTACAGTTGGTAATCAAAAATGGATCTTTTTTTATCTGGCATTCTTATTAGCGGTATACCGAATTATCAATTATAGAAACCTAAGCACTAAAAAAGTTGCCTTGATAGATCTTTCATTACTCATATCTGCATATACAAACGTTACTACTTACTTTCTCATACCGATACTTTACCTCCCTTACCTTAGTGATTTTTTAAGGCAAAGGAAAAAATCTACAATATTAAGCTTTGTAAAAGTAAAGCTCAAGGAGCAAGAGACAAGAAGTCTGATAATTCTAACCTTTTTATTGATACCTCAGGTTTTATACGTACTACTCAATGGTATACCTAAATTAGCAGGTTACTTAGACACGCCATTTAACCCCGACAGGGCGATTGAATTATTTATAAATAGAACCTTTTTATTTGGCATAACATACCCTATAAATAATTATCTGAATGATTTACTTGTACTTATAGTTTTTATGGCACTGCTTATTCTTGCCTGGAAATACCTTGGTGGAAAATCTCGATTTGTGTTTTTTACAGGAATATACGCTGCAGGAGTTGGATCACTTTTATTCGTCATTAATCGTACCGGGATTTCTGATTTCTTTTTTGGATACACATCAGCTGGAAGTGGGCCAGATCAATTCTTTTACACCCAGACCCTCATAATGTATCTGCCATTAGTTTTATTTGGTTTTGCCTTTTTAAAAAAAATTAAGAAAGAAAATATTAAAAATGTTATTCTGATGATTTTTATTGGAATAATAATCTTCAATGGATTAGTAGCAAATTCCGTTTCTGGAGAACAGTGGAGAAATGCTAGTCCATTTGAAAATGATGCAGGCATCTTCACTGATAGAGTATTAGATTCGTGTAGTAGCCCTGAGAATAGTGCCGTAAGTAAAGTGGTTGTTTACCCTTATGCAAGCGGACAATTTTCAATCTTAGCACCAAGAAAAGCGGTTTGCACAGAAGCATTGAAGGAGAATTACCAATTATCCACCTTAGATCTTGGCTTGAGGGTTAATAATAATGACTATCTTAGTGCAACATCCGACAAAGTTTTTACTCAAACATTTCTTGCAAACCAGGGTAACCTGAATGGTATCCGACTATTCATTTCGACTTTTGGCAAAAATAGTAGAAACGGCGATTACCAATTTTTACTCTTCAATGAAACATGTGAAGAAAAACTGCGCGATGTATCAATTCCAAATCAGATTTTGGATAATTCTTATTTTAATGTACGGTTCGAACCCCTAAAGGAATCAAATGGTAAAATATTTTGTTTCAAACTAGATGCCCCGGGAGGGTTTTATGACCCAATAGCTGTCCAATTGTCAAAAAGTGATGTATACAATGAAGGGATTCTCAAAATACAAAATAATACAGATGCCAGGGATGTTGTCTTCTTGCCTTTGTTTAACAGAGTAAAATAATCCCAAATATGGTACTCTATTTAACCATTTAACAAAAACGGCAAATTATACTATACTGTCTATTAGCATAAGCTAAAATAAACATATGAGTAATAAACAAAAAAAATTAGCTAGACATAGGTTCTGGTTTTTAGTTTTGTTGCTTCTTATTCCTTTATTTGTAGTTGGGTTGTTAAATAGCAGGAGCCTAGTTAATCGAATTAATAAAACCGATCCTTCAGATGCCGTGAGCGTACCTGTAAACGGCATAAATTATGGGCCACCTACTGAAAACGAAATTGCAGAGGGTAACTCTCAGAAAGAAAAAAATATTCAAGCCGAAAAAAATCGAATGAGTTTTGATAAGAATTCTACGCAAAAGGTGACTGTTATTATTACCGACGCGGGACAATATGGCGATAAAGTCGAGGTAAGGGCATTCGTCCCAGATTATTACAAGGATGGTACTTGTACTATTAAGTTTACGCAAGGCCCCAGCACTATAGAAAAACAAACCCCTGCCTATAGAGATGTATCTACTACTATATGCACTAATCCCCTTTTAAATAGGGCTGATTTTTCATCATCCGGAACCTGGCAATTAGTGGTTAGTTATTCATCAATGTCTGTTAGCGGAACTTCGGAGCCAGTGGAGGTTAATATAAATTAATATGTTATCGATTAATAAAGGCGTTAGCCACATAAATGTATCTACAAAACTAGTTTTATACTTTTTGATTGTGTTAATAGCATTTTTAGCTATAGACTTTATGGCATCAAAGAATGTCAGTGCGCTTAGCGGATCGCGATTTAATCCTGGTAGGATTATCGACGATGTAAAGTTTTACGATCCCAGCACAATGTCCGTTCAGCAGATACAACAGTTTCTCAACTCAAAGGTGCCAAACTGTGACACAAATGGTAGTCAAGCACATTCGAGCGGACGAACACGAGCACAACACGGCATTGCAAATGGTGTACCACCACCATATATATGTCTCAAGGATTACACACAAGTAGTGCCCGCCATTACTAATGGTGGTAGTGATTTATGTACTGGCAGTATCATTTCTGGTACTAAAAGTGCGGCTCAAATAATATACGAATCGGCTCAAGCTTGCGGCATAAACCCACAAGTGCTTCTTGTTTTACTCCAGAAGGAACAAAGCCTTATTACCGATGACTGGCCATGGCCAATCCAATATCGTAGCGCCACGGGCTATGGATGCCCAGACACTGCGCCTTGTGATGCAGAGTTTTACGGATTCTTCAATCAAACATATCAAGCTGCAAAGGCTTACAAGCGTTATCGTGCTAACCCAAACAACTATAACTATAGCGCGGGTAGAAATAATAATATCCTATGGCATCCAAATGCTTCTTGCGGATCATCCACAGTATACATTGAAAACCAAGCTACAGCCGGCCTCTATATATACACCCCTTACCGACCAAACCAGGCAGCACTAAACAATCTTTATGGAACGGGTGACTCCTGCAGCTCTTATGGTAACCGTAACTTTTGGAGAATGTACAATGATTGGTTTGGTACCACAACAGGAACACACCTCGTACGTACACCTTCAAGTCCAACGTATTACCTGCTTACAAATGATAAAAAATATGCTATACCAAACGGAGACATTTTATATGCTTACGGACTTGAGCAAACCGAATTAACTATTGTTAGTGACTCTTACCTTAACGGTGTAGACGATGGAGGAATACTTGGTACTCTTTTTACTATACCTGGAAACCCAACAACTTTCTTGGCTGATGGAGGGAAAAAATATGGAATACCTAGTGGTGAGTATTGTGTAAGATGGGGTTTGGCTTGTGGCGATATAAATGCACAAAAAGAGATTGGTATTAATGTTAGCAACCGCATGCTTGACGGTGGCACACTAAAACCACTCATGGGTAATCAAGGTGGCATTTTTCTAATGGAAAATGGTAAGAAAAAACCTTTTCTTACCCAGCAGGCAATGTCTGATAGGGGTTACGGCTTCGGTGATGCCGCCAGTATTATCAACTACACCAATGCTCAACGCCCCGTAGGCTTATCATTACCAGAGAATAATACTTTTATTAAGTTTTCCTCTGGAAGTACGATATATCTATATTCAAACGAAAAATTCTATAGTGTACCGTCATTGGAAATATTAAAGAACTGGCAACGAAACAATACTATCGTATTTAATGATTCATTTTCAGAATACAATACCGCTCCACCAGTTATCGAATATGTACTCTCGTCACTCGTAAATATTGGGGATGGAAAGACATATCTTTTAGATAATGGTGCTCGCATAGACGTAACTTCGGTAAATACTAATTGGCCAGCTTCCTTCAATTCAAGCAGCTTATCAAACTACATTGCATCTCTGCCCATTAAGGTAACGGCGAATAGTAGTTCAACATTTCGCACTTCTAATGGTGCCATCTATAGAATTATCAGCAATAATAGGTTAGCCTTCGCAGGGGTATCTGATTACTTTAACCTAGGATATACAAGTCAAAACATTATACAACTAAATTCAAATAGCTTAGATTTCATACAAAATGGGATTTTATTAATGGCCGAAGGTAGGTTATTCAAGAAATCAGGCAGTGATGCACTCTTTGTAGTTGCACCAAATAATGGCCGCCTGTCTCTAACATTATTATCCCAAATAGGTCAGTTTAACATCTCTACGTCATTCGTTCCTAATGTTGACCAGACAACCTTTGATTCATATACATTTTCCGGAACATTAAATAGTCTGGTTACCAACGGTACCGCATCTTTTCTGGTTAGGGACGGTGAAAGAATTTCAATCACAAATGACATTGCTATTCGCTATGGACTTGAGTCATTACAAAAAATTACTTTTTCCAATAATTACTTGGATCGCTTGCCAATAACTAGGTCCCTTGGTGCATTCATTCAATCAGAAGGTGGATCAATATATTATGTAGAAAACGGGGTAAAAAGACCCTTTACCAGTTTTGAAGCATTTAAGGGCTTTGGGGGAAGTACCACCAACACAGTCACAGTTCCAAATGATTTCTTAGATCAGCTTCCCACGGGTTCTCCTATCTAAGGAGAGATGTTAGAATACTAGTTGTGAGTAAAGACTTTCTCGATATTTCTGTCATCATTCCTTTTAAAGACAAAGCCAAGATGACTCTGGATTGTGTCAATTCTCTATTAAAGTACGGGCCTAATCTTAAGGAAATTATTTTAGTAAGCAACAACTCTTCAGAGACCGAGTTGGCTCGCATTAAAGCTGGTATTGGTAATTTACAAAATGTGAAACTACTTGTTTACGACCACCCCTTTAATTACCAAAAGATTAACAACTGGGCGGTAAAAAAAAGCGCTGGTAGTTTTATACTTTTTCTAAATAACGATACTGAACTAGTCAAAGAATCATCAGGACTTCTGGAGCGCATGTATGCATCTGCCAAAAAGCCTGGTATTGGTATGGTTGGGTGTTTACTGATGTATGGTGACCAAAAAACCATTCAGCATGCAGGTGTATTCTTGCGACCGGGCTTACAGGGCGACCATATGTATGTTGGCCAAATACTGAAGAATGTGCTGAAAGGGACGGGTACCGAAAAGTATCCTTATGACCTTCGTAAGTCGCGCCCCTTGACCGCAGTTACTGGAGCGGTGCAGTTAATTGAGCGCAAAAAGTTTGATGCGGTTAAGGGCTTTGACGAGAGCTTTATTATCTGCGGCGGAGATGTTGATCTCTGTATTAGGCTAAACAAGGCCGGGTATCAAACATGGTATCAGGGCGGTCTGAATTTCATCGTCCACAAGGAAAGTCAGTCACGCGCCTTCAAGCCAATTCCTTATATCGACTTTTTCAACTCGTACAAATCGTATATTACCGGATATGATACTAAGGTTGGTGATCCGTTCCTTCCAAAAATTACGGAGCAATATGTATGAGTAAGAAAAAATCACAAGCCTTTAGGGGGGTGCGTAAGGCCGCCCACATAAGTAGAAAGGCCTTTTCAAAAGCAGCAAACCTTTCTGGCAGAGTTGAAAAGAAGGCTGACCGCATCATCCATGGCACTGACCCAATAATTCAGATTCATGACAAGGTACTTTTTGAAAAAATCTATGCGGAAGCCATCCCTGAAATTATTCCTATACATCCCGCCCTCCCGCTGCCAGGAAGCCTAGGCACTATAACGCTCTTTATTCCTTCACTGCAAAGAAGTTCTTTCTTTGGCGGAACTGCTACCGCGCTCATCTTTGCAGCTAAAATGGCTGAAAAGAAATCAATGCATATTCGCATAGTAGAAACGCTGGTCCACGGACAGGCAAAGTCAGAAGACTTAAGTGCCTTTCTGAATTCAAATGGATTTAAGATCAAGACTGATGAAATAAAGATTGTTAATCTTGCTGGCCGGAAGTATAACCATTACGGTTATATCGAGATCCATCCTGATGACGTCTACATTGCCTCAGCCTGGTGGGATGCATATTTACTTGAGCGATTACCTCTACTGAGCAAATTCATCTACTTGATTCAAGACTATGAACCAATCTTCTATAACAACAGTGATCATTTTATTCTTTCTGAATCGACATATCACAGCGATAAATACATTCCGGTTTGTAACACGAAACTTATGTATGACTTTATGTGTGGCAAGGGCTATGCCAACATCGCTAAATCCGGCGTTTACTTTGAGCCTGCAATTGGAGTACGAGAAAAATATGGCTTGAGCCTGGAGAAAAAGGCAGGACAAAAGAAACGAATCTTTGTATATGGTAGGCCTGCCGTACACCGCAATCTTTTTTATAACGCTCTTGAAAGTATCAATCAAGCCTTCTCGACATACCAACTGGATGGAAACGAATGGGAAATATATATGGCTGGTCAGGACGGGGTTGCGGACATCCTACTAGACGCTGGACTTACTGCCAAAAATCTCGGAAAAATGCCAATTGAGCAATACTATGAGTTTGCAAGAACTATAGATGTTGCCGTATCCCTAATGCTCGCACCCCATCCAAGCTACCCCCCGCTCGAGCTTGCCTCTTTGGGCGCAACGGTAGTCACAACTAAATACCAAAACAAGGCTGACTTACAAAAATATTCTAAGAACATTATTATTACGGATGCAGATCAGGCTAAAATCACCGAATGTATAGTCAAAGCGGCAAATGTTTCATACAATCAACGCATAAGAAACACCAAAAATGATACTATCACTAACGACTGGCATAAAGCTCTAAAAGAAGTTGTTGATAAAGTTTCTAAACTTACTTAGGTTTATTGTTCTTAATTTTATAAGCAATCTTCCATATACTGCTGGACTCTATTCTTTTTAGTTCTTTTTCTATGACTTGGATGTGTGCCTCTTTAGCTGCTACTAGTTCCTGATTTTTCTTTAGCTCATCGCGATGAGCATTAAGTACATCATTTGTTTCGTGCAAAATTTTTTGCTGCCTGATTATGTATTGAGCTGTTAGTTCATCAAAACCTGATGCCGCCTTCTGTAGTAATTCGATGTCATTCTTCATGCCTAATCCAGTAAAGGCATCATACACACGAGAGGACGATTCAAAGATAATTGCTCTATACTGTTCATTGCTCTTGAATAGCTTAAGAAATTCACTATGAAGAGCTAGATAGCTTAAGCCATTTTTCTTCCAGTGTTGTTCGATATCACTATGTGAATCCCACCAAAGTCCAGCTGAATGCCTCCTGTATACAGACATGACATTATTTATAAATCCTATCTTTCCAAATTGAGCATGATAAAGGTGAAGGTACCAGTCCAGTGGAAGAATCCCAGTTGGTATTTGTGTGTAATCTTGTTTTCGATACATGACAGAATTTGTTTGAACAAAATTCGACCTCAGCAACTCTTTTGCAGAAAATCCGTTTGTTCTATCGGGAAAAATTTCGTCTGTTATAGAATTATCTTCGTAAGCAATCTTTACTGGATGAAAACATAGTGCATGGTCTTGGTGACTATCGAGAAAATCTGCTTGAATCTGAAGTTTATTTGAGCTTGTCCAGTAGTCATCGCCCTCGCACAATGCTATATATTTACCTTTTGCACGGCGAAGTGCATCAACTGAGTTCTCTATGGCTCCGATGTTTTTTTTTCTAAGTGTTGATTTAAATATTTTGGGATACTTACTTGTATACTCTTTTATTATCTCTTGCGTGTTGTCTGTTGAAGCATCATCGGCAATAATAACCTCAAATTCGAAGTTCGTTTTTTGCATTATGAAACTGTCCAGTGCTTGTCTAATAAACTCTGAGTGGTTGTATGTGATTGTAACAATACTAACTTTGGGTAATTTAGTCATAAACTACTTCTTGACTATCATCGTGTAGTGTATCGGCATAAGAAATCTATCTTCATCATCAAGTTGATTTAGCTCAACAATCTCAAATTCTTTAAAAAGCTCTCTAAGCCCGTGCTCAGTAAACCGCCAGCAATCAGGAAGAGGGCCATGAATACGGAAGTTATATGGTGTCGATATGACCGAAACGCCGTCTTTTTTAAGCACTCTCTTTATTTCGTCTACTGCCTTGAACGGATTTAGTGTGTGTTCCAATACTTCTGTACAAATAACTACATCGAATTTTTCGGCAGGAATAACATTTGAGTTTTCTGCGCAGAGGTCCACTATATATGTAGCTCCTGAACTTGGATCGATATCTAATGTCTCAACGGTAGCTTTTTTAAAGTAAGGGTTTGCACCTTCATGGTCTTGTGGCGCGATGTCTAGTACCCTAATATTCTCGCCATCAAAGTCCTTGCCAGCTTTACGAAGTAGATTGGATACATCTTCTCGTAAAAGCTCAAAATACTTCTTATCTATTTCTGAAACTTCTCTCTTCTCGTCTGTCATTACTGCCCTCTCCTTAATTTAGGAATTTTCCATTAAACTTTCTATTGCGTGTGGATCAATGACTGGTATCTTATGTTCTTCAAACATCCTTTTTCGTTCGGCATGTGAGTCATCTATAAATATAGCGTCTTTATGTTCAATGTGTGTATGTTTTTCTCGTTCATCTTGAATCCAGATGATTTCATCAAAGATATTATTGAGTCGATACTTATTGAGTGAATCACCCAGAACTTGCTTGTGTCTTGTAATTAAGTGAGTCTGAATTCCCTTATTAATACACTGGAAGACAAAGGCCATAAGCTGAACATTTACATTGCCATCAACGATTACTGTGTCGTCAAAGTCTAAGTACACATGTTTGTAGTCGATGTTGTGCTTATAGCTGTTGTGTAGTGCTCGATCTATTACTATACTGAAGGTGTTTTCAAGTGGCTCCGCATTAATACCTTCAGCATCAAAGAGACTAAGTAGTACAAGATTAACTCCTTTGGCGCGCTCTAGCCCCATTGTTCCAGCGACACGTGGCGCTATTTCCATGAGCACAAACTCATTGTCCTTATTCTCTTTTAACTGGAAGAACCAGACACCTCTGAAGCTTAGCTTCTCTTGGATTTTTTGAGCTAGGACTCTAAATCTTTCATCATTGACTCGTGCTGAGTTAACACTAATTCCGTTGGAGATTCTTGTACGCTCACGCCCCTCACAGAATAAAAGTTTTCCATCCCTATTTGTAAAGCAGTCAATAGTATATTCTCGTCCAGGTAAATACTCCATTATGAGGAGAGTGGGGTCTTTTTCGACATAAAAAGTGACGTCGGAAATGCGTTCGACTTTTTGGGTACCCTTGGATCCTTGGCCTACGTCCGGCTTTAGGAAAAGCGGGAACATATCGTCAGTCAGTTCTTCCATCTGGTAGAGTTTTGGAACGGGTAAGATGCCACCTAACGTTTCATATGTCTTTTTCTTAGACCGCGCTACGTCACACGTTTCAAAATTTGAGGTGATGACTTCACAAGCAAGTTTACCTTCGGATTTTGCCTGAGCTAGCTTCAGCACCACACTATCATGGGCAGGAAATATATACTTGATATCTCGGTCGGTTACAATCTTATTAATAGCTGTGATGAAGTCGTCGCTATCGACGAAAGGCAAGCCTTCAATATAATCTGTAAACACATAACTTCCATGATCTGCTAATGACGATGCCCCAATCACATGCAA
>Ga0224722_1000365_pt1 | contig 26814 bp, 27 predicted proteins | sample Balambano_FR1_Me_FD_161646 | JGI IMG/M metagenome (GOLD analysis project Ga0224722, IMG submission 161646) | Freshwater sediment microbial communities from Lake Towuti, South Sulawesi, Indonesia - Balambano_FR1_MetaG | ecosystem: Environmental > Aquatic > Freshwater > Lake > Sediment | place... | reverse complement strand
TCATCCCTAGTACGCCTACTGGGCACGGTCAGCGGTACGCGGTGTGCAGTTTGCCACGTTCTTTGACGTTATTGCCAAGGATGTGACGTTAACCGTGCCTGCAAGTTTGCAAACTCAAAAGTAATTGGACAATAGGATGTTGATAATGACAGTTGCGACTGAAAAGAGCGATCCATTCCCTGCGCCGCTTTCTGATATTTGCGAGACAAGGAGAATTGCGCCAACGCAAGCAGGAAGACTTAGCAAATCAGTCTAGTTGCCTGACTTTAGTCACCAATGCAGTGGTGGTTTGGAACTCCATTTACATCGCAGCCGTGCTGGAGTACCTCAAATGCGAAGGCTATCCAATCAACTAGGAGGACATTGCTCATCTGTCTCCGGCTCGTTATGAGCATATCAATCTCTACGGCAAGTATCGCTTGGATATTGCTCAAAATCAAAGTAGGCAAGGGTTGCGATCGCTGCGACCACTGTAGAGGTAAAGCTCAAGGCTACACTTCCTTTGCAGCAAGGGATTTAGCTTTAGTGTTGGAAATTGTTCCGTTGCTATGCAAAGGCTAGATGATGACCTGATGAGCTAGTGTGCGATCGCATGAAAAACACTCCCGACGGCTGACAAATCAATCATTGGGAGCTTGGGGATCGGGATTAATGCAGGCTACAAAAGTGATCCAGCTATTTCTTAGGCGCTAGTAACATCATCATGTTGCGGCCTTCTTTCTTAGGAGCCTGTTGCACCTCAGCCAGTTCTTGCAAATCCGTCGCTAGTCGAGTCAGCAGTTCTTCTGCTATGTCGCTATGCTGAATCTCACGCCCTCGAAACATAATGGTGGCCTTAACCTTGTCACCATCTTTGAGAAAGCGCTTGGCCTGGTTAAGTCGCACGTTGTAGTCATGCTCCTCAATCTTGTAGCGCATCTTCACTTCTTTAACGTCAACGGTGTGCTGTTTCTTCTTGGCTTCCCTAGCACGCTTTTCTTGCTCAAATTTGTATTTGCCGTAGTCCATGATGCGGCAAACAGGTGGATCAGCCTTGTCGCTAACGAGAACTAAGTCCAACTCCTTTTCTTCTGCAAGTTGGAGTGCCTCACGGGGCACCATGATACCTAGCTGAGCACCGTCTGCGTCGATAACGCGAATCTTGGGGAAGCGAATCCGTTCATTGATAGCGGGCAGGTCACGATTGGGTCGTTTTTCAATCACAGGCATGCGTTAGTGGCAATATAGTGGTAATACCTAGAAGGTTGATAACCGATTGATATTCCTTAGCAAAGAGCCGCAGGAATGGGAACCTTAGGGAACGATCGTAAACATCCAGGGAACATGCAGTATAGCGGATTAGAGACTTAGTTGAGCAAGATAATCTGCCCTGTACGACTTATTCTACTCATTCTGCCAAGTAGTCTTGCTGTTCGTTAATGCATCTTCTCAACTAAACTAATGAATTGTTTCGATTAGTGTAGGGCTTTGCCAATCTGGCCTAAGTGGCAATGACTACCGTTGTTAGCTGGAGCTAGGCGCGATCGCTGGGTACAAAATTCTCCGGATAGCCTCCCAAGGTGTGTGATTGGGAAGAAAGTAGTGACAAAGCTTTGCCGACTAGATGTACAGGCAGGTAATTTTGTCCATTCATTTTTGCTGTCGCCGAGTATTATGGCTTGAAAAAGCGTCGCAAAAGTGACGTGGGCAAATAGCTTGGCTTGTAAGGAGTCCTATGGTTGCAACTAGATGGCTGGACAAAACGTCTCTTAAATTAGGCTAAAAGATTTTTTGTTGGCCATGCTTGGCTGGTTCATCGCTAATCGTTCAACGTAACTTTTGGCTGGTTTAGGGATGATTTGGGTTAAAAGCAACCAAATTCTAGGCAGAAACTTTGAATGGAACCTTTTTTCTCACACAAGGTCTATTAATCTAACGCACAGTCGATGTCAATTTGGAGAACTCTCTCATGGTGTATTCCGTAACTTGGAAATCTGGAACTGCTGCTTTGGCAGCGTTGGGTTTGGTAGGGGGTGCTGTTGCACCGATCGTTGCACCGGCACCTGCTTTTGCCCAGATGGTCTTTCCTGATGTGCCCTCTAACTATTGGGCTAGCTCTTTTATTAATCCACTGGTAGCTCAAGGCGTGATTGCAGGGTTCCCTGATGGCACGTTTCGGCCAGAGGAGCCTGTGACTCGCGCTCAATTTGCAGCCATGATCAACAAGGCATTTAACCGTAGCAATGTACGGCCTCCAGTGAGCTTTGTAGATGTACCGGCCAATTACTGGGGTCGGAGCGCGATCGAGCGAGCTTATACAACGGGCTTTATGGCTGGCTATCCCGGCAACGTGTTCCGTCCTGAGGAAAATATTCCTCGTGCCCAGGTGTTGGTATCGCTGACTAGTGGTTTGCAGTACGCTAACAATCAGCCGATCGATCAAGTGTTGACAGCTTTTAGCGATGCTGGGTCAATTCCTGGCTATGCTCGTCCTGGTGTGGCGGCTGCGACTGAGCGCCGCATGGTGGTGAACTATCCTAACCTGCAATTGCTGAACCCAGAGCGGGTAGCAACCCGTGCCGAAGTAGCTGCTTTCATTTATCAAGCATTGGTTAGCACTGGCCAGAGTGCCGCGATCGAATCGCCTTACATTGTGGGCGGTGGCCAGATTGCATTGCGGATTCCTGCGGGTACGCAAATCCCATTGCGGTATGTCGGTAACGATCGCATCTTGCTGGCACGCAATGAGCCTCAACCCATTTCTATCACGCTGGATGTGGCTCAAAACGTGGTGACTACGCAAGGCCAGGTGCTGATTCCCGCTGGCAGTGATGTGCTGGGTCAACTGCAAGCAACCGATCGAGGTGTGCAGTTTGTGGCATCTGAGCTAATCCTGCCCAATGGTCGTAAACTTCCTATGAGCGCTGTTTCCGAGTTCTTGACCGCTACTACTACGATTAACAGAGGGGCATCGACTGGCCGGATTATTGCTGGCACGATCGTGGGTGCTGCTGCTGGTGCCGGAGTCGCTGGTGTAACGGGCGATCGCAACATCAAAGTTGAAGAAGTGCTGATTGGTGCTGGGGTTGGTGCCCTGGCTGGAACCCTATTTGGTCGGGAGCAGGCCACGGTGTTTGAAATTAACCCTAACACTGGCTTGACAGTAACCCTAACCTCTGACCTACTACTGCAATAGTGAGTATTAGGCAGTCACGATGGTGATTGAAGAAAGGAGTTTGGTCTTTATAGATTCAGACTCCTTCTTGCTTAGATTAGGCTGCGGCAGCGAGAGCCTCTTGGCCATGCGATCGCAGTAACTCCATCAATTCATCTCGGTAATCATGAAAGATAGGGTGGCGCTTCACATGATGCATCCGCTCTGGCAACTTGATGGTTATTTCCTTGCGAACTGTTCCTGGCCGAGCACCCAACGCATAAATCCGGTTGGACAGAAATACGGCTTCTTCAACATCGTGGGTAATCATAAACACGGTTAGGTTGGTGCGCTGCCACAGATCCAGCATGAATTCATGCATTGACTCTTTGGTGTGGATGTCTAGTGCTCCAAATGGCTCATCCATCAGCAACACTTTGGGCTCTGAGGTAAGAGCACGGGCGATCGCCACTCGCTGCTTCATCCCACCCGAAAGCTCCTTAGGCAGAGATCTGGCAAATTTCGCCAGCCCCACTACATTGAGATAATAGCTGGCTTTCTCCCGCCGCGCATTTTTGGGGATACCCTGTAGCTTCAACCCAAACTCAGTATTTTCTTGCACGGTCATCCACGGATAGAGTGTGTAATGCTGAAACACCATGCCGCGATCGGGGCCTGGCCCATTCACCCGCTGCCCATCGATGCGGACTTCGCCAGTCGTTGGCATGTCCAGCCCAGCAATCTGACGCAGCAACGTTGATTTACCCGATCCCGATGCTCCCACAGCACAAATAAACTCCCCCTGCTCAATCTCCATTGTGATGTCTTTCAGGACAACCAATGTGCCATCTTTGGTTTCAAAGTTTTTGCTCAGCCGATCAATTAGTAAAAACATAGAGAAATCCTCTAGGGGAGTGTGAGTAGGAAAACTAAATTGGGAGTGTGCTTTGTTCGCAGCAGAGGCTCAACTAACGCTTTTGGTTAGCCCATTGACACGACATCCGCAAAAGATACTGAAAGAACAAGTCAAAGGCCAGACCAATCACCCCGATCACGATTAATCCAACAAAGATTTCATCGGTTTTGAGAAATCGCCCTGCGACGCTAATTCGGCGACCCAACCCCTCTGTAGCTGCAATTAGTTCAGAAACAATAACCAACTGCCAAGCCGCAGCCAAGTTAATCCGACAGGCATCCAAAATTCCAGGAAGCACATAGGGGAAAATGACTTGAAGCAGCGTTTGTAGACGGTTGCCGCCAAGAGTGTAGGTTGCTTCAATCAGGTCTTTGGGCACAAATTTCACAGTGTCCATCACCATCAGAGAGTTGAAGAAAAATACCCCAATAAAGATCAGCATGATTTTGGGTTCTTCCCCAATCCCCAAGTAGAGAATTAACAGCGGAATAAAGGCTGGAGCGGGCATATAGCGCATTAGCCCAAACAAGGGTTCTAGCAGGGCACGAATGCTGGGAAAACTGCCCATGAGTACTCCTACTGGAATTGAGAAGAGGGCGGCTAAGAGAAAGCCAACGCCAACTCGCCATAAACTAGCGACAATGTCTTTCAGCAGTTCCCCTGTACTCCACAGCCGACCAAAGGCATTGGCCACATCACCCGGTGATGGTAAAAATTTGGGGTCAACAGTCCCAAAGGTAGTGACCAGCCACCACAGAAAAAAAGGTAGCCCAATGGATGCAACCATCAAAGTGGTTTGAAGAGGTTTGGGGATGTCTTCAGCAAGTCGCCAAAACACGTCAAAGCCAGATTTTGAGGATGGAGGAGAGGGTGTAACGTTGCTGCTTAAACTCATAGGAGGAGTTGGAGGGAGTTATTCGGATGGGCTGGGCTGAATTTATGCTGATTTGGCTTTTCTATTTGGAGGGAGTAAATACTCGTCGTGATGCACCCGCAATAATTGGTATTCAAATGGATTAGCGGATGGCGCGATCGCAAATCTGCTACATCCGCTACCTAACTTGGACTTAGTCAGTTTTGCTGACAATGTCAGCTAGGACTTTTTGACTTTTTCGGCGTAGGCTTTGACGAAGCGATCGTCAAACAGCTTGCTCAAATCAGGCTTTGTTTTGGCTAATCCAACATCCATTAGAAATTTGGACATTTGCTCGGCGGCATAGGGGAGGGAAGCCATGCTGCTACCGGGTTGAAATGCTGTCAGGTTTTCTTCAATGGTGAAAATCTTTGTGCCATCAGCATAGGCTTTGTATTCATCGACAGAGACACCTGCCCGTTTGGCCATGATTTCGATCGCTTTGTCTGGGCTTTTTTGCATATAGTCCAGGGTGGCAAACCAGGAATCGACCATTGCTTGGACGCGATCGGGATGTTCGGTCACAAACTTGCGACTAAAGACAAGGTGGTCAGGAATAGCCCCAGGAAATTCCTTAGAGCTAAAAAGCTCTTTACTGCCAGGGCGCTTTAGCGCTTGTGTGGTGAATGGAGCAAACACGCCAACAGCATCGACCTGTCCGGCCACAAAGGCCGCAGCAGCTTTGCCGGTTTCCAGCGGTACAAAGGTAATGTCCTTAGCACTCAAGCCTGCTTTTTCTAGCCCTAGCAGCAACAGAAAATGATCCACAGTTCCTTCTTCAGCAGCAACTTTCTTGCCCTTCAGATCGGCGACAGCACTGATTCCATCTCGAACAATGATTTTGTCATTACCGGTCGAATTGTCATTGACCAACACTACTACCTGGTCAGCACCGCCTGCGACTGAACTGATTGTGTCGTTTAGCGTTTGGGAGTTAGCATCAATTTGACCAGCAGCCAGGGTGCTAATAGATTCTAGGTAACCATCAAACCATTTCAGATCAACCGCCACTTTGTTAGTGTCGAAGATTTTTTCTTCTTGAGCTACCTGCCAAGGAAACCAACCTGGCCACGCACTGAAGCCTAGGCGCACACTAGCTTCCCCTGTTGGTGCTGGAGAGCTACCTGTCTGGGTTTGGATTTGGCTGGCTGGATTAGTGCAGCTTGCGGTTACAGCCAGAGTGACCAGAAATAGAGCAACACAAGCGAAAAACGATCGCAGCTTCATAGTAACTACCTACCAAAAACAACAGGTTTTCAAACACAAACTGAACACTAGATCAAATGGCTTAGGATATTGCTACTGCTGGTGTAGGGATGGCTGGCAGAGGAGTGGCGATCGCTCGAATCCAGGCGAACCAAGCGTCTAGCCCTTCACCCGTCTTGGCAGAAACCGGCAGAATCGTGACAGCAGGATTCATCTGGCGCACATTGGCAGCAATCCGCTCTAGGTCTACATCCAGGTAAGGCACGAGGTCAACTTTGGTGATTAGCAGACAATCCGCTTCCTGAAACATGATGGGATACTTCAGCGGTTTGTCTTCGCCTTCGGTAACGCTCAACAACGCTACTTTGGCATGTTCACCCACTTCAAATTCTGCCGGACAGACAAGATTGCCAACGTTTTCTACTAACACCAAGTCAAAGTCTTGAGGGGCATAGTCCTGCTCTAATTGGTGGAGGCCGCCCGCTACCATTTTGGCGTCGAGATGGCACGATCGCCCGGTGTTGATAGCGATTACAGGAACACCATACTGGCGCAGGCGATCGGCATCTAGCTCGGTAGTCATATCTCCTTCAATCACAGCAATGGCTAGGTCAGTTTTGAGTGCCGCCAAGGTTTTCTCCAGCAGGACTGTTTTCCCAGCTCCAGGACTGCTCATAAGGTTGATACAGGTAACACCCCACGCATCGAAATGGGCGCGATTGTGGTTGGCTCCTTCCTGGTTGGCGTGGAGTAGGTTAAGGCCAAGAGCAACATCAAAGGTTTGGTGCATAAGGAATAAGAGAGACAAAGGTCACGGAATCAGGGCAGTGCATTCGATGCGATCGACTTTGAGTTCGCGTCCGGTGCGGATATCTTCTAGGGGCGATCGACAGGTGGGACAGGCATACTGAATGCCAATTTCAGGGCGGTATTCCTGTTGACACCTATGGCAAAACGCAATGAGCGGAGAGGTTTGAATTTCTAGCGCAGCACCTTCCAAAAAGGTTTGTTGAGTCTGAATTTCAAAGGCAAACTGAAGACTTGCTGGCTCAACGCAGGTAAACTCGCCAACTACCAAATGCACTTTGGAAATTTGTGTTTTTTCCGGCTGCGATTCCCACCAGTTGCGAATGATGGTAATCAGTGCTTTTGTCATATCTATCTCATGCATAGGGTTTGGCGTTTAATTAGCAGTTCTAGGGTAGTACTAGCCTGGACATGTAGTCTTTACGTCCAAGCTTGATCGACCTGCATATTGGCTTCCGCGTGAATGTAAGCTGGTTTCTCCCGCCGTGGAAGTTGCCCTGATACGACTAGATGAGCCATCGTGTCACAAATGACACGAGTAGCCATTAGTGCCGTCATGTCGCTGACATCATAGGGTGGGGAGACTTCCACAACTTCGATGCCGCAGACGGGAGCTTTTTGGACAATTTTGCCCAGTAGGGCAAGGGCTTCGCGAGGCAGCAAACCGCCGGGTTCAGGCCAGCCAGTACCAGGGACAAATCCTGCGTCAATGCAGTCAATGTCAAAGCTAATCCAGACACAATCAGTGCCGTCGAGGGCGCGTTCAAGGGCAAACTCAGCCGCAGCATCAATGCCTCGCTCCACAATGTCGGTGACCGTGAGGATATTGGTCATGCGATCGCGGCAGACTTTGACCCCTTGTCGGGGAACTTGCCACCCACCAATTCCCAACTGCACCAGGTTTTTGGCTGGGGCATTGGCCATGTTAGTAGCATGGAACCAGGGACAGGTATGCATACGTTCGTCAAGGTCGGTCTCTTGGGTATCGGCGTGGCGATCGAAGTGAATAATTCCGACTTTTTTGTCACCTAAGTGACGACAAATGCCACGCACTGTGGGAAAACCAATGGAATGATCGCCCCCAAGCAAAATGGGAAAAGCTCCAGCAGCAAAGACATGGGCGACACCTTTAGAAATTTGATCAAAAGATTTTTCGTTGTTGGCTGGGATGGTGAAAATATCCCCCACATCGCAGAGGGTTATTTGTTCCCGCAAATCGACACCCAGTTCAAAGTGGTAGGGTGTGTAGAGAGCCGAAATCCGTCGAATGCCCTGGGGGCCAAAGCGGGTGCCAGGGCGATAGGTGGTGCCAGAGTCGTGGGGTACGCCAACGATCGCGACATCATACTCACCCACCCTGCGCACATCCTCCAGGTAGGGTGCTTTTAGAAACGTGTTGATGCCAGCGTAGTGTGGCAATTCCCCACGGGAGAAGGTCGGAATAGTACGATCGCGAATGCTATTTGCCGCCTCCAAACCATATTCCAAACCGTGTCTGACTTCCTGCTGCCAGCCTGTCATCGGTAAACGAGCCTCTCGCTCCAGGGCACGGCTAGCTTCAGAAGCAGCATCAGGGCTTTGGAATAAAGGATTGTCAGTCATATGCTCGTTACTCTCAATCAATAAACGCATTGAAACAACAAAGCCCAGGAGAGGAGACCTACCTTGAGTCTCAAACTCTCCCGGGCTTTTTTCCCGCCGTGTTACCCCTACAGTAACCTCTCAAAGAGGCGTCATAAGAGCCATCCCCTCTTGGACCAGACACTCACGCACGCAACTTAGAGCCGGAACCCTAGGGGATATTTGGAAGTATTCAATTTCAATTGAGTCAACTGATACCAACTTGCACAAGTCAGTTCTGTAGCATAGATCACAGCTTGATAAAGCGAAGTGAGCAACTCCGCTTGTATGCTAGGAATCCAGCCATTAGTCTTTTATTGGGAATGCTAAGGCCAGTTCAACAGTGAAAGTTGCTCCAGGTTGTTGGGAAAACTCGGCTGTGACCTGTGCATTCTGCAAAAGGCTAGCTACCGCAGGACTGCTGACTCGAATGTGGCCATGCATCTGTGTTGTCAAGCTGCGGGCGATCGCAAGCCCCAGCCCAGTCCCTGGAATGTCTGTTTCTGCTTGCACACCACGGTAGTACCGCTCGAACAAATGGTTCAAATCTTGAATCGGAATCCCTGGTCCTGTATCACTGACTTGAATCTGCAACTGCTGTGAGTCAGTGGTTTTAGCTGCAATCAGGATATGGCCACCCGCAGGCGTGTACTTCAGCGCATTCTCAATCAAATTGTTGAGAATTTCCCGCAGTGCCTGTGGATTAGCCGCAGCAGGAGGTAAGTCAGGAAGAATGTCGGTGTGAATAGTTTGATTTCGTTCCTGGGCGATCGTCTGAGCCGAAGCCAGCAAGGGCTCCAAGATGGCGGACACTGAGCAGGGCTCTAGTACTAGGTCACCCTCGGTTAGCCCAGCCGCCGGTAAAAGTCTGGGAGGAGTTGTGCGCCCCGGCAGATTCTCAGCCACGTTCGTCTCTGAGGTAGCTTCAGGAAGCGATCGCACCGTTGCATTGGCTTGCTCAGCTTCAACGGCTTGCTCCAACTGCTGAGCTAATTCCTGCAAACGAGAGGTTTCCCGAATAATACTAGCAGCTACTTCTTGGCTAGGGTCGCCCGGTTGCAACCGTTTATAAACCAGTTTGCTAAAGGTTCGTAATGCCGTGAGAGAGTTGCGAAATTGATGGAGTAAGTTGTCTATCAAGTCTCGCTGGCGCTGAGCTGATGTAGCTTGCTGCTCCTGATGTAACCATTGACAGCGCCGATCAAGCAAGCAAGCATTGGCTAGCGTGCTGGCAACGTGTTCAACCTGCTCCCGTTCCCAGCCATTCCAGGGGCGATTGTTACGTACAGTAACCAGCACCCCCAGTAACACTTCTTGATGCATTAGTGGTAGTACCAAACGGCAGTAAGAAGGTGGTAGTTGCTCCAAATGCGAGTAAGCCGCATCTAGGGCTTCATCCGATTGCATAGGGAGTGAACCAACTGAGGCAAGCGAGGTTGGCAAGAGAGGGGCTGCTTGGGAAGCATAGGCTAAAGGCTCTGATGAAACAGTCCGCTCAGAGCCAGCAGATAGAGCTGCCACGTTGCTCTCAATTGCTGATTCTGGATGAGTTGCGATCGGCATTAGACTAGGCTGATGCCCTTCAAGCAAATCCTGCGCTAGATAAACAATGCTCAACGATGCCCCCATACTTTTAGCTAGGAGCAGCAGTTGCGATCGACATAGAGAAACCAATTCGGCACTAGCAACCAGCATGGAGTAATCCAGCAGCGTAATGGGGAACGAAGGCGCGGTCAGTTTGTTCAGTATGGCGCAAGTTTAGTACCTCAATATGGCAGGTAGATAGCGTTGCCGTCAGACACCTGATATTCCACCTGATAAGTAGCTGAACATAACTAAACTAAAGATACTTTGAGGATGGAGAGGTCAAAACCCCTGCCTGGGGGCAATACCCCAAAACCCTTCTTACAAAGAATTATGGCTACCTACTTATTCCAATTGCTGTTATAGAGATTAAGAAAAGATAACAAAAAATGCCATCTACATTAGCTTCAATCAGTGAGAAATAACGTTCAAAGGAAACTACAGAAAGGGAAACAGCTTCTCCAGAATGATTTAAACATTGTATCAATGGGTTAAGAGAAGTTGAAATTCTCGCGTCAAATCGATATACTTGCGTCGTGTTTTGTAACTAATACTACAACTTTGACGCAACAAGGGGGATTAGGGGATTGGCTAGAAGACGCAAGCGTAAGAGCCGCCGTCGGCAGGAGGGTCGTCGCATCTTGGAACACATTCCTCAGTACAGCATTGAATGTGGTGAGGACAAGCCAGTGACAGCAGCGAGGAAATTTATCCACTCGGAGGGCATTGCTCCCCCAGCGCTGCTGTTGGTTAAGCGTAACGAGCATACAACTGATCGCTACTTTTGGGCAGAGAAAGGGCTGTTTGGAGCTCAGTACGTTGAAGAAAACCATTTTCTGTTTCCAAGTTTAAGGCCATCTGAAGCCTAGATCGCCTACTCAACGTGGCTAATTACGCTTCAGGCTGGCAACTTAAACTATCTATATCAGAAGCCCTCCTACATCAGTGGTGTAGGAGGGTTCTTTAGTGAGGCAATAACCCTAAGCTTTGAAATATCCGTAGAAACCGATAATCGCAGTGCCAGTGAGACACTGGCAACTTCGAGAGCATGCTTGGCCACTAACTAGTTAAGTAGGCTTTCGGATAGTTAGTGCAGCCAGAGAGAGTTGGCGTTGAAATTCGGCCAACTCATCTCGGTGTGCACTCACTGTAACCTGGCTATTAGCGACTGTGGAACCTGGCTCAATTTTGAATACGACTTGCTCAATTCGACCTGCACCGCGCCAGTAGAAAAGACCAGCCAATGGTGCTAGCAGAAGCAAACCATAGAGAACGATCGACGCCTCAGGAAACAAAACAGACAACACCAACCTAAGGCACATTAACCCAATAGTCGCCAATAGTGTCAACAGCACTGCCATAAAAATGCTTGGACGAACATAGCCTTCATAGACAACTTGCTGTCGCTGGTCATCAACCCCACTAATACGATAGGCTCGCCCGGTCAAATAGGTTTGAATCTGCTGAGCAATCACTTCCTCAGGTTGTTCAAACTGTAGTTGCATAGTCTCAGTGCGATCCTTAACGGAAGCTCGAATGAAAAAGACTAAACCAACCATCAACAAGAGTGTGAGCAAAAACGTAGAAGCAAGGACAGTAGAGTTCATTGCCAGAAGAAATTACATTCGTTACAGGCTTAGTGTAATTGACTTAGGTTACCCTTCGCTTGGTAAGAACCAGGGAAGTAACATTATTGCAATGAACCAGTTTCCGGCTGCACTAAAAGCTGCCTTTATTGAACTTTTAGCTGCTAGGAGTCAAAGATTCAGCCGTGTCACCTGCATAGTTCCTCACATAGTCGAACCATAGGCTAGATAGTTCCTGAGCACGCTGGTTGCTAGATGTTTGTATCTGGTACATACGGCGAGGGCGACCACGACCTTCCACTTTCTTCCAGTACCCAGTGATGATGCTTTCCTCTTCAAGGAATTTGAGAGCGCTATAGAGCACAGTGTCAGATAGGCGATAGGTTGGATATTCAGTTTCTAAGCGATGAATCAATTCAGTGCCGTAGGAGTCACCATGACTCAACACAGAGAGAACATAGCAAACCGCTAGCTCCTTATTCAGATAGAACGGCGGAGGAGCCTGAAAAAACTTGTAGATGTCTTCAAATGTCATATTTTTCATCCAAAGCGAGAACTACTTGAGCAATGATTTCTGACGACCTCTAGACTAGACGCTGTTCCGACACCACAGATTTATCCTGTCAGCCTACAAAACCATTTCGAGATTTAGCATCATCCGAAAGAATTAGATACCAGTAGATTGTTTGAGGAAAGAAAGCAGCTATTACTTAATCTCCAGTTACACAAGACTGGTGGACATGTTGTAAGACATAGTGCCTCGGCCAATCTATGGATCTTCCTGTAAACAGGACTTGCAATCTCGAAACAAAAGCGCTTATCTGTACCCTACTTGAATCAAGCTAGATGGTATGACGGAACAACATCATGAGGGACTGGCGAGTTACTACGGCTAGAGTAAATAAAATCTAACAAAGCTTTGTGAAAGTGCTGTGAAAACATTTCACAGTTTTTACAGTTCCTTTAGTGATTGTCTCAATCTGGAATCTGCGAGTTGAAGAAGTAGTTTCGGGTTAGCTAGACGAGTCCCGTCCTCAGGGCAACGACAGCAGCTTGTACACGATCGTCCACAGCTAGCTTATTCATAATACCGCGGATATGGGTTTTGATGGTGTTGGGGCTGAGGTAGAGCGCAGCGGCAATTTCTGGGTTGCTGTACCCATCGACCATGAGTTTGAGCACTTCTAGTTCACGTTGAGATAGTTGACCTACTGTACCAGTAGGAGCGGGAGGTTTCAGATGTTCAATGACACGACGGGCAATTTGTGGGTCGAGGTAGGTGGCTCCTTCTTGGGCAGCAGCGATCGCAGCGAGGAGCCGATCAATGTTTGTCCCTTTAATACAGTAGGCATCTGCCCCGCTGGATAGAGCTGCGATGACTTCAGTTTCTGTTGTATGGGAGGTTAGCATCACCACATGCACCTCCGGCAGAGAAGCTTTGATCTGTTGTGTGGCAGCAATCCCATCTTGGCGAGGGAGGCCAATGTCCATTACAACCACGTCGGGTTTGAGTTGCAACGTCATCTCTACAGCAGAGTAGCCGTCGCTGACCTGCCCCACGATCGCTAACTGAGGGTAACCTTGTAATGACTGCTCTAACCCCAATTGCATCATGGGGTCGTCTTCTACGATGACAAGCCGGAGAGCCGGAAGACCAATGGGCAAGGATGGGTTGGAATCGGTCATGACTGTGCTTAACTACCCTAGTCAACCGGGCAAAAGTTTAAGTGGCGGATTGCAGGTCAAAGACATTGATTGATACTTCACTTTACCTTGTTGCCAGCAGCTTAGTTGCAAAAACCTGATGCTGTTAAAGTTGCTTGCTGATTGGACAGTGAGCAAGGATTGCCCCAACAAAACCAGTAAAATGACGCTATAAGGGCATTATCCTGCAATCAACGATTCTGGTTTGTATAGCGGGATGGGCAATTTCCAACAACTGTGGTATGCGAGATAGAACTGCTTCCCCTCTACCCATTGTGCTTCAGGTAGCCAATTCCTTTCGTCGGACTGGCTGGATTGGAGTTTGGGTACAGTCAATTTTGACCGCGGTGTCGGCTGGAATTTTGGTCTTTGCCTCTGCTGCGAGCCGCATTCCTACGACATCGAATGTGAAGAATCCGGGAACAGGCTTGGGAGCCTTTTTGACGCTGCTGGCGATCGGAGTTTTAGGCTTCAATATTTACTGGGCTGTTCGCTACATTATGGTTGGCAGACGCTTGACTTTGCCACCCGGAGCTCGTCCCAACAAAGCAGAAACAATTCGACTGCTGCGAATTGGTCTAATCGCCAGCCTAGCGGGTATGCTACTGGCATTGCTGGGACAAGGTGCAATTTTAGGGGTGCTGGCTGAAAAAGTATTTGCCGTCAATCCGGCGGCGGGTGTTCCCTTTGGTGGCATTAATCCTAATCAAATTGCTCAACCGCTAGATATCTTGGTCGTCCAAGCCAGCTTTAATGTCATACTGGCACAGTTTATTGGCATTTCAGCTTCGCTGTGGCTGCTGAACCAAATGAATCGACAGTGATTTGATAGACAATAACCAGCGGCTGTTATCTGGGACGATCGTCCTGATTGCTTTGACGAAAGGTAGATTCGATGACAAAACATAGTTCTACAAAGCAAGATGCAGCGTTTGGCATTGTTCCGATTCTGCGCAAAGGATCCGAATACCAGTTTCTCTTGATCCAGCATCATCAGGGGCATTGGGGGTTTCCAAAAGGGCACGCCGATCCAGGCGAATCAGCACTGGAAACCGCTTGTCGAGAATTTGTTGAAGAGACTGGCATCAAGGACTATCAGCTACTCGACGAAACAATGTTCACTGAAAGTTACACATTCTCTCAAAAAGGGACGGTGGTAACTAAAACTGTGGTCTACTTCCCTGCTTGGGTGCAATCTGAGGTTGTGCATTGCCAGGAAGCTGAAATTCGTGCCTATGTGTGGGCTAACTACGATCGAGCCATGTCGCAACTGACCTTTGAGGGGGGCAAGCGGATTTTGACTGAGGTGAATGAGTATCTCAAGGCTTACAAACACACTAGTTAAATTAAATCTGAGCTGGCTGAAACTGTACCTCCCGCCTAGAAAAAACAAGGGGTATGATAGAAGACTTGGAGCCCTTAAATCTGATTGGGCTATCGTTTGCCAGGAGACATTCTGTGACCCAAACAAATTTTGACTTTCTTGCCAAGTCTGACCCAGCGATCGCCGATGCAATTAACCAAGAACTACAGCGTCAGCGCGATCACTTGGAGCTTATTGCTAGTGAGAATTTTACATCCGCTGCTGTACTGGCTGCCCAAGGTTCAGTGTTGACTAACAAATATGCGGAAGGGCTACCGAATAAGCGTTATTACGGCGGTTGTGAGTTTATCGATCGGGCAGAACAGCTAGCGATCGACCGCGCGAAGCAACTGTTTGGAGCTGCCCACGCCAACGTTCAACCCCACTCTGGTGCCCAAGCTAATTTTGCAGTGTTTCTTTCCTTGTTAGAACCGGGCGACACGATTATGGGCATGGATTTGTCCCACGGTGGTCATTTAACCCACGGTTCCCCGGTTAACGTTTCGGGCAAGTGGTTCAAAGTGCAGCACTATGGGGTTAGTCGGGAAACAGAATGTCTCGACTATGACCAAATCCGTGATCTAGCTTTGCAACATCGTCCTAAACTACTGATTTGTGGCTACTCAGCTTACCCACGGGTTATTGAATTTGAGAAGTTTCGGGCGATCGCAGACGAAATTGGTGCATACCTGCTGGCGGATATTGCTCACATCGCTGGTTTAGTCGCAACTGGACACCATCCCAACCCTATTCCCTACTGTGATGTGGTCACAACTACTACCCACAAAACACTACGAGGCCCTCGCGGTGGATTAATTCTGACGCGGGATGCCGAACTTGGCAAAAAGCTGGACAAAGCTGTTTTTCCAGGCACTCAAGGAGGTCCCTTAGAGCATGTCATTGCCGCGAAAGCCGTTGCATTCGGTGAAGCTCTGAAGCCAGAGTTTGCCACCTACTCTAGTCAAGTGATTGAAAATGCTCGGGCATTGGCGGCTCAACTCCAAGCCCGTGGCTTGAAGTTGGTTTCCAATGGTACAGACAATCACCTTGTGCTGGTTGACTTGCGATCGATCGCTATCACCGGAAAATTGGCAGATCAACTGGTGAGCACAGTCAACATTACAGCCAACAAAAACACGGTACCCTTTGACCCTGAATCTCCCTTTGTGACCAGTGGGCTGCGACTTGGCTCACCTGCAATGACAACTCGCGGCATGGGTACGGCTGAGTTCAGGGAAATTGGCGACATTATTGCCGATCGCTTGCTAAAACCAGAGGATGAAAGTGTAACGCAGGCTTGCCGCCGTCGTGTGGCTAACCTTTGCGATCGCTTCCCCCTGTATCCCCATCTCATGGCATCAGTCCCAGCTTTGGTCTAGACGGGTTAGTCTGTAGAGTTCTGGTGACGGTAGAACCCCACTGTCATCAGAACTCAGGTGTAAAATTCTCTGTCGCTGCATAGCAAATAAATTGCAGCAATTCCGAGAAGGAAGTTTCTTTTAATAATTCTTTGCCAACTTTCATCTGAAATGGAGTAGACTCTTCGTGGCAGTTGTCCTCACTCCTAGTCTTTTCGGATGAATCAGTACCTGTATCATTTACTGGCTTTTCTCGCTGCTCTGGCAGTGGTTCTCTGCACCACCCCATTTGTTAACCGTCTTGGGTTCAAGTTGGGTTTGTTTGACCCGCCCGGTGGCCGCAAAATTCACCAGCGCCCGATGGTGCGGTTAGGAGGAATAGCAATCTTTGCAGGTACTATTGCAGCCTTGTTAGTGGTGTGGTGGTTAGGTGGATTCGGGATTTTGCCAACCAGTAAGGAGTATGAAGTTTGGGGAGTAGCGATCGGTGGAATCGCCTTCTTCTTAATTGGCCTAGCAGATGATGTATTTGGCCTTTCTCCTTTTTCTCGCCTGTTGATGCAGGTGATTGTAGCTATCTTGGCTTGGAATGCTGGGGTACAAATCAAGTTTTTGACCCTGCCTTGGAGTGATATTGGCCTGACGATTTTGCCCGACTGGGTCAATCTGCCAATTACAGTTATCTGGCTTGTTGGCATGGCTAATGCTATCAACATGATTGACGGGTTGGATGGACTGGCGGCTGGTGTCTCTGGAATTGCGGCCACAGTTATGTTGGTCGTGAGCCTCTTTATGAATCAACCAGCAGCTGCACTAATTGCTGCGGCGTTGGCTGGAGCTACGATCGGCTTCTTGCGCTACAACTTTAATCCTGCTCAGATTTTTATGGGTGACGGCGGAGCCTATTTCCTAGGCTTTACCCTGGCGGGTATTGGTGTGATTGGCTTGGTCAAAAGCGTTGCCACGGCGGCGGTACTGTTGCCATACCTGATCTTAGCTGTGCCAATTCTGGATATCTCTGCAGTGGTTGTCGATCGCTTGCGCCGTGGTCAGTCTCCCTTTGCAGCGGATAAGCGTCATCTCCATCATCGCTTGCTCAAGGCTGGTTTGCCCCAGCGGCTAATTGTGATCTTTATTTATTCGCTGACGCTTTGGGTAGGCACGTTGGCGCTTGCAGTTTCTGGTATTCCCAGTGGAGTGGGTTATGCGATCGCGGCCACACTGCTGCTCACCTTTACTAGCTGGCATGTTTGGAAAACAGCCCGACAATCTTAGTTGGGTGACCTTAAGTGGCAGTTACGAACATGTAAGAAAATGAGCACTGGGCAAAATAATTTGGAAGTACTTGGTAAAACGTTCTAATGCTGTAAATGGCCTATGCCCCTTGTTGCCGAAATTATTTGTGTTGGCACTGAGCTGTTATTAGGCGACATTCTGAATCGGAATGCCCAATTTTTGGCTCAAGAATTAGCCAAGCTTGGCATTAGTCACTACTACCAGACGGTGGTTGGGGATAACACAGAGCGGATCAAGCAGGTAGTAACCATTGCCTGCGATCGCGCCAACCTGCTGCTGTTTACAGGAGGCTTAGGGCCAACCCCCGATGACCTTACCCATGCGGCTCTGGCCTATAGCTTTGGAGTTCCCCTGGTCAATCATCCTGAAATTTTGGAGGACATTGCCCACAAGTTTGCCCAACGCGGGCGATCGATGACCAGTAACAACCACAAGCAAGCCATGCTACCAGAAGGTGCAGCAGTGCTAACTAACTCTGCTGGCAGCGCCCCCGGCATTATTTGGCAACCTACTCCAGAAGTAACCATTCTCACCTTTCCAGGCGTACCGACTGAAATGCAACTGATGTGGAAAGAAGTGGCGGTTTCCTACCTCAAGCAAAAAGGATGGGGGCAAAATACTTTGTACAGCCGCACCTTGCGATTTTGGGGCATTGCCGAATCGACGTTGGCGGAAAAGGTAGGAGCCTGGTTTGATTCTAAAAATCCTACTGTCGCTCCTTACGCCAATTTAGGAGAAGTGAAACTACGGATTACAGCCTTTGCCAGCTCGGAAGTTGAGGCGCAACGTTTGGTAGAGCCTGTGGAGAAGGATCTGCGCCAAATTGGTGGACAAGACTGCTACGGCAGTGACAATGATTCACTCGCTTCCGTAGTAGGAGAGTTATTGCAAGCTAGAGGGGAAACCCTCTCTGTAGCCGAGTCCTGCACCGGAGGTGGACTGGGTAAGATGATTACAACAGTGTCTGGCAGTTCGGCCTACTTTTGGGGCGGCGTGATTGCCTACGACAATACAGTCAAGGAAAGACTCTTGGGCGTAGAACCGATCGCCCTAGCAACCCACGGTGCCGTTAGTCCAGAAGTGGCCTGTCAAATGGCTGCTGGAGTGCGCGATCGCTTGGGAACGACTTGGGGACTCAGCATTACTGGCATTGCTGGTCCGACAGGTGGCTCTGATATCAAGCCAGTGGGCTTAGTTCATATAGGTCTAGCCAACTTCACCCACACCAAAAGTATTGAATATCGCTTTGGCGGATCTCGCGGACGAGACTGGGTGCAGCACCTCAGCGTGTGTACCGCGCTTGATTTACTGCGCCGGGAACTTTTAATAGAATCTTAGGATACTTTAATGGGCTAGTAGCTACCACTCATTTGATAATTTGGGTACAATTTGATCAGGTAACTAAGCAATGGCGCGGTTTGACTTTAAGGCGCGTCAGCGAAGGTCGACCCCCTTAGCAAGGAGTTTTCGTTTCGATGGATTACCTGGATAAGGTGCTAGATAAGCTCAAAGAACTGGTTCGTAGGCTAATTGAAGCATTGCTAGGGCCTCAGGGTGAGCCTGAGCCTGAGCCCATTCCAGTTCCAGTAAACGACCCTCAGCGACGCTAGCTAGCCAACGTTGGTGAGTCAACGTCTGTTCAGTTTTTAGGTAAGTTAAGCATTTGTTAAGTGTTCTAGTGCTTCATGGCCCCAACCTGAATCTTCTTGGTATGAGAGAGCCAGAGATTTATGGGGTAGAGACGCTTAACGATATTGTTAATGGGATGCATCACGAAGCGAACAGGTTTGGTGTAGTTGTCTCTAGCTATCAGTCTAATCATGAAGGGGCATTGGTGGATGCCATTCATGCAGCCCGTGGGCAACATCACGGCATTTTGATTAATGCGGGTGCTTATACCCACACCAGCATAGCCCTAAGAGATGCACTGGTCGCAGTGGATCTGCCTACGATCGAAGTTCATCTCAGCAATATTTATCGGCGAGAAACCTTTCGCCATCATTCTTACATTGCGCCCATTGCGATCGGTCAAATTAGTGGTTTTGGCGCACACAGCTACTTGTTGGGCTTACAAGCCCTAGTTGCTTACCTGAAGCAGAACTCAGCATAGCAGTTGATAGAGTTTTCTAACTGGTAGAAGGTGATACAGTCTACTCACACAGATTTAGTGAGACTGTACCTGATAGTAAGTCCATGAGCTATGTCATCTTCAGTCAAATTGGCAGTCAACGGCACCCTGATGCAAGGGCTAGAACTAAACAAAAATTTGCAACAAATCGGAGCAATGTTTATTTCTGAAGCTCAGACAGCACCAATTTATCGACTCTGGTCAATTGACGATCGCCACCCAGCCATGATGCGCGTGAACCAGGGCGGCAGTTCCATTGCCCTGGAAATTTGGAGCATTCCATCGGAGCAGATGGCGGCACTACTGTTAATGGAGCCTCCTGGTCTTTGTATCGGAAAGGTTTGTCTCTCGGATGGAGAAGAGATATTAGGGGTGCTGGGAGAACCTTTCTTATGTGAAGGGAAGCAAGAAATTACGGCTTGGGGAGGGTGGCGCGCTTACACTAACCAGTGGCCACAACATCAGCCCGTGTCCTGACCAACTCTGAAACTGCCTCACTTCTTTTAGCACTTGTGTTATGACTGACCACTCTGACCAACCAACTGTGGATTTAGACCTTGACCAAATGGCTAGTTTGGTGGGACTAACTATCCCTCCCGAATATCGAGCTGGGGTACAAACTAACTTTGAGCGGATTCAGGCGATCGCTGAGCTAGTTATGGAATTTCCCTTACCGGAAGCAATTGAGCCTGCTGTTACAACTATTTCTCTGGTTGCTTGATATCCTGATCTAGGCTCTTGTTTGCTATCTAGCCCTACTCTTATGCCCTACTCCATTTATCCTGATGCAACTGGCATTGCTGCTACTGTTAGTCAAGGTGAAGCTTCAGCACAGACGATCGTAGCGGCGGCCTTAGCGCGAATCGCAGACTATAACACTACTCTCAATTGCTTTACCTCTATTCTGGCTGAACAGGCATTGGCTGACGCTAAGGCGGTGGATCAAGCTATTGCCACCGGACATACTCCCGGCCCATTGGCAGGTGTACCCTTTGCTGTGAAAGATTTATTTGATATAGCAGGCATTCGTACCCTGGCAGGCTCCAAAATCAATGCCGAACGTCCCCCAGCTGTGAAAGATGCCACTTTGATTGCTCGTCTCAAGCAAGCTGGTGCCATTTTAGTGGGGGCGTTAAACATGGATGAGTATGCCTACGGATTTGTCACAGAGAACAGCCACTATGGAGCAACTCGCAACCCCCATGATTTGGATCGGATTTGTGGTGGTTCCTCCGGCGGCTGTGGTGCCGCTGTAGCAGCAGGTCTGGTTCCTTTTTCTCTAGGGTCTGATACGAATGGTTCTATTCGTGTTCCTGCTTCGTTATGCGGGATTTTTGGCCTAAAACCAACCTATGGTCGGTTGTCGCGGGCAAGAACCTATCCATTTGTGGCGAGTTTAGATCATTTGGGACCCTTTGCACGCTCTGTGCGAGATTTAGCCCTTACCTTTGACTTGATGCAAGGATCTGACTCTGATGATCCATTCTGTACCGATCGCCCCCCTGAAGCCTGTTTGCCAAGCTTATCTGAGGGAATTGATGGGTTGCGGATTGCTGTAGCAGATGATTATTTTCTCAAGGGAGCCGAACCGATTGTCTTAGCAGCGTTGGAAAAGGTAGCGAGTGCACTACAAGTCACCCGTCACGTTACTATTCCAGAAGCTCAGCGCGCTAGGGCGGCTGCGTTTATCATCACAGCTTCTGAGGGCAGCAATTTGCATTTGGATGACCTGCGGCAATGCCCTCAAGACTTTGATCCTGCTACACGCGATCGCTTTCTAGCTGGCGCGTTAATCCCGGCATCGTGGTACATACAAGCCCAACGATTTCGACGCTGGTATGGCGATCGCCTACGAGAACTATTTACCCAAGTTGATGTGATTTTGGCACCGGCTACGCCCCATCCTGCTACACTTATCGGCCAGCAAACAATGGTTCTAGAGGGTATTGGGGAAGTACCGTTACGGCCTAATGTAGGTATTTATACGCAACCACTTTCTTTTATTGGGGTTCCGATCGTCTGTGTGCCTATTCAAACCTCAGGGGCTCTTCCCGTAGGGATTCAGGTGATTGCAGCTCCCTACAAAGAGGCTATAGCTTTAAGAGTAGCTGCCGTGTTGGAGGCGATCGGCGTTGCATCTGCTCCTACGGTCGATCTAGAGAAGCCATAATCCTGAAGGATTCATCGATTCGCGAAAACTGTACTCTTAATCACATCTTTAAAGAGGAAAGTCTGCATATTCCACGTTGGTGAACGGAACAGGAGTTGCTTAGTTCTTCCAAGAACAAGCCATCACAGGCACTTCATGATGTGCCCTGTCTTATTCAAGGTGATTGTTTGGATTTTTCTAGGCTTCCGTAGTTTTAACGTTACGTGAAAGCACCCCTTGGCGAGATTGTCAGACACGGCTTTACCGTATATACCTGAATATACCTAATCTAAGTATTTCACAGTGTTATCCGAGCTGTGGAAAGCACTAATGGATTGGTTCTAAGATGGTTAGCCGTATGACTAGCTGTTTCTAGGTATTAAACGTGTTAATCAGATTAATCGGACTATTTACCCTCGGTTAGAGTATCTACCCAATCCGTTAGGTTACACACTCCATGATCATCAAATCTTTAGTTCGTAAGGTAGCAATGCGCTACGGCAAGCTTGCTGGACTCTATCGCAAACTTTGTAAGCCAGCTGGTGAAGAATATGCTGAATTTCTACGACGACATGGCAATTTTTACAGCGTTGGGCGGCATTGCAGCATCTTAACTACAACGGTATTTACGGATCCTGCGTATGTCCGTATTGGCAACAACGTTCACTTTTCAACCTGTGCAATTATTGGGCACGATGGCTCGATCGCCATGCTTAATCGCGCTTATGGTGTGAAGTTAGACAAGGTAGGTAAGGTAGATATCTGTGACAACGTTTTCATAGGCTACAACGCGGTGGTTTTGCCAGACGTTACGATCGGGTCAAATGCGATTGTGGCTGCAGGAGCTGTGGTGACAAAAGACGTTCCAGAGGGGGCGATTGTGGCTGGGGTTCCAGCACGGCCTATTGGTCGAGTAGATGATTTAGTCGATCGGCTTGAGGCAGCCACGAACCGCTTACCCTGGGCCGACCTGATTAAGCAGCGACAAGGTGGCTTTGACCCTGAGATGGAACCTATGCTCCAACGGATGCGGGTCACCAGCTTTTACGAAGAGCCTAAACCTGTACATTTCTCCGATACTGAGTACACCAGCCTTGTGCAAGGGGTACTGGCTGGTAGATCCTGAGGGGAGGCTTAGGGTTGAGATAATGCTCAGCGAATTAGAAGTCCTAAGGTGCTCTTGATTTTGTTGTGGATTTTCACGATTAGGTTTTGAATTGGGCTCATTGAGCCAAGCCAGTTTGCAAAAACTGAGTTATTTGAGCCACGACATAAATAGTAACTGCAGTGGCAATAGCTAAGAAAGCAACTAGTCCTAACACAACCAAGATGGCAAATAGCCGATCGACCGCTCGTCGAGGTTCTGGATGATTGATATGGGCTTCCAAAAGTTTGACATTGCGGGCATTGGCTTTGGAGATTGCGTCAAATAGGTCCCCAGCTACAGGAACAGTACCTGCAATCGCATCCCAGGCTACGTTGGACACCATTCGGGTTAGGGTTTCTTTGGAGACGCCAAATCGAATTGATTCCAAAATGATGTAGACCGATAGAAAAGAGCTGAGGATATCGCCGCCTCCAGGAATCATACCCAGGAGTGGATCGAGGCCAATACGTTTACCCGTGCCAGGAATGGGAATTGCGTTGTCCAATAGATGGCTGATGATGCGAACACGTTGCAGTGCAGCTTGCTTACGATCGCTCAGGTTATGCATTAATCGAATCACAGTGAAGGCGACAGAACAGTGGTTCTAGCCTATCGTTCTCTCTATTGTTTGCTATTGTTTGCTCAAACACTTGCTGAGGTTTCCAAAAAATTCAAAATCTGGCTGGCAACAAATGCAGGTTGGCCACCAGCCGCATAGTGACCACAGTTAGGAATTACAGTAAGGCAAGCCTTAGGAATGCGATCGCGCAACCGTTCTCCATGCTCAACTGGAAACCAGCGATCGCTGTCAGACCATAGAATCAGCACTGGGCAGCGAATGTGGTCTAGCTGCTCCCTAACATTTTGTAGTAAACCTCCAGTTCCTCGTTCTGCCTGGTCAATTTCCCGCGCTGCCACGCGAAACTCTTCAGCCAGTTTGATGACTGTACCCGGAAGTTCCAACTGGGGATAGGTTGTCCAGTACATTTCTTCCCAAGTAACTGAGGCTGGGTCGGCAATGACCTCGCCGCGTAAGGCATATACCAAGCTGCGAATGAGTGGGCTGGCTAGTTTGGGCACTCGCCAGTCGTCTAGGAACTCTACCCATTCTGCGGGCAAGTCGGCCAAAAGCTGCATACCCCAGTTGGGTAGGCATTGAGCAAAGATAGGCACATTGATTACCACAAGGCGATCGATCAAGTCTGGATTAGTTTCAGCTACGGCCAGTGCCACCAGTGCCCCCAGGGATTCTGCGACAACCACGGCTGGGCGATCGCACAGAGCTTGGATGACGCGGACTAACTCAACAACGCGATGGTTGGATTTCTCTGGCAATCGAGGCTTATCTGAAAAGCCACTGCCCTTAGCATCAAAGCAAATAACTCGACCAGAGGGCGCTAGTAGCGGAATCACATGCCGCCAAGCATAACTCCAAGAGGCAATGCCGTGAGCTAGGACGATCGGCTGCCCTGTACCGACTTCTCCGTAGGCGATCGTGACAGACTGCTGATTCGCATCCAAAATTTCTAGTTGTTGTTGTCCACGGGGAAATGTAGTTTGCCACCAGTCATGCATGGTTGTTGTGTCTCCTAGCGGTAGCTTTAGGATAGGAGCAATCTCTTATTTCTGCGCAGCGATCGCTATCCACTCTGCCGATCGACACAAAATTTCTCATGGCTATTGACCTCAAACCTTCTCAATGTCCACACCTGCTAGTGACCGGGGCCAGTGGTTTTCTTGGTTGGAATCTTTGTCAGGTGGCTGCACCTACCTGGGACGTCTACGGTACTTACCATGCTCATCGTCCCGACGAGAGAAGGATGACACCTGTGGCAGTTGACTTGCGAGACTTTCAGGCCATGAAAGCGACATTTCAGCAAGTACAACCAATGGCTGTTATCCATTTAGCGGCGCAATCTAATGCCAATTACTGTCAGCAAGAGCCAGATTCGTCTTATCTGTTAAACGTAACAGTAGCGTGTAATGTGGCGGGGCTCTGTGCTGATATGGATATTCCCTGTGTGTTTGCTTCGACTGATTTGGTGTTTGATGGCCAGCATCCCCCCTATCGGGAAGCTGATCCGGTGTCACCTGTAAATCGATATGGTGAGCAAAAAGTGTTAGCCGAACTGGGTATGTTGAAGCGTTACCCTAAGATGGCGGTGTGTCGTATGCCATTGTTGTTCGGATCTGCGCCACCTAACGCAAGCAGTTTCTTACAAGGATTTCTGAAAACGCTGCAAGCTGGACAGCCGCTGTACTTGTTTACGGATGAGTTTCGCACACCTGTAGGGGCGATCGCTGCTTGCCAGGGACTGCTACTGGCGTTGGAGCGAGTGCAGGGACACATCCACCTGGGAGGAAAAGAGCGCCTCTCTCGCTATGACTTTGGCATGATGATGGTGGAAGAACTGCATTTGCCAGAGGCAGAACTGGTAGCTTGCTATCAGAAAGACATGTCGATGCCAGCTCCCCGCCCAGCTGATGTTTCTCTGGATAGCACCCTCGCCTTTAAACTGGGCTACGCACCGCCAACGTTGCGATCGCAACTAGCCAGTCTCAAGCCGTAGCTGTAAACGATTTTAGCGTTGCATTTCTATTGGCGCAGGAGCCGCAGCCGTTTGCTCAGAGACAGCATGTGATAGAAAAGATAGTCCTGTTATCAAAGCTAGAAAACTACCAATAATCACCACAGATTGCATAAAGAGGGTAAATTCGGGGCTGTAAGACTTCGTGTTCATAGGATCCTCTACGGATTTAATCGAGTTGTTTGGCTTTCAATGCTCTTATCTTCTCTCTACACCAGCCAGACTGTATTGATCGGAAACCCACCTAACGGTGAGATTGCACACGGAGCCTCGCGATTAAGATTACCTTATACCTGTGATTTGATCACGTTATCTATATGACGGTGATCACGACTCTTTCTAAAGGATATGAGTTGCCTAGTTACACATTTCTGTAAAGACAGAGGAATCTGAATCCTAGAGAAACTCTCTAGCTAGATTCGCGATCGCCTGCTCACCTCACCCATCTAACGGACTGCGTACCCCTCGCCCACCTCGATTCAGGACATGCGTATAAATCATCGTGGTTTTCACATCCTTGTGTCCCAGTAACTCCTGCACCGTGCGAATATCGTAGCCATTTTGCAAGAGATGCGTTGCAAAACTGTGGCGAAAGGTATGACAAGTGATTCGCTTTTCAAGTCTGGTTATTCTTGCTGCATTTCGTACAGCACTCTGGATGGCAGTTTCGTGCAGATGATGTCGTCGGGTGATGCCACTGCGTGGGTCTTTGGAAATCCGCTCACTGGGAAACACGTATTGCCAAATCCACTGACGGTCGGCATGGGGATATTTACGCTCTAGGGCAAACGGCAAATATACTGAGCCATAGCCTTGATCGAGGTCTTGATGGTGTAACTGCCGCACACTTTGAAGATGCGTTTGGAGCGGTTCAATAATGCGCTGAGGCAACATTGTGACCCGGCTTTGATTGCCCTTTGCATCTCGGATCACAAGCTGCGATTGGGCAAAGTCTACATCCTTGACTCGCAAAGATAACCCTTCGCTCAGCCGTAGCCCACTGCCATACAGCAACTGCACCACTAATTTGTAGACTCCGTGGAGAGCTTGAATCATCGCTTGCACTTCGTCGGGCGTTAGCACCGTTGGCAAATAGCGCGATGGCTTTGCTCGCATGGCATCAACCCCAACCAATTCTTGCTGCAAAACATATCGATAGAGAAAAATAATTGCACTGAACGCTTGGTTTTGCGTTGCTGCTGCGACTTGCTCTGAAACTGCAAGATGAGTGAGAAACTGCGAGACTTCAGGTGTACCCATTTCGGCAGGATGGCGTTTGTTATGAAACAGGATAAAGCGGCGAATCCACTGCACGT
>Ga0224722_1000364_pt1 | contig 26818 bp, 18 predicted proteins | sample Balambano_FR1_Me_FD_161646 | JGI IMG/M metagenome (GOLD analysis project Ga0224722, IMG submission 161646) | Freshwater sediment microbial communities from Lake Towuti, South Sulawesi, Indonesia - Balambano_FR1_MetaG | ecosystem: Environmental > Aquatic > Freshwater > Lake > Sediment | place... | reverse complement strand
GCAAGCCGGACCGGGAGCCGCGCCTGCACTTGCCGGACCCACCGTGAGCCGCTGCCCGTCAAAACTACAAACAGAGCCGCCACCCGCCGCTACCGTCTCAATACCCAACGCCGGGCTGGACATCTCGGCATTTCCCACTTTGGTGACAAACCGATAGTCATACCCGCCGTCAAAACGCGCCGCATCGGTACTGGTGCCGCCCATGTCAAAGGTTAAAATGCTTTCAAAACCAAGCTGTTGTGCAATTCGTGCCGCACCCACCACCCCGCCCGCCGGACCGCTCAGGAGACTGTCTTTGGCTTGAAAAAAATCGGCAGCAACCAAGCCGCCAGCACTGGTCATCACCAACATGGTATCATTTTTATTCAAGCTCTTCTGAATGTTTTTCAGGTAGTTGTGCATGATGGGGGCAAGGTAGGCGTTCACCAACGCGGTTTGTGCACGCGGCAACATTTTGATACTCGGCGTTAACTCCTGTGACAGGGAAAGAAACAGGAAACCGGCTTTTTTCAAGGCTGCGCCCAGTTTTTGTTCGTGTAGCGGATTGCGATAAGAATGCAAGAGCGCAATAGCGATGCTGTGCGAAGCCAATTCGATTTGCGAAATCTCCAAGATTTCGTAAATCTTTCGCACTACTCGCACTATTTCTGCATCGGTCAGTTCCTGTAGTACCGCGCCGTCGGCAGCCAGCCGCTCATTTACTTCGATGACGTTTTCGTAGAGCAAATCCGGTTCAGGAATGTTGAGTTGAAACAGGTTTGGGCGTTGTTGCGTACCGATGTAGCACAAATCTTTAAAACCTTCGGTGATCAGAAAAGTGACGCTTGCACCCTTTTTTTCCAGCAGCGCGTTGGTGCCTTTCGTGGAGCCGAGGCGCAGGGTGAGCGGCGGCAGGGATCGGTGCAGGGGTGTTTGCGTTGCCAGTCGCGCAGCGAGGATCGGGGCTTCCTCGTGGGCAGTAATTTCAAAATCCGTATCTGTCGGGCAATTTACATCTGTGTCTAATTTTAAAATATTAGTTTGAAAATCAATAAATTGAATTTTGGCGCAAGCCGTCGGACTGCCGGAAAGGTAAAAATCATAGCCCTGAAAAATATCGGTTTGGATGCGCCAGTTGTGCCTAAAATGAAACGTGTTCGAATCTGCTTGTTGCAACAATCTACCGCGCAAGCAACTGCTACTCAGCACCTTGCTGCGTATCAATTCGCCGGTAGGATTCCGGGCGATACAATCCGTAAAAGTACCGCCCGTGTCCATCCAAAGCTCCCATTGTTGCATGATTTTTATTAATTTGTTAAGGAAAAAATCGAGGGGTCAAAAATAGGAAATTCGCTGTATATTTGTTTTCAGACGGAAATAGCAATCTAATGCAAGAGCAACCATCGGCAAACCTACAGGCGCTTTTTGAGCAGGCGGAGCAGTACGACCGCCGGGGCGACGTGTACCATGCCGTGAAGTTGTACAAGCACCTCGTCAAACTCGCGCCGCACTGGCATCCGCCCTACGCCAAATTGAGTGAATTGTACAAAACCCGACAGGATTGGAAAGCCGCCTTGCATTACAGCAAAAAAGCGATTTCGCTCAACGTGCAAGATCAAGCTTCGTGGTGGAATGTGGGCATCGCTGCCACCGCCGTAAAAAAACCGCGACTGGCGCAGCGCGTATGGCGCAAATTCGGCTACACCCACCACGATTTTACGCCGGTATGTGTAAAATTAGAATGGGGCAATCAGTTGGAAATCGTGGCGGTGCGACCCATTGATCCGGCGCGGGGCATCATCGTGAATATTCCGCATCCGGCATCCGAGCGGCGCTACCAGGATGTGCTGCTGTTTGATCGGGCAGTATTGGGTTACAATGTTTTACAAAAAAAGAAAATCCCCATTCATGCTGCCCTGGGCGTGTTCAAACGTTCGGCGTTTCACACATTTTCCTGTCAATTGCACACCGTAGAAAGTCGGGATATAAAGATTTTAGAACAATTGTGCTACGAAGCCAATCTTGGTTTTGAAAACTGGTCGAATCTGACCCGAGTGCACCATTTAAGTAAAAAGCTGCCGGAGTATTACGGTTATGACTTCACTCAAACCGCTGAATCCGGCGACTTGCTCATTGCCATCGCCGCCCAGCACCAGCGGCAGGTGCAAGAGGTGCTGGCGAGTTGGGAGGTTATCAGTTTGAAGCATTTTTCAGGGCTGACGCGGCATTTGTGAATTTCGCGCAAAGATGAAAGGCGCGGAGTTTGCTCGTACCACATTTTATCTTCCGCAGATCACGCAGAATTCGCAGATTTTTAACGCACTCCCCCTTTCACTTAGTCGCTCGGTCTCTCCGTCTCATTTAAATTCCCAATTGTACTTGTCCAACTCCAGCAATCCGCCTTTCAACAATTGGATACAATTCAAAATATCCCGTTTATGCGCCATTTCAGTGGTTTGGTGGATGTGGCGGAGCGGAATGGAAATTGCACCGGCAATCGCGCCTTTTTTGCCCGAACGCTGCACCCCGGCAGTGTCGGTGCCACCGGCAGGAAGAATTTCCAGTTGCCAGGGAATTTGCTGAGCCGTGCCGATTTTTTTCAAATAATTGACCATGCGATAATCGGAAATCACTGAGCCGTCCAGAATTTTAATTGCCGCGCCTTTGCCCAGGCGAGTGACCATTTCGTGTCCGTTGGCACCCGGCACGTCGAAGGCAATCGTCACATCCAGACCAAAGCCAAAATCCGGGTCCACCAGGTGCGCCGAGGAAATTGCACCACGCAAGCCCACTTCCTCCTGCACCGTGAACACCCCGTACACATCGTAAGGCAGTTCGCTTTGTTGCAATTCGCGCAAAGTTTCCAGCAGGATAAACACCGACACCCGATTGTCCAGCGATTTGCTGTTTACACAATCCCCCATTTCAATCAGCTCGCGCTCGCGCGTGATCGGGTCGCCCACGGAAATGAATTTTTCCACCTCCGCCTTTTCCATTCCGAGGTCAATGAAGTAATCGTGGATCGGCACTACTTTATGGCGCTCTTCGGGCGACATCAGGTGAATCGGTTTGCTCCCCATCACCCCGATCAAATCTTTTTTGCCGTGTACAATCACCCGCTGTGAGGTGAGGGTTTTGGGGTCAAAACCGCCGAGCGGATGAAAGCGCAGGAAGCCGTCGTCGTCCACATGGGTTACAATAAAACCGATTTCGTCCATATGTGCCGCAATCATCACTTTTTTTCGCACCTTGCCGCGCCTGGTGGCAATGACGTTGCCCAGGGCATCCACGTTTACCTCGTCCACCAGCGGGCGCACTTCGCGCAGTACCAGCTCCCGTATTTTTTGTTCAAATCCCGGCGCACCCGGCGTTTCGCAGATTCTTTTCAATAAACCGACGTTGATCATGTGTTTTCTAAAGATTTTTGTCGAAGGTATCCCTTCGGGAAGACAATAGACATTAAATGATAGACCTGCATTATCTAAAGTCTGTGGTTTAAAAGCTAAGGTCTTTCAAAAGAATGCCGCGAAAATACCATATAATTTCCAAATCCGACCGGGGTTCGCTTTTTTGCCGTAAAATTGCAGGGTGAAAATGGAGTAGTGGAGTAAAAGGAGTGATGGGTAGCCCAATCCTCCAATACCCCAATCCTCCAATACTCCATTAAAATGTCGTTGTTAAAAAAACTCGCCAGCGAAACCGCCATATACGGCATCAGCAGCATCCTGAGCCGGCTGCTCAACTGGGTGGTACTCACGCCCTACCTCACGCGCATTTTTGTGCCGGAGGAGTACGGCATCGTGTCGGAATTGTACGCCTGGATCGCGCTGCTGCTCATCTTGTTTACCTACCGCATGGAAACGGCGTTTTTCCGCTTCGGGCGTGCGCCGGAGGAGATCAATCGCACGTTTTCTACCGCTTCGCTTTCATTGTTATTGACTACCGTGATTTTTACCGGCGTCGGTATCAGCCTGGCACAGCCTGTTGCAAGTTGGCTAAAATACCCGGATCACCCGGATTACGTCATCTGGTTTCTGCTGATTGTAGCACTGGATGCACTGGCGGCGATTCCCTTCGCGCGGCTGCGTTTGCAAAATCGCCCCATGCAGTTTATGATTTTAAAAACCATCGGCATCGTCATAAATATTATACTTATTTTTTTCTTTTTTGAAATATGTCCCTGGTTATTACAAAAAGGCTGGAAATGGATTGAAATTATTTACGACGAAAACAACCGGTTGGCGTATGTTTTCATTGCCAATCTGCTGGCTAGTTGGGGTGTGCTGCTGTTGTTATTACCGCAATATTTTAAAATAAAATGGTTGTTTGATACCGCCCTGCTGCGCCGCATGGTAGGGTATGCGCTGCCGCTGGTGCTGTCGGGCATTGCCGGAGTGATCAATCAATTTATTGGATTACCCATGTTGAAAGAATTGGCTTCCAGTGATTTAGCATACAATAAAGCCCAGATGGGTATTTTTGGAGCCGCGTCTAAAATCGCCGTGTTGCTCAATTTGTTCACCCAGGCTTTCAATTATGCTACCGAGCCTTTTTTCTTTCGACACGCCGACCGCGCCGATGCCAAAACCATTTACGCGCAGGTGGCGCAAGCCTTCGCGCTGGTGGGCAGCATTTCAGTGCTGGGTATTTTGTTGTATATGGATGTGATTCAATATTTTATTGGGGTAGAATATCGGGAAGGTTTGAGCATTGTACCGATTTTATTGGTTGCCAATTTGTTTCTGGGTTTGTATTACAGCTTTTCCATCTGGTTTAAACTGTCGGATCGCACCAACGTCGGCGGCTGGATTGCCCTCATCGGTTCAGTTATTACTTTTGTAATCAATGTGTTATTCATTCCCCTGATCGGTTATTATGCCCCGGCTTGGGCAGCACTGGCGTGTTATGGTACTATGCTTGCGGTGTGTTGGGGGCTGGGACAACGGTACTATCCGATTGCGTATCCGGTGGGGCGTATCCTGGCTTACATTGGGCTGGCAATGGCTTTTTACACGCTGAGTTTGTATGTGCGAGCTTTCTTAATTCATAAACCTACACTTATTTTATTAATCAATACAATTTTATTCGGAAGTTATTTAGCTATTTTATATGGTATGGAGCGTCGGCGGTTTTTGCGCTCGTTTTGGAGTTGAAGGACGGGGGTCGAATTATTAAATTTTTTTGTGATTTGCCTCACATCAAAGACGCTCTGATGTCCGGCTCAAGTCAGAGACTCAAACCGGTTCTACTAAAATATTTTTGTGCTCTTTATTAAGTAACCGAGCAAAATTAAAGGATAGTTTTCAAAGAACACGCAAGCGCGTAATTTATTGATTGTAAATTAAAAATAAAACTTTGCGCCTTTGCGTCTTTGCGTGAAAAATATGCTCGACTACTTAATTAATGCGCTACGGAAAAATTCGAGTGCACCCCTGCGTACACCGGACTCAACTCATTTAAAAATTGAATCATTTGATCGAGGCTTTTCAGGATGGTAACATTGGCGGCGGAACGTACATTTTGCACAACCACCTGATAACCGGAAAGTAAGATATTAGATTCGGGAAAAGCGCGAGCGAGTTTGTCCACGTACCGCTGCACGGGTTCCCTGGCAAACGTTTCGGAAATCATGGTAAAAATAAAATTCGGCTGGTGAATATCATACGCGTCTTTCAAATCGGCAAGCGACATTTCCTGCCCGATGTAAATGACCTGATGTCGGCGTGATTTGACCAGATAATGCATGAACAGCATACTCAATTCCTGTTTTTCACCTTCCGGTAAATAAATCAGAAACTTATTTACATTCCGATTCATCGGCAGCGGCTCGTTGTCAATGGCTACAATGATTTTCTGCCGGATGAGGTAGCTCATAAAATTTTCCTGCACCGGATTAATTGAACCCGTGAGCCACAGCAGACTCAGTTTTTCTAAAAAAGGGTAGATGACTTCGAGCATGGTGCGCTCAAAACCCAGTTGTTTGATATTCGTGGAAACGATGCGGTCAAATTTGTATTCGTCCATTTCAATCATGGAAATGGTGAGCGCATCGAGTTGGGTGCCGTATTCAAAATTAATTTCCGAAATCGCCGTCACTTTTTCCGCCACCTCATGCCGGTTCATTTTGGCAATTTTAGAAATTTTAATCCCGTTTTTATTTAACAAAGCGACATTCAGCAGAAATTTTAAATCTTCGTCTTCATAATAACGAATGTTCGTAGTGGTGCGTTGCGGATTCACAATACCGTAGCGCTGCTCCCATATGCGAATGGTGTGCGCTTTGATACCCGACAATTTTTCCAAATCCTTGATCGAATAAACCGCCACAATTGTTTGATTTAAACCACTTTTACCGGCACGCTTCTAAAAAAAATCGGGAGTGTAACAGTGTGGATAGTAAAAGGTTTAAAAAAGTAGAGGGATGTGGGTAGAGGGATTTTCCCGTAACACATCCCTCTACCCTTATCCCTCGTCCCTCTACCAAAATGTAAGGGCGGTGACGAAACGGTTGCCCGGCTGTAGCAATCCTGAAGCATGACAATACGACTATTGATACTGTTGAGCAGATGAATACACCTGAACAGCCCACTGTACACTGCTTTGCATTTGTAAATTGCAGAAAAGCCGACGTACAAAACCAAGCTTATAAAAGAACCGCAATTTTGGCAAGCATAACCAGCATTTGACTAACTTTGCAAAATGGACGTTTTAACTAAAGCGCAAAGACGGAAAAATATGCAAGCCATCAGGAACAGAGCGACAAAAGACGAAGTTCTCCTGGCTAAAGCCCTTTGGCACCGTGGATACCGCTACCGCAAAAACGACAAGACAGTCTTTGGTAAGCCAGATCTAACTTTCAGGCGACAAAAACTTGCCATATTTGTTGACAGTGAATACTTTCACGGCAAAGACTGGGACACTGAAAAATACCGTATTCAGACCAATCGGGAATTTTGGTGGGCAAAAATTGAGCGTAATATGAAGCGAGACCAAACCGTTAATGAGGAACTTATGAGAACAGGGTGGAAAGTTTTACGATTCTGGAGCAAAGAAATACGAAAAAATTTAGCAAATTGCGTGGATATAATTGAGGAAAATTTGATATAGATAATGACAACATACAGTAATATAAAGGACGAGCTTAAAATAAATGTGGACAAGCACTTAAATGACGGCTTTGCCTACCTTACTCATTATTGGCAGAACCATCATAATGGAGTTTCTCAATATTTTAAGCTATCTGCAAAAGAATATTTGCAGGAGGAAATTTTATATGTTGCTGAAGAACCTGAACAACTCTATATTCCGTTAAAATTTGACGTACCCTTTCCTCCAATTGATAAACCGTTGTTTAAGTTCATTGACCTTTTTGCCGGCATTGGAGGTATACGTTTAGCTTATCAAAACTTAGGAGGCAAATGTGTTTTTACCAGCGAATGGAATAATTTCGCTAAAAAAACATACGAAGCTAACTTTGGAGAAGTACCATTTGGCGATATCACTAAAATTAGTGAAAACGCTATTCCTGACCACGACGTTTTGTTAGCAGGTTTTCCATGTCAGCCTTTTTCAATCGCAGGTGTTTCAAAAAAAAATGCACTAGGTCGTAAACACGGATTTTTGGATGAAACACAAGGGACACTGTTTTTTGACATCTCGAGAATTTTAGACTGTAAAAAGCCAAAAGCTTTTATGTTAGAGAATGTCAAAAATCTTATTTCTCATGATAAAGGTAATACATTTAAAGTTATCAGAAATACTTTAACCGAATTAGGATACTCAATCTATTATCAGGTTTTGAACGGGAAATATTATGTACCTCAACATCGTGAAAGGATAATAGTCGTTGGCTTTAAAAATGATATTTTTCAACACAAAGAAAATTTTCAATTTCCTAAACCTCCCGAACCGACAGCTAAAATTAAAGACATTCTTGAAGAAAAAGTTGCAGCTAAATACACGCTGACTGATAAGCTTTGGAGCTACCTACAAAATTATGCAGCAAAGCATAAAGCACAAGGCAATGGATTTGGTTTCGGAATGACCGATTTAAACGGAATTTCAAGAACAATTTCTGCACGCTACTATAAAGATGGCTCGGAGATTTTGATACCACAGGATGGCATTAATCCAAGACGACTGACACCAAGAGAGTGTGCAAGGTTACAAGGATTTCCTGATGAATTTCTTATTCCGGTTTCAGACAATCAGGCTTACAGACAATTTGGAAATTCTGTGCCCGTTCCTCTCATTCAGGATGTGGGTAAACAATTAGTAAAAGAGTTATTGAAAGCAAATGGATAGTGTTTTAAACAAAGCTATTCAAGCTGTTCAACAGTCTGATATTGCTTTCACGAAATTCATAACAGCAAATGATGTTGGTGCAACAGGCGGACATCAGGCAGGCTTTCACATTCATAAAAATGCATGGTCGGTTTTCTTTGACACAGCAGGAGTAAAAGGCTCCAACAAAGGCAAATTTATCACAATAAAATGGCAGGATGATTTTGAAACCAACAGCCGTTTTATCTATTACGGGACAGGCACAAGAAATGAGTATCGCCTAACGAGATTTGGCAGAAGTTTTCCATACTTACGGGATGAAAATATTGGCGACTTGCTTGTTCTTGTGAAGAGAGCAAATGACTATTACGAAGCATTTGTTTTGCAATCAGATGAAGAAATAGATGAGTTTTTAGCAGCGTTAAATATTTCCTCAACTAACATCAATGGCATTATTCCAAAGCAGTCTGAGCAGACCGCAGAAGATAAATTACTCCGGTGTTTTTTGGCTTTTATTCATTCTTTGAAAGTTGAATTTCCTGCAACCATTGAACTTGCAACAAACGCAAGAAACTGCTACAACAGATCATATAATATAACATCGGAACTTATTCAGGCAAACCCCGACAGAGAAATCTTAGGTTGGCTGAATGCAGAGTTTCAATTGTTTAAAGCACTTGAAAATGAACGTTATTCTCAACGAATTAAAACACCTTTTTCAACAGTTGAAGAACTTGTTGAAACAGCAAACACAATACTTAACAGACGAAAATCAAGAGCAGGCAAATCTTTGGAGCATCATTTAGCAGAGGTATTTTCAATATTTGAATTAAACTATGCAACACAGGCGGTAACCGAAGACAACAAGAAACCCGATTTTCTATTTCCGAGTGTAGAAGCATATCTAAACCCCGGGTTTGACAGTGAAAAATTAGTGGTACTTGCATCAAAGACAACGTGTAAAGATCGTTGGAGGCAGGTTTTAAATGAAGCGGACAGGGTAAAAAGAAAACATTTATTCACTTTGCAACAAGGTATATCCAAAAACCAACTTGAGGAAATGTACAAATATGATGTTTGCCTTGTTGTTCCAAAGCCATACCTGACAAGCTTTCCACAAGATTTTAGAGAACGTATTTTGACATTAGAGACATTTGTTAACCAGATTCGGCAAATACAACAATAATAGATGTACCTTTTTCAGCAGCCAAAATCAACTACCTATGAAGATATTATTACAACTGTCTTACTTACTGGTTTTTTTCCTTTTTTTGGTGCAATTACAGGCGCAAACCTGCAAGTACCGCATCGAATTGTTTGATTCTTTCGGCGATGGCTGGAACGGTGCCAACGTGACGATCAAAATTCGCGATTCGACCTACGTTTTTACCCTCGACCGGCGGGCGGACAATGGCTTCTTCCGGGCGTTTGAGGCAACGGTAATGGACGGCGATTCGGCAACCCTCACGTTCAACGGCGGTAGTTTCAACGCCGAGATTCGCTTTGCGGTTTACAATCCTGAAAATATTTTAATCTATTCGGCATCAGGTCCGCTGTTGCGACCGGGCGTCCCCATCACTGCCATTTTAGAATGCCCGACTTGTTTTGTACCCGACCCCGCAACGGTAAAAGTGGGCGATGTGCGGGCGTTTACGGCGGCTTTGAGTTGGAAAACCCCCGCCACCACCACGTCGGGTACGCGCTACCTCTTGCAATACGGCTTGAAAGGCTTTCGTCGCGATACGGGCAGTGTGGTTTCTACATTGGACACCCAGATTGTGCTACGCAACCTCCGGGAAAATACCGAGTACGAAGTTTACCTCTCAAGCATTTGCCCGGGCAATGACACGAGCCGTGCAGTAGGTCCTTATAGTTTTAAAACACTCTGGGCAAACAACGTGGGCGTAATTGCCATCAACACCCCGGAAAGCCGGTGCGGGCTGGGTGCAGGCGAAAAAGTGACCCTGACTTTGAAAAATTTTGGCGGTAATCCGCAATCGCTCATTCCATTCAATTACAGTGTGAATGGGCGACTAGCACCCGTTTCCATGCCGCAGGACGGTCTTTTCACCGGCGTACTGGGCAAGGACAGCACCTTTGTGGTAGAATTTGATGCAGTATATGATTTTTCCGAACCAGGCGAGTACCTCGTGGCTGCCTGGACCGATCTGGAAGCAGACAGCGAACGCCGCAACGATACCGCCCGCGCTACCATTGTGAGCATTCCTAACATCACCACCTTTCCCTATTTTGAAGACTTTGAACGCTGGGGCGGCGGCTGGACGGTGTCGGACACAAGCCGCAACCCCAGCTGGCAGCACGGGCAACCTTCCAAAACCGGTATCAACGCGGCTGCCGGCGGGCAACGTGCCTGGGTGACGAGCTTGGACACCACTTACAACAACAACGAACTGTCTTATCTGGTCTCCCCGTGTCTGAATTTTTCCAGTCTGATGCAAGACCCGCGCCTGACGTTTTCGCTGAATTTTTTCACCGAAGCCTGCTGCGACGAAGGCTGGGTGGAGATGAGTTTTGACGGTGGCACCAGCTGGCGCAAAATAGGGGCAGACACCACGGGTGTAAACTGGTACAACGATACGAGCAACTACTGGTGGGATGGCAACGGCGGCGCGGAAGGCTGGCGCACCGTGTCGCACACACTCGACAGCGCGCGCGGGCAAGCCAACGTGCGCATCCGCTTTGTGTTTTCGTCGGATCTTTCTAACGTGGACGACGGCATGGCAATTGACAATATCTTCATCTCCACACCACTGGCGCGAGATGTGGCGGTGCTAAGTGCTGTGCGTGCCGACACCGCAGTGTGCGGCAGTACCCGCGATAGCCTGCGCCTCACGATTCGCAATTTCGGCACCACCGCCGCTACGGGTTTCAACGTAGCGTACTCCGTCAACGGAGCCACTCCGATAGTGGAAAATGTCGGTACTTTTCAAATTGCACCCGGCGCACAGGCGGTTTACACGTTCCGGCAGCCATTCAACTCAATTGCAGTGGGAGATGTCAGCATCGTTGCTTGGGCATCCGTTGCCAACGAGCAGTTTCGATTAAATGACACCGTTCGCTACCAGTTTAATACCACCCTGCCCGTACCCTTTGCCGAAGATTTTGAAACTCGAAGGGTGCCGCAAGGCTGGCAGGTGGACAGCGGCACAGGCGTAGGAAACGGGCATGGCAACCGTTCGTATGTGATTTTTGACAATTTATCTACCACCGACCGCCGGATGGAAGTCGTCACGCCGCCCATTGGTCTGATTCAAACAGGCGACAGCCTTACTTTTCAATATCGTATTACCAACTTTACCGGCGACGGCAGGGTAGCAACGACCCTGGGCGCACGGGATTCCATTGCAGTGCAAATTTCTACCAATTGTGGGCAAACTTACGTGACCAAACTGTTGATCAACGCCCAGACCCATCGCCCCGATACGAACCTGCGCCGTATGACGATTTTTTTAAATGAATTTGCAGGTCAAGCCATTCGCATCCGTTTCCTGGCGGGCTGGGGTGCCGGCGATTACTACGTGGACCTTGACAATATCAACATCATTCGCTGCCCGGCTTCGCTGGCGCTCACCACTACCATAGAAAACGAATCCGCCCGAAATGCCGCCGACGGGCAGGCGACCGTGAGCGCAGGCAGTGGCGCGGAACCCTATACTTACCTCTGGAGCAACGGCGTGACCGATAAAATTGCGGCGAAATTGACCACTGGAACCTATGAGGTGACCGTGACCGACCGCTTCGGTTGCAGCGATGTGGCAACGGCAGTGGTGGGATTGAGTACGAGTTTGGAAAAAATTGAAACCATCAACAAAGTGACGCTGGCTCCGAATCCTACTTCCGGGCAAACCCTCCTGAAAATAGAACTGCGCGAAGTGAGCGAGGTGCAGGTGCAGGTGTTCCGCACCAATGGGCAACTGCTGTGGCAAACCCGGGAACGCGGCGCAGATCGCTTCGCCATTCCGTTGGATTTGAACAACCAACCCGCAGGCTTGTACATCGTGCGGATGCGCGTGGGCGAGCAAATTCGGGCGGAGAAGTTAATCAAATTTTAAATCATTCTTATTGAAATAGAAAGGCATCCTCCATTAGGATGCCTTTTTGTTTTTAAACAATTTACCCCCAAAACTCATTTTCATCATAACCCCCTTAGCACAACTTATCCCGTCCTAACGGCGGGATTAGCACATTGGCAAATCAGCAAATCAGCACATCAAAACGTATGAAAATCGGCATCGTTTGTTATCCTACTTATGGCGGTAGTGGCGTGGTGGCTACCGAACTGGGCTTGGGCTTGGCAAAGCGCGGGCACCAGATACACTTCATCACTTACCGGCGACCGGTGCGGCTGAGTATGTTTCACGAGAACGTCTATTTTCACGAGGTGATGGCGGAGGAGTACCCGCTGTTTGAATACCCGCCCTACGACACGGCACTGGCGAGCAAGCTGGTGGATGTGGTAAAATTTGAAAAACTCGACCTTCTGCACGTGCATTACGCCATCCCGCACGCGACAGTAGCCTACCTGGCGAAAAAAATTCTGCTCTCCGAAGGGCGTTACGTGCCGTTCATCACCACGCTGCACGGTACAGATATTACGGTGGTTGGTAATAATAACACCTTTGCGCCGGTGGTGGCTTTTTCGATTAATAAATCGGATGGAATCACGGCTGTCTCTGAAAGTTTGCGTCAACAAACGTTTGACTATTTTAATATTAAAAAAGATATTAAAGTAATTTACAACTTTATTGATTTTGAACGCTTTAGCAAAAGTAATAAAGACCATTTCAAAAAAGCCATCGCCCCGAATAACGAACGAATTTTGTTGCACGTGTCCAATTTTCGCAAAGTGAAACGGGTGGAGGATGTGATCCGGGTGTTTAAAAAAGTACACGAAGTGCTGCCGTCCAAGCTGCTGCTCATCGGTGACGGACCCGAGCGGCACAACATGGAGGAACTCTGTCGGCGGATCGGTTTGTGCGACGAAATCCGGTTTTTGGGCAAACAAGATGCTGTGGAAGAACTTCTGGCGGTGGCAGATGCCTTCATCATGCCTTCGCAGAGTGAAAGTTTTGGTCTGGCGGCACTTGAAGCCATGGCCTGCGAAGTGCCGGTGATTTCCTCCAATGCCGGAGGCTTGCCGGAAGTGAACATTCACGGCGAAACGGGCTTCCTCAGCGACGTGGGCGATGTGGAACACATGGCGAAAAACACAATCACGCTGTTGAGCAATGATGAGTTATTGCAACAATTCCGCGCCAACGCCCTGGCTCAGGCGAAACGTTTTGATATTAAAAATATTCTGCCCCAATATGAAGCGTATTATGAGGAAGTGCTGAAAACTGCAGGGTATGTGGGTACGGAGTATTGATTGGGTAATCGGGTTTCTACTGAAATAGATTTAAAGTTTAATATGATATTTTTCATCTGTTGTTTATCAACTATTGCCAATCGGCAAGGAGTGTAATTACAATTTTTCAAAACAATCCTGCCTTTTTTTTGTTAACATTTACTTTACAACGATATCATTATATTATTATTAGTGAATCGCTTTTGTCTTCTAAAGGGACGTAATCGAACTTTCTTCTGCAAAATCATTGTTATCAAATTTAAACGCATCAACAAATTTTGTATAGCTTGTCAAATACTTCAGAAATAACCCCTATTCAAAAGCCGTTTTTTATCATAAAATGATGCCAGCCGACAAATCCTTACCATAGTCCGCAAAAGTTATTAACCAAACCTCCTTCGCGTTGTTGAAACGCAATCAGATCTGATATGCTTCTTTTTTTAATTATTTAACCTAATTCAACCTGACAAATGAGTCCTACTTATCAAAAACCCGTTAACCGCTTTTACCCAAGCGTCTTTACCTTTGTTTTGGCTTTGCTGCTTACCCTACCGATGTACCTTACTGCTCAAACGACCTGTACTGCCAACGCCGGAAGGCTTGTGGCACAAGAATCCTGCACCCAGGATGACGCTGTAAACCTGAAAGCAACTTCCGCCGGCGATACCGTTGTACCAAGTGGCTACCGAGTATTATACGTGTTGACCGGTGGCGACAGTTTGACCATTTTACAAGTCAATGCAAGACCTGCTTTTACTGTAAATAATCCGGCGGGTTTGTACACCATTCACACATTAGTATATGATCCGGCAACGCTTGACCTGAGCATCGTGGTGCCAAGACAAACGACCGGCTTTGCCGTAAACCGCCTGCTGGTACAGGGAGGCGGTAATATCTGTGCCGCGCTGGACGTGACCGGCAGCCGCTTCCGCTTCGGTGGTTGCGACAATAACTGCGCCGCCAAAGCCGGTTCGCTGCGGGCTGATTCGCTGGTTTGCCTGCGCGAGCGTGATTCGGTGCGGCTCACAGCAAGCATCGTAAGCCGTCCGGCAGTACCAACGGGCTACCGGGTGCTGTACGTACTCACTTCCGGGCAAAATCTGGTGATAGAACAAGTCAATACACGTCCTTCCTTCTTTGTAAACCGAACCGGACGTTTCACCATTCACACCCTGGTGTATGATCCAACTACGCTCGATCTGAGCATTGTAGTGCCGGGTACAACCACCGGCGTGGAGGTAAATAACCTGTTGATTCAGGGCGGCGGACGCATCTGCGCAGCACTGGATGTAGCCGGTGCACCGATCAATGTGACAGCTTGCCCGGCACCGCCTTGCACCGCCAACGCCGGTACGCTGGCAGCTACGCCCGGTGCTTGTCTGCGCGATAGCGTGGCTACGCTGACGGCTGCACGCCGCACCCCGGCAGTAGTACCGGCAGGATTCCAACTGATTTATGTACTGACTTCCGGTCGGAATCTGGTGATCGAGCAGGTAAATACCCAGCCGACTTTCCGGGTACGTCGCACGGGTCGTTTTACCATTCATACCCTCGTATATAATCCTGCTACGCTGGATTTGAGCATTGTAGTGCCGGGTACAACCACCGGCGTGGACGTGAACAACCTCCTGATTCAAGGGGGCGGAGGTATCTGCGCAGCACTGGATGTGGCAGGCGCACCGTTTGACGTGGCAGCCTGCCCACCGGCGGTTTGTACGGCGAATGCCGGTACCCTGCGCAACAGCGGCGAAACGCACACATGCTTGCTTGCTAACAACGGCGTGACTTTGACGGCTACGCGCCGCACCCCGGCGGTAGTACCGGCAGGCTACCAACTGATTTATGTGTTGACCTCCGGCAATGGCTTGGTCATCGAACAGGTGGGCGCACAACCGAGTTTTACGGTACGCCGCACCGGTCGCTACACGATTCACACGTTGGTATATGATCCGAATACGTTGAATTTGAATACCGTTGTATTAGGACGCACGACTGGCTTCGATGTCAATCGCCTGCTGATTCAGGGCGGCGGCACCATCTGCGCTTCGCTGGATGTAGCCGGAGCGAAATACGACGTGGTGGACTGCCGCTGTGCAGCCGATGCCGGTAAACTGGGTTATACCCGCAGCAGCAATGGTAGCAACGTGACGTTATTCAATGGCAAGGCTTTTCTGGCAGCCACCACCATACAGGCTCCGGTTGTACCCCGTGGTTATCAAAAAATCTACGTACTCACCTCTGGCGAGAATCTGGTGATTGAGCAGGTGAGTCAGGTGCCGGTTTTTGTGGTAAACCGCACGGGTACGTTTAGAATTCACACGCTGATATATGACCCGAATACGCTGAATTTGAACACTGTTGTACCCGGACGCACCACCGGTGTGGAGGTAAACCGTTTGTTGATCCAGGGAGGTGGTAGCATTTGTGCAGCATTGGATGTGGCAGGCTTGCGTTTTCAGGTGCGCAACAGCGGTGCGGCACGGGCAATGACCTATCCCAACCCGGCGATGGATTTTGTAAACATCGAGTTGTTGCAACTGGAAAACATCGCCCGCATCAACATTGAGGTGCTGGATGTAAACGGCAATCTGGTCAAGCAGTTGCAATTGGATGGCAACACCGAACTCGCTAACCTTGATATTGCTTCCCTTCGCAACGGAGTCTATTTTGTAAAAATTCGCTACGATGAGCAGTTTGAACAGCAATTGAGCATCACGAAAATGAAGTAACAGAGGAAGGAGGGAGGAGGGTAGAGGGACAAGGGACAGAGCAATGTGCTACGGGAAAGTCCTTCTACCCTCTACTTTCTACCCTCTACTTTCTGCCTTTTCCAACCAAAAGTTATTGGCGCCCAGCCCCAGCGTAATGCAAAGAACCTCCTGATTCAACAATTCCAACATCGCCAAAAACGTAACGATGGCGTGAATGCGGGTTTTACAATCGGCAAAAATGTGTTGAAACGCCGCCTTTTTTCCTGTTTTAATTTTTTGTAAAATCTGCTGCTGCTCGTCCTCTATGTTGTAGCTAAACTGTGCAATTTCGTGCACCGTGCGCGGCTTGGCATCTTCCAGTCGGCGCACCATCCGCTCGAAGGTCTTTAACAATTTGAACAGGGTGACGGATTCCAACTCATTGTCCACCAGAGCTTTCGTTGCAATTTGTGCCAGTTCCTGCGCCACATTACCCCGCCCGTTTTGCAAACTGCGCTGCTCCTCCAGCGTGCGCATCTCTTCCAGCACACTTTTGTAGCGCTTGTATTCGATGAGGCGCTGCACGAGTTCTTCGCGCGGGTCCATTTCCTTGCCCTGTTCGTCCACCTGCTTGCGCGGAAGGAGCATTTTCACTTTGATGCGGCACAGCGTGGCTGCCACCAGGATAAATTCACTTGCCAGATCAATATTCATCTCCTCGGCACGGTGCAGATAATCCAAAAAATCATCTGTAATTTTGGCAATTGGAATGTCGTGAATATCCAGTTCATCCCGCTCGATGAAAAACAGCAGCAGGTCAAACGGACCCTCGAATTGGGGGAGTTGGATGGTATAGGTTGCACTCATTTTAAGATGCCGGATGCCGGATTAGAAGATGCCAGTCGTCAGACGTTGACACCAAGCGTACTCTTTTTAATTTTGGGGTGCCAAAGTACGGAAATCTGAATCAGGATTTAAAAGATTTTAGAATTTTCAGGATTGCGCTGCGCCTTTGCGAAAAATCTTGGCGGTCTCTGCGGTAAAATAAGTGACGCGGGCAATCTTTGCGGCTTTGCCGAAAAAAAAACTTATGACCAAAGGCAAACTCTATCTTCTCCCTACCCCGCTCGGCGAAAACGCAGCACATACCATCCCCCCTTACGTGGTGGAAATCGTACAACAACTCGACACCTTTATCGTAGAACGCCCCAAAACCGCCCGCCATTTTATTAAAACTATCTGCCCGCACAAGTCTTTGAATTTAAACTTATTAGAACTGAATGAACACACGCCTGGCGGAGCAATCGCCTCTTTTCTGGATGCGGCAGAACAGGGCAGTGACGTTGGCTTAATGTCAGAAGCGGGCTGCCCGGGCGTTGCGGATCCAGGGGCAGCGGTGGTGCAACTGGCACATCAAAAAGGCATTGAAGTCGTGCCTTTGGTGGGTCCTTCCTCCATCCTGCTGGCACTCATGGCATCGGGCTTGAATGGGCAGTCGTTTTGCTTTCACGGCTACCTGTCGGCAAAAAAACCGGAATTGGAAAAAGAGTTGAAACGCTTGGAACAGCTTGCAGCCAAATTTCAACAAACCCAACTGTTCATTGAAGCACCCTACCGTAATGGTAATGTACTGGAAACCGCCTTGAACGTATTGAACCCGCAAACCCGATTTTGCATCGCCGCAGATTTGACATTGGAAACACAGTTGATTCAAACGCACGCCATTCAACATTGGCGCAAGCTGGAATTGCCCGATTTGCATAAGCGACCTGCCATTTTTTTATTGTTGTAAAATACTTAGTTTTAAAATGAAACTAAGTAAACTTTTAGAAATAGCTTTGTGTTTGTAAAAAAAGTTACAAGCCACAAGCAGCAAGTTAATAGCTACAACAAACTTGTTGCTTGCTGTCTGCGGCTTGTTGCAAAATTGTCGCACCAAAATATCAACAATGCCTGCAATCATTGAAGCCACCAAAGACCTCGACCGCAAAGGCTACCTAGACCTCGACCTCGATCCCACGCTCGATTTCGCGGCGGAAATTCAGCGTTTGAAAAAAGAAAAAAACGCCGTCATTCTGGCGCATTACTACCAGGAATCGGAGATTCAGGACGTAGCCGATTACATCGGCGATAGCCTCGGATTATCGCAAAAAGCAGCAAAAACGGATGCGGACTTGATCGTGTTTGCCGGGGTGCATTTCATGGCGGAAACGGCAAAGATTTTGAATCCAACCAAAAAGGTGCTGCTGCCTGATTTGAAGGCAGGTTGCTCGCTGGCAGATTCGTGTCCGGCACCGGTGTTTAAAAAATTTAAAGAACAATATCCCAACCACGTCGTGGTGAGTTATATCAATTGCACGGCAGAGTTGAAAACGCTCACCGATATTTGCTGCACTTCCACCAATGCTACCTATGTGATTGACAGCATCCCGAAAGACCAGCCGATTATCTTTGCACCGGATATTAATTTGGGCAAGTTTCTGATGAAAAAAACCGGGCGCGACATGGTGCTGTGGAACGGTGCCTGCATGGTACACGAAATCTTCTCGGCGGAAAAAATTGCCAAGTTGCGCGTGCGTCACCCGAATGCCAAATTCATCGCTCACCCGGAATGCGAGCCGCACATTTTGGAAACGGCAGATTTTATCGGCTCTACCACCGGTTTGTTGAAATACACCATCAACAACCCTGCTACCGAATTTATCGTTGCCACCGAAGCGGGCATTTTACACCAAATGGAGAAATCCTCGCCGCACAAAACCTTCATTCCTGCGCCACCCGAGAACAACTGCGCCTGCAACGAATGCCCCCACATGAAGCGCAACACGATGGAAAAACTCTACACCTGCATGGAATACGAACTGCCCGAAATCATTTTGCCCGACTGGATCATTGAGCAGGGACGCGCCTGTATTGACCGGATGCTGGAAATTTCGGAACGGGCGGGCTTGAACAAGGATTAAAAATTGTTATTCATGCGAATCAAGCGTTATTAAAAAATCTTTGTTTTCCCTACGATTGGTTGCAGATTTACCAATACTTTTGAAATTTGGCAGATCTCTTCCGCTTGGTCATCAAGGCTTTAAAAATTTTAACCCATGATTTGTATTATTCGTTAATTGTTAGCTGGGCACGCCCAACTGCTGTTGCATCACACTGAAGCTGCCTGCGGTTCTGCCTCTTTCGGGAACAAAAGGGCAGCGGGTGGGAAATGCCAATTAACCAATAACAAATAACAATTTTTCTTTCAAAATACAACAAATTGCAATTTCGCCGTTAGAACGTAGCACATCCTTTAGGTTGTACCCGTACCACAGCCTTCAGGCTGTCACGTCCCTTGAACAATAAAATTAGAAAACACGGTGAAAAAAATCAGTTTACTTCTTTTCTTCCTTTCTGCTTCTTTTTTGGCAATGGCGCAGCGCGGCTGGGAAGCGGGCGTTTGGCTGGGTACTGCCGCTTATTTCGGCGATCTGAACACCAGTTATAACCTGAGCCTGCCGGGTCCGGCGGGCGGTGTGCTGGGGCGTTTTAATTTTAATAATCGCCTGTGTTTGAAATTTGGAGTCAGCGCGGCGCAGGTGCGGGGCGACGATGCCGTTTCTAAAAACACCTTTGAGCGGGCGCGCAATCTGAGTTTTCGCTCTACCGTGGTGGAGGGTGCCGCGCAGTTGGAATTCAATTTTTTGCCCTATACGCATGGCAGCGCGGAGGAATTTTACACCCCTTATTTATTCGCCGGTTTGAATGTATTTTATTATAATCCGCAAGCCAACTATCAGGATGCCTGGGTGAATCTGCGCCCGCTGGGCACCGAAGGGCAGTTCAAAGGAGAAGAATATTTCAGCACCAGCGGCGGCTTTGTGTATGGCATTGGTGTAAAACTGGATTTGAGCTACGAATGGAGCATCAATGTGGAACTGGGCGCACGCACGCTCTTTACCGATTATATAGACGATGTGAGTACCGTATATGCCGATAAAGAAGATTTGCTGCGAGACCGGGGTGCAGTGGCGGCGGCTTTGTCCGATCGTTCTATTTTGTTGCCCGGTGTGAATGACGCGCAGATCGGCGACCCCGGCACGCAGCGCGGCAGCACTTCACTGAGTGATAGCTACGTGCTGCTTGGGGTGGGCGTGGTGTATTATTTCGGCGATTTGAAATGCCCGACGTATGGCAAGCGGCGGAGGAGGTGATGAAGAGACTGAGAGACCAAGTGACCAAGTGACCGAGCGCACTGTAACACATCAACATCTACTGACTGACTTAAATTTTAGCACCCATCGGTGAACCTGCACCTTTCATCTATCATTTTTACTTCCTACCAAAATTTTGCCTATCTTTACTAAAATGTAAAAATTAATTTGCTAAACCGCGCTGGTTATTTTAATTATGAAAAAGTCAAAACTGGTTTTTTTAGGATTAACGCTCACCCTGGCTGCCTGTCGGCAAACGCCGAAGGACGAATGGACGAGCGGCTACGACGACCCTAACACACGGGACACGACGGTGAACAACCGCCCGTACCGCTATTATCATGGGTTTTATTATCCGATCATCGGCGGCTTCATCTCCCCCAATTCTTACCGGGGCAATTCTTTGCAGGAAATTTCCCGTCCGGGTTTTCAGCCGGGCAAGGTGTCGCGAGGCGGTTTTGGTACATCGGCGCGCAGTGGCGGAGGTAGCAGCAGGGTGAGTTGATATGGAGCGAGGACTGGTCAAAGAGCGCCGCAACTGGCAAAAAATCGTGGAAAAACAAGGGTTTATTTTTCACTCGGTGGAGGGGAAATATTGGGACGAGAGTGCCTGCTACGCCTTTATGGAAAAAGAAGTATTGGCAATTGAGCGGGTGACGAAAGAATTGTTCGACCTGTGTCTGGAGGCAATTGAATTGGTATTGCAGGAAAATCGCATGGATGAATTTGCCATTCCGCCGGGTTTTCAGCAGCTGATCCGGGTGAGTTGGGACGAGGATGACCCCACGCTGTACGGGCGGTTTGACCTGGCGTATGACGACGGGCAAATTAAATTATTGGAATTCAACGCCGATACGCCTACTTCGCTGCTCGAAGCCTCCGTTGTGCAATGGTACTGGCTCCGCGATTTTGATGATAATTTAGATCAGTTTAATTCCATCCACGAGCAGTTGATCGGGCAGTTGCAATATTTTCGAGAGCGGGGTATTCCAAAACTCCATTTCGCGGCGGTTTCCAATAGTGACGAAGACTACATAACCGTAGCTTACCTCATGGACTGTGCCCAGCAGGCAGGCTTGGGTGTGGAGTATCTGGATATTGCCGACATCGGTTGGGATGGAAAGCGGTTTTTGGATTTGTACGAACGGGAAATTCGCAACTGTTTCAAACTCTACCCCTGGGAATTTATGCTGCACGAGGCATTTGGACAGCACACCCTTGCCGCCCAAACGCGTTGGGTGGAGCCGCCCTGGAAAATGCTCTTGTCCAACAAAGCCATTCTAAAAATCTTGTGGGAAATGTTTCCCAATCACCCGAACCTGCTGCCCTGTTACGATGCGCCAAATGGTCGGAAAACCTACGTCAAAAAACCCCTGCTCAGTCGCGAGGGTGCCAATGTGACCATTGTTGAAAACGGCAAACTGCTCCACGCCACGCAGGGCGAGTACGGGCAGGAGGGCTACATTTATCAGGATTATTTTGAATTGCCGGTGTTTTCGGGCAATCGCCCGGTGATCGGGAGCTGGGTAGTGGGCGACAGCCCGGCGGGCATTGGCATTCGGGAGACGCGGACGCTGGTGCATGATAATTTGTCGAGGTTTGTGCCGCATTATTTTTATTAGATACCAGACTGCACGAGACTTAGAGACCGGGTGACCAAGAGACGGAGTGATACGTGCCAAATAACCATAATCAGTAACAACTGCCACAAGGAGAGCCACCTGAAACTGAACTCATGGTTTGAACCGACTGTTTAAAAATAAAAATTGCTTCCTGCTTTTACAAACAACAGAAAATAGCTGTTTGTGTAGTGTTCTTATGATTCAACAGATTACCTTTACATTACCGCCTTTTCCAAGAGGGTATCATTTGATTACCAACGAAGTGCTTCGGCGGTTGCCTCCATTGCCCCGGACGGGTCTTTTTCATTTGTTCATCCAACACACTTCGGCAGGGCTTACCCTCAACGAAAACGCCGACCGCACGGTGCGCACCGATTTTGAACGCGTTTTTAACCACCTCGTCCCGGAAGACTTGCCGTTTTTACAACACACCGTAGAAGGACCCGACGATCTGCCCGCGCACATCAAAGCCACACTGGTGGGGGCTGCGGTGACCATTCCTATCACCGAAGGGCGTTTCAACCTGGGTACCTGGCAGGGCATTTATTTGTGCGAGTTTCGCAACGAAGGCGGCAGCCGTAAACTCGTGGCAACGATTTATAGTTAAACTCTTTACAAATTTTTTAATTTACCGTCAATTAACAATTACCGCGTATTTTTGCAAATTAGTCATTGTAAGAAAAACAGGTACAAACGTCGGAAATCGCTGTCTTTTATAAACGACTTATTGATTCTGAACGATCCTCTGATGTTTGTTGAAAAATATTCACAACTATGCCAATTTTAGGTGCCTTAATCAAACGGGGATTGACGCTGGGAGAAAAACTGGAGCGCCAGAACGTAAGCCCCATCCAATTACAAACCAGAACCCTGCGCCGACTCCTCCGGCTGGCAAATCACACCGCCTTTGGGCAACATTATAACTTCAAAGACCTGCTCTGGTCAAAACGACTCCTGGAAGATTTTCAAGCACAAGTGCCCATTCATAATTATGACAAAATGCACGACGAGTGGTGGCACAAAACCCTGAACAACGAGGAAAATGTGGCTTGGCCCGGCAAGGTGCGCTACTTTGCACTGAGCTCCGGTACTTCGGGTGCGCCAAGTAAGCAGATTCCCGTCACTGATCACATGATTCGCGCCATTCGTCGGGCGGGTACCCGGATGTTTTTTAATCTGAATCGCTTCCACGTCAACCCGGAACTGTTTACCAAAGACATCATGATGCTGGGCGGTTCTACCAATTTGCAACACCAGGGCGACTACTTCCTGGGAGATCTGAGTGGTATCAATGCAGGTAAAATTCCGTTTTGGCTGCGCCCGTTTTACAGACCCGGTGCGACCATCTCCCGCATGAGCGATTGGAATGTGAAAATTGAAGAAATTGCCAAAAATGCCCCGCAGTGGGATGTAGCGTTTATGGTGGGCATTCCGGCGTGGATTCAGTTGATGGTAGAGCGCATCATCGAATACAACCAGGTAAAAAACATTCACGAGGTGTGGCCCAACCTCAGGGTGTTTGTACACGGCGGAGTGCATTTTGAACCCTACCGCAAAGGTTTTGACAAACTAATGGGCAAGCCCCTGATTTACATGGATTCCTACCTGGCATCGGAAGGTTTCATCGCCTTTCAAAGTCGCCCCGACACACACGCCATGAAATTGCTGCTGCACAACGGCATTTTTTTTGAATTTATACCTTTCACCGAACAATATTTTGACGAAGACGGCAACATCCGCGACCACGCCAAAGCCATAGCGATGGACGAGGTGGAAGAAGGCGTGAATTATGCGTTGTTGCTGAGCACTTGCGCAGGTGCCTGGCGCTATCTGATCGGCGATACCGTGAAATTTATTGACAAAGAACGCTCGGAACTTATTATTACAGGTCGTACCAAACATTACGTAAGCATCGTAGGCGAACACCTTTCGGTGGACAATATGAACCAAGCCGTGCGCCACGCCGAAGACGCATTCAATATTGCCATTCGAGAGTTTACGGTGGCGGCGGTGCCGGTGGGCAATAGCTTTGGGCACAAGTGGTATGTGGGTTGCGAACAGCCGGTGTCGGTTCCTCAACTGGCACAAGCCCTGGACGAAGCCCTGCAACAGGTAAACGATGATTATCGGATCGAACGCAAATCGGTTTTGCAGAATCTGCAACTGGAAGTCATCTCGCCTGCCTTGTTTTACCAATGGCAGGCAGCGCGGGGCAAGCTGGGCGGGCAAAACAAATTTCCACGGGTGATGAAAACAGCCCTTTTTGCAGAGTGGGAACAATTTGTTCGACAGTCTACGGCGGCACAATTGCATTCGGATGAAATCCTTAACTGAAGGCATACAAACCGGGCTGATCATTTGCTTTCTGATTGGTCCGATTTTTTTTACCCTACTCCAAACCGCCGTAGAACGGGGCTTCCGTGCCGGTGCGATGGTGGGTTTGGGCATTTGGATGAGTGATATGCTGTTTATCACCGCTTTCTATTCAGGTGTTTCACAATTGGATCAGTTGATGCGCGGCGAGGAGTCTTCATTTTATGTGGTTATCATCGGCAGCCTCATTCTGGCGGCGTTCGGCGTGTCGGCGCTGTTTACCAAGCCCGCGCTGGCGAGCCGTTCCGAGCTACACCTGCGCCCTTCCTCGTCTTATCTTTCCCTGTGGATCAAAGGTTTTTTTCTCAATGTGGTCAATCCGCCCACTACGCTGTTTTGGTTTACCATCGTCAGCACCACCGTAGTCAACAAAGGCGTGGCTTTCACCAATCAGCAGGCATTGCTGTTTTTTGGCGGCATCATGGGAACGGTCATTAGCACGGATTTGCTGAAAATTCTATTGGCAAAGCGCATCCGGCACTGGCTGTCGCCGGTACACATCCTCTGGTTTCGGCGTATTTCCGGCATCGCCCTCATCATTTTTGGCATTGTACTGATTGTTCGAAGAATTTATTTTCCAGACTTTATGAATGGGCATTAGGCAGTTGTATGAACTTTGACTTATGCAGTTGCTGTGATGAACATGACTTTTCCGGGTTCTTGTGGCTGCGAACCTGGAAGGCAATCTTTGCAGCTTTGCGCGAAGTTAAAATGTAGTGCCGTCAATTGTCTGATACCAGCCGCGGCATTGATTAACAGTATGTTGGCAAAAGTGGTATAAAACTCCGTGCCTCTGCGCCACTGCTACGGACTCCGCCATAGGCTACGACCGTCGGCGGAAAGCTAAGGCGACACGCGGTGTGTTTATAAAAAACGCGTTACGAGCCATCATCCCTCTTTTCTACCAGACGATTTTAAAAATCTGCTCCCTGAAATCTCCCCGAAACGTAACAAAATAAGTGCCTTTCGGCAGTTGCGAAAAATCGAGCATCCGCCTGTTTTCACTTTGCAACACCACCTGACCTGCGCCGTTCGTCACCTGTAACCGGTAATTTGGCACTGCTGTTTGTACAAAAACCTGCCCGTTCGTTGGGTTGGGAAACAGTCGGAACAAAACAGTTGAAGGTACTTCCTGCATACTTGTAGGCTGGAAAGCAAGCGTTGCCAAAAAAAGATCAAAGGTACGGGTGTCACCCCGGAGCGCGCCCAGGCGAATGTTGCCCGTGAAACTCCCGCCTATCCAAATATTGCCAGCCCGATCAGCCGCCACCTGGGAAGCATACAATGCTGCATCGGAAGCCAGGTTGTTCACCCACCGGGCTTGCAGATTTAAATCAAAACCCATAACGAAACCACTCAAGCTATTGCCGCTGGCAAACTGAAAAGAATCAATCATTAAATTCCCCTGATAAAATCCGCTCACCAGCAATAGATTATTTTGTAGGGTCAAATCCAATGCCTGCTCCAACTGCCGCCCTCCTAAAGACCTCGCCGCGACGGGCGTTCCATCAGACCGGTATTTCAATAAAAAAAAGTCAGACTGACCGCTGCTGCTTTGAATTACGGTAGTTGGGTTCAGGCGCATCGTTCCCACAAAATAGCCTGTCACATAAATTTGATCTGCTGCATCCACCACCAGTGCTGTCACATCACTGTCGAATACACCGCCTGCTTTTTTCGCCCACACGGGCATTCCATCTTTAGAAAATCGGGCAATAAACGCATCCTGATCGAGCGTATTGGCGGTCAGCGTCGTATCGGCAATCCGGGTAGAATCGTTGAAATAACCGCCAACGACCACATCGCCGTTCTGGGTCAATCCGAGTGCCGTGCCGCGCGTGTCGCCTTTTTGCCCCTGCCGCACTGCCCACTGCAATTGCCCGGCGGGCGAAAATTTGGCTACAAACAGATCGGTATTGCCTTTGGCAACCAACTGAGTATCTGCTATTTGTAAGCTTTTTTCAAAATAGCCCGTTACAAAAATATTGTTTGCAGCATCACACACCACTTTTGTGGCAGCTTTCAAACCGGACCCGTTCCAGCTTTTTGCCCATTGAATCTGCCCCGCCGTATTATATTTGGCAATAAAAACAGACTTGGAATGTGTTCCTGCCGTTAATCGAACAGTGTCAAAATTGACCTCCAGCCAATAGCTTCCCACCACGATCCCGTTTTCATCCGCATCCAGTGCCAAATCGGTCACCTCATCCATCAAACGGCTGCCCGCTTGCTTCGCCCACGCCACCTCGCCGTTTGGGTGTAGTTTGCACAAAAAAACATCTGCCTCGCCCACCGCCGTCATGGTTT
>Ga0224722_1000363_pt1 | contig 26854 bp, 24 predicted proteins | sample Balambano_FR1_Me_FD_161646 | JGI IMG/M metagenome (GOLD analysis project Ga0224722, IMG submission 161646) | Freshwater sediment microbial communities from Lake Towuti, South Sulawesi, Indonesia - Balambano_FR1_MetaG | ecosystem: Environmental > Aquatic > Freshwater > Lake > Sediment | place... | reverse complement strand
GTTGAGCGGACTGTTTGACGGCGGCACCGGCACCTGGACCTTCATGCCGCAGATCAACCTGTCGATTTTTGACGGCGGCAAGCGCATCGCGGATCTGGACGTGGCCGAGGTGAGCACCAAGCAGGCGGTGGCGAGCTATGAGAAGAGCATCCAGACCGCGTTCAAGGAAGTGGCGGATACGCTCGGCGCCCAGGCTGACTATCAGCAGCAATTGCAGGCGCAGCAGGCACTGGTGGAGGCAAATCAGACCTACTTCAAGCTGGCGGAGGTGCGCTACGAGAAGGGGGTGGACAGTTATCTAACCCGACTCGATGCCCAACGCTCGCTGTTCAGTGCCAAGCAGGGGCTGATCACTACCCGTCTGGCGCAGCTCAGCAACCAGGTCGCGCTCTACAAGGCCGTCGGCGGCGGCTGGCAAGCCCCTGACGCAAGCGCGACGGCGAGTGTTCAGCAGCAGTAGCCATCACCTTCCAGCTTGCGTTATCGTATAGCCACAGGGCGAACCATCCGGTTCGCCCTGTTTTTTGAGCAAGATCATATGCATATGGCACCTTGATGACATAATGCGTCGTGCTTTATCGAGTTGGGAGACGCGTTTTGGGTATCAGCGATATTGATGGTGTGTGAAATGGCGGCGGCATTGCAAAATAGCATTTGAATCATGTTAACCAGATAGAAAGGACCCTATCAGGACCTGTTATCTTAGTGTCTATCGCCAGTCTAGGTGAGTAAAAAATTCATTTTTGCATTTAAGATCAAATAAATAGTAACTGGGCAAGCTAAAGACTAGCCGTGATGGTTCTTGCCTTATATAAGCAAGGAGTGTGAATGGCAAGAAGGTGAGCAGGGGTGATGTTCGGCCCTGTCCAAGAGTCAGATCTGACGGTGCAACAGGTCGCTAAAGGCGTTAGAATTCTGCCTCATTGTTGGAATGTAATAGCTCAGTAAGATAGGTTCAAAAGTCAACTTATCATTGGACTGTCATAAGCCAGTCGTGGCCAAGATATCTGCCGCTACGCCGCAAGCTGGAGGGCACTATGGCCAACAGCACACTCAATCTGGTTAAAAGCAGCGAACTGGGAGCTGTAACTCAGGGGCGGTAGCCATTGCACTTTTTTCGTTTACTACCAGAAATCTGCCGGTTAGACATGGTCACTCTTGTCTTCACTCCGATTGTTTAGAATCGTTTCACTTTCAACATTTCTATATTAATTTCAAGAGCATACCTATGAAAATCCTTGTCACTGGTGGCGCTGGCTTTATCGGGTCGGCGGTTGTTCGTCATATCATTCGGGATACCAACGACTCAGTTATCAACCTCGATAAACTCACTTATGCAGGCAATCTGGAATCCTTGGCCTGTGTCGCCAGCAGTGAACGTTATGCCTTTGAGCAGGTGGATATCTGCAACCGTGGTGAACTGGAGCGGGTGTTTGCCCTGCATCAACCGGATGCCGTGATGCATCTGGCGGCAGAAAGCCACGTCGATCGCTCCATCACAGGGCCCGCTGATTTCATCGAGACCAATATCGTCGGCACCTATATGTTGCTGGAAGCCGCCCGCGCCTATTGGAACGATCTGGATGAGGTACGCAAGGCGGCCTTCCGTTTCCACCATATCTCCACCGACGAGGTGTATGGCGACCTGCCCCATCCGGATGAGGTGAGTGCCGGTCATCCCTTGTGGAATAAGCCACTGCCGCTCTTCACCGAAACTACCCCTTATGCTCCCAGCAGTCCCTATTCTGCTTCCAAGGCTTCAAGTGACCATCTGGTGCGCGCCTGGCGCCGTACTTACGGCCTGCCGACCGTCGTCACCAACTGCTCCAACAACTACGGCCCGTACCACTTCCCCGAGAAGCTGATCCCGCTGGTGATCCTCAATGCGTTGGATGGCAAGCCGCTGCCTGTCTATGGCAAGGGCGACCAGATCCGTGACTGGCTCTATGTGGAAGATCACGCCCGCGCACTCTACAAGGTGGTGACCACCGGTGTGGTGGGGGAGACCTACAACATTGGCGGTCACAACGAGAAGCAGAACCTGGACGTGGTGCATACCGTGTGTGATCTGCTTGATGAGATGGTGCCGAAAGCCGGGTCTTATCGCGATCAAATCGCCTATGTGGCGGATCGTCCTGGCCACGATCGCCGCTATGCCATCGATGCCAGCAAGATGAGCGCCGAGCTAGCCTGGCAACCGCAAGAGACCTTTGAATCCGGCATTCGCAAAACCGTGCAGTGGTATCTGGATAACCAGCAGTGGGTCAACAACGTGAAGAGTGGCTCCTATCAGTCCTGGATCGAACAGAACTACGGGGAGCGTGCCTGATGCATATTCTGCTGTTTGGCAAGAATGGTCAGGTTGGCTGGGAGCTGCAGCGTGCACTGGTCCCGCTGGGGCATATTACCGCTGTTGATTTTGACTCTGCTGACTATTGTGGCGATTTCAGCAATCCGGCGGGGGTGGCCGAAACGGTACGGCTGGTCAAGCCGGATGTGATTGTCAATGCGGCTGCCCATACTGCAGTCGACAAGGCAGAGAGCGAGCGGGAGTTTGCCGAGCTGCTCAACGCCACCAGTGTGGCCGCTATCGCCAAAGAAGCGGAAGCATTGGGAGCCTGGTTGGTGCACTACTCCACCGACTATGTGTTCGATGGCAGTGGTGAGCGCCCTTGGCTTGAAACCGATGCGACTGCTCCGCTCAACGTCTACGGCGAGACCAAACTGGCGGGTGAGCAGGCTGCAGCCCTGTGCTCGCGCCACCTGATCTTCCGCACCAGCTGGGTCTATGCTGCCCGTGGCGCCAACTTTGCCAAGACCATGCTGCGTTTTGGCAAGGAGCGTAGCGAGATGTCGGTCATCAATGACCAGTTCGGTGCCCCGACCGGTGCCGAGTTGCTGGCAGATTGCACCGCTCATGCGCTCCGCGTGGCGCAGAGCAGACCCGAGGTTGCCGGGCTATACCATCTGATTGCCTCCGGTACCACCACCTGGTTTGACTACGCCCAGCTGGTGTTTGCCAAAGCCAGAGAGGCCGGAGTTGAACTGGCGGTGACACAACTCAATGCAGTGCCGACCAGCGCCTTCCCGACCCCGGCCAAACGCCCTCATAACTCCCGCTTGGATACCAGCAAATTCCAGCGCACCTTTGATCTGGTGCTGCCGGACTGGACGGTCGGGGTAGAGCGGATGTTGACCGAGATCCTCGGCAAGTAAATCACTGGCCAGGGGGGTATTGAATGCCTCCCAGGCTGGCAGGGATAAAGCAGAAAGGAGTGGCGTCAAACCACATTTCTCTTGAAATTTTAAAATAAGAAACAAGCATCATGACCAAACGTAAAGGTATTATTCTGGCCGGCGGCTCCGGCACCCGTCTCTACCCCGTCACCATGGCTGTCAGCAAGCAGCTGCTGCCCATCTATGACAAGCCGATGATCTATTACCCGCTCAGCACCCTGATGCTGGCAGGGATCCGCGATATCTTGATCATCAGTACACCGCAAGATACTCCCCGTTTTGAACAACTGCTGGGTAATGGCAGTCAATGGGGCTTGAACCTGCAATACAAGGTGCAACCAAGCCCGGATGGATTGGCCCAAGCCTTTATCCTGGGTGAAGAGTTCATCGGTTCAGACCCTTGTGCGCTAGTGCTGGGCGACAACATTTTTTACGGTCATAATCTGCAAAGACAATTGGTGTCAGCGGCAGACAATCCTAGTGGCGCCACCGTCTTTGCTTACCATGTATATGACCCAGAGCGGTATGGTGTAGTGGAATTTGATGATGATGGGCTTGCCATTTCTCTGGAAGAAAAACCGCAAGAGCCGAAGAGTAACTATGCTGTGACTGGCCTCTATTTCTATGACAACAGCGTGGTGAAGATAGCCAAGAGTCTAAAACCATCCTCACGTGGTGAGCTGGAGATTACAGATATCAACCGAATTTACCTTGAGAAAGGTAATCTATCGGTGGCCATGATGGGCCGTGGCTATGCTTGGCTTGATACGGGCACTCACGAGAGTATGATTGAAGCGAGCAACTTTATTCAGACCATTGAAACTCGACAAGGACTGAAAGTTTCTTGTCCGGAGGAGATAGCCTACCGCCAGGGATTTATTGATGCTGCTCAAGTGAGACTATTAGCTGCGCCATTGATAAAGAATGCTTATGGCCAATACTTGATGAGATTGGTCTCCAAGGTGAAATAACAAGTGTTTTTTAGGTTTGGTTTCACTTTTTATATTTAAGTCGGTTAGTAACTACGTTTTATATTATGTAGATCTCCTTTTAAAGATTTATTAGTCATTCTCAAATGAAGTATTCAAACCACTATCCTGACTTTGAACCATTTTACTATTTATTTTTATATTCTTTTGGAGTAAAGATGCAAAACAAGAAAGTGGCCATTATTGGGCTAGGTTATGTTGGGTTGCCTTTAGCCGTAGAGTTCGGGAAATACCGTTCCGTACTTGGATTCGATATTAACCAATCTCGCATCAATGAACTGATGAGTTTTCAGGACAGTACTCTTGAAGTCACCCCTGAAGAACTGAAACAGGCGACAAGGCTGACCTATAGCAGTGACCAGAATGCCTTGAAAGATTGTGACATCTTTATCGTTACCGTCCCAACTCCTATTGATGGAGCTAACCGTCCTGATTTAACGCCATTGGTGAAAGCTAGCGAGACTGTGGCTAAGGCCCTGAAGCAGGGGGCCATCGTTATCTATGAGTCCACTGTCTATCCAGGTTGCACTGAGGAAATATGTGTACCTGTGCTGGAGAAGTTCTCAGGCCTTAAGTTCAATGAAGGCTTCTATTGCGGCTACAGCCCGGAGCGCATAAACCCTGGTGACAAGGTCAACACTCTGACGAAAATCAAGAAGATTACTAGTGGTTCGACTGCTGAAATTGCTGTAGAGGTAGATGCGCTTTACAACTCGATTATTTCAGCCGGCACCTTCCCAGCTACCAGTATCAAGGTTGCGGAAGCAGCAAAGGTGATCGAAAACAGTCAACGTGACCTCAATATTGCCTTCGTCAATGAACTCTCCATCATTTTTGATCGTATTGGCATCGACACCATAGAAGTATTAGAAGCCGCTGGTAGCAAATGGAATTTTCTTCCCTTCCGTCCTGGCATGGTTGGTGGCCATTGTATAGGTGTTGATCCTTATTATCTGACGCATAAGGCCGAAGAGTTGGGATATCACCCTCAGGTAATTCTTGCCGGTCGTCGCATCAACGATAACATGGCACGTTATGCTGCCAGAAATGTCATAAAGCTGATGCTGAAAAACGGTATTGATGTTGCTCGCAGTGTTGTTGGTGTGATGGGCATTACCTTCAAAGAGAACTGTCCCGATATTCGTAATAGCAAGGTAATTGACCTGATTACTGAACTGAAAAATTGGGGGGTGAATGTGGTCGTAATAGATCCTTGGGCTAATACTGACGAAGTGCAACATGAGTATGGTATTGAATTGGGTGTCATTAGCGAGCAATCTCCAGTCGATAGCCTCATTGTCGCCGTAGGTCATCAGGAGTTTCGAGAGCTCTCTCCACAACAGTTACGCAAGTTCTGTCGTACTGAGCAACCTGTGCTGGCAGATATCAAGGCTCTCTATACACGGGAAGCCTGTGACAAGGCTGGGTTTACGCTTTTCCGTTTCTAATCTCCGGTTCAATTGTAGAGGCTGCCATAAGATGCCCTCTTGCAACTTTCAATGAACTATTGGAATGACTGAATACACTAAAAATTTAACCATTAAAACTGTGATGATGTGCCATATTGGCGACTAAATTTTTCTTGTTGGTCGTTAGTGTGAGCCATGAACGGTTTTCACAATCCTGCGAGGATATGTGATGGGGCGAGTGAATGCGGTCAACCATGCGGCACTCCAAGCAAAACGAACATATAGACAAACCGAGTAAACACTCTCAGTCTGGTGTTAAACAAATAAGGTAATTATTGTGCTAATTCAAAGCTACCCTATCATCAAAGATCGCAAGATCAGAATCGCCATTGTTGGCTGTGGCCGCATTTCCAAAAACCATTTTGGTTCCATCGCCCAACATGCAGATCACTTTGAGCTAGTTGCGATTTGTGATATCAATCCGACTACGCTCGTTGAGCACCAGCAGCAATATCAGGTTCCAGCCTATCAAAAGCTGCAAGAAATGTTGGAAAAAGAGCAGATCGATATCGTAAGCCTTTGCACCCCCAGTGGCTTGCATGCTGATCAGGCAATACTCGCTGCTACGCATGGGGTACATGTCATTACAGAAAAACCTATGGCGACTCGTTGGCAAGATGGTCAGCAAATGGTCAAGGCATGTGACAAAGCAGGAGTGCGTCTCTTCGTTGTCAAACAGAATCGTCGTAATACCACTCTGCAACTGTTGAAGCGTGCCATCACTGAGAAGCGTTTTGGCAAGATCCATATGGTCAATATCAATGTGTTCTGGACTCGTCCCCAATCCTATTACGATGTTGGCGGTTGGCGCGGTAATTGGGAGTTTGATGGTGGTGCCTTCATGAATCAGGCGAGCCACTATGTTGATCTATTGCACTGGCTGATTGGTCCTGTCGAAAAAGTTCAGGCGATGATGACCACGACTCGGGATATTGAAGCTGAAGACACTGGTGTGCTGAACATCAAGTGGCGTCATGGTGCAGTAGGTTCTATGAGCGTTACTATGCTTACTTATCCGCGTAATCTGGAAGGTAGTATTACCATCCTTGGTGAGCTGGGTACGGTGCGAATTGGCGGGCTTGCAGTCAACGAAATTCAGCAATGGCAGTTTGCTGAAGAGAAAGATTACGATGCCCAGATCAGCGAGGCAAACTATGAGACCACTTCTGTCTACGGCTTTGGTCATCCTCTCTACTACAAGAATGTAGTGGATGTCATGCGGGGCGAAGCTGAGCCAGAAACGGATGGTCGTGAGGGCTTGACCTCACTGGAACTGTTGATTGCCGCCTACCTGGCAGCCCGCGATGGCCGTCAAGTTGGTTTGCCGCTGGAGTATTGAGCATGAACTATCTGGTGCATGAAACCGCGATCGTTGATGTGGGTGCGCAGATTGGGGCTGACTCCAGAGTGTGGCATTGGGCCCATGTCTGTGCAGGGGCAAAGATTGGGGCAGGAGTTTCTCTTGGTCAAAATGTCTTCGTTGGCAATAAAGTAGTTATTGGAGATCGTTGCAAGATACAGAACAATGTTTCGGTATACGATAATGTCATTTTGGAAGAGGGGGTTTTCTGTGGTCCCAGCATGGTCTTCACCAATGTCTATAACCCAAGAGCCTTGATCGAACGCAAAGCTGAATATCGCGACACCCTCGTCAAAAAAGGAGCAACCTTGGGAGCCAACTGCACCGTTGTTTGTGGTGTTACCATTGGCGAGTACGCTTTCATCGGTGCCGGGGCAGTAGTGAACAAAGAGGTCAAACCCTTTGCTCTTATGGTGGGCGTACCCGCCAAGCAAATAGGTTGGATGAGTGCCTACGGTGAAAAGCTCGATCTCCCTCTTTATGGCCAGGCCACAACAGTTTGCCCTTTCACTCAAGAAACCTATGTTCTAGAGGGTGACACCCTCAGTAGATTGGAAAGATAATCATGCAATTTATTGACTTGGCTGCCCAATACCAGCATCTGAAACAGAAGATTGACCAACGAATTCAGCAAGTGCTCGAGCATGGTCATTACATCATGGGGCCTGAGGTAGCCGAATTGGAGGCCAAGTTGGCTGACTATGTCGGTGTTAAACATGTCATTACCTGTGCCAATGGTACCGATGCTCTGACACTGGCGATGATGGCGATGGGGGTCAAACCTGGTGATGCTATTTTTTGTCCAACTTTCACCTTCTTTGCTACAGCAGAGACCATCGCTTATGAAGGTGCTACCCCTGTTTTTGTAGATTCCGATCCCGATACCTTCAACATTTCACCTCAAAACTTGGAAAAGCAGATTCAACGGGTTATCGCCGAAGGCAAGCTCAATCTCAAAGCGATTATCACTGTTGATCTCTTCGGATTGCCTGCCAATTATCCAGAGCTGGAAATTATTGCAAAGAAATACAATATGAAACTCCTCGAAGATTCAGCTCAGGGTTTTGGCGGTGAATTGAACGGAAAACGGGCCGGTAGCTTTGGTGATATTGCAACTACCAGTTTCTTCCCAGCCAAGCCACTGGGGTGTTATGGCGATGGTGGCGCTATCTTCACCAATAGCGATGAATATGCCGAGCTGATCAAGTCTTACCGGGTTCATGGCAAAGGAGCAGACAAATACGACAATGTTCGTATTGGTATGAATAGTCGACTTGATACTATCCAGGCGGCAATTTTATTAGAGAAACTAGCGGCCTTCCCAGAGGAGTTGATTGCTCGTAATAAAGTTGCTAAAAGCTATGAGCAAGCATTGGCAGGAAAATATAAAACACCCATGGTGCCGTCTGGTTATTTAAGCTCATGGGCACAATATACCATCATTACTCAGGATCGTGACGCTACCATGGCTGAATACAAGGCCAAAGGAATACCAACTATGATCTATTACGCAACTTGTCTGCATCAGCAGAAGGCGTTTGCTTATCTTGGTTATAAAGAAGGTGATTTGCCAGTGGCTGAGAAATTATCAAAGCAAGTGGTTAGTTTGCCAATGCATCCATATATGATTTAAATATACCAGTGGTACTGGCAATTAAATTAATAAATTGTCATTAACAGAATGCTATACTCTTTGGTAAAAAACATGATTGCTCTCAATAGTCCGGTCAAGCCTGATTTGAAAAAGCTAAGCAGCTATTTGGAACAGGTGAATAATATCGGTTGGTATACCAATTTTGGTCCTCTACACCAAAAGTTGACAGAACGTCTGGAGGAATATCTAGGTATAAAAAATCTACTGCTAATGTCCAATGGTACCTTGGCCTTGCAAGTCGCATATGAAGTTCTAGGAGTTAAATCTGCCTTAACGACACCCTTCTCTTTTGTGGCAACATCGTCCTCTGCATTATGGCAAAACATTCCACTTTCATTTTCTGACATTAATCCTAAAAGTTACAATTTGTGTTCTACACAGGCTCAAAAGGCATTGGAAAGAAACTCAGAAATAGACACTGTTATTGCAACACATGTATATGGAAACCCCTGTGACGTTCAGGCGTTTGACAAATTGTCTGAAAATATGGGTGTTAAAATAATCTATGATGCTGCTCATGCATTTGGAGTCAAGGTTGGAAGTGAGTCGATTTTAAATTTCGGCGATGCCAGTATATTAAGTTTTCATGCAACAAAGGTGTATCATACCGTCGAAGGCGGTGCAGTTGTATTTAAACAGCATGAGAATTATGAAAGAGCCAAAGAATTGATTAATTTTGCGATTGGTAAAAATGGCATAGATGGCATTGGTATTAATGCAAAAATGAATGAATATCAGGCTGCCGTGGGTTTGGTGTTGCTGGATGATATAGCTCTTATTTTGGAGCATCGAGAGGCCTTGTTTACTGCGTACAGGGAAGGCTTGAAGGATGTGGTGGGTCTTCCTGAATGGCATCTAGACAGCTCCTTCAATGGAGCTTACATGCCGATTTATTTAGACTCGGAGGAGAAATTGCTCCGTGTCATTGAGCACTTATCAAAGCAAGGCATTCAGAATCGGCGTTATTTTTATCCATCCTTGGATACCGTTTTTCCACAATGTGTTAACTTTGGTTGTGACAATAGTCATCAGGCTGCAGAAGGGATGATATGTTTACCACTTCACTATAACATGACTTTGAATGATATATATAGCGTTACTGCAGCGATAAGGGCTGCTATTTAATTTTATATCTATACTTTACTTATTTCATTATTACTAAGTTACAGTTTATTAAGGTTTTTTATGGCATATCTTAACAAGGAAGAGTTAGAGCATTTTGGCTTTATTTCGTATGGAGAGAATGTAAAAATATCTGATAAAGCATCTATTTATGGTGCAAATAAAATAAAAATTGGAAGTAATGTTAGAATTGATGATTACTGTGTTGTATCTGCCGGAGAGGGTGGGGTCAATATTGGAAGTTATATCCATATAGCCGTATTTAGCTCATTGATAGGTGCAGGTAAGATAACAATATCAGATTACTGTAATATATCTTCCAGAGTTTCTATATATTCTAGTAATGATGATTATTCAGGCTCATTTATGACTAATCCAATGGTTCCTGAGAAATTCACTAACGTAAATCATGCTGATGTGTTTTTAGGACCGCATGTTATTGTTGGAAGTGGAAGTATTATTTTACCTGATACTATATTGGATGAGGGGGTCGCCATTGGAGCACTTTCACTGGTTAATATGAGTTGTGAATCTTTTGGTATATATGCTGGTGTTCCTATTAAAAAAATTGCAAATCGTAAACGTGATCTATTAAAAATAGAAATGCAGTTGAATAAAGAAATTTGTATAGGGTCATAAATTGTCAATTAGAAAAAATGCCATAGCTAACTATATTGGCCAGATCTATTTAGCCATACTTGGTATTGTCATCGTTCCATTTTACGTTGAGCGATTAGGTGCTGAAGGATATGGTTTGGTTGGTTTTTTTGCCTTGCTTCAGGGGTGGATGCAGCTACTAGATATGGGGATCTCCACCATGCTGGCGCGTGAGGCTTCAAGGTCTCGTTTTGATCTAGTGGAAGCTTTTCGTTTCAAGCGTTTACAACAATTAATACTTATTCTTTTCGCACTAATCGCCTGTATTGTGGCTGTATTGAGTTTTGGTGCTCGGGAGTGGTTAGCAACTAGTTGGTTGAAAACCACCCTACCAAAAGAAACTGTCATTTTTGCACTATCTTGTATCGTTATTTCTGTTTGCATCCGTTGGCAGAGTGGTCCCTTGCGTAGCACTCTGATGGGGCTTGAGCGCCAAGTTCAGCTAAATGTTGTCAATATGGTGCTGGCAACATTTCGTTTCCCTGGGTCTGTGGTTGTGTTAATCCTTACTCAGGATTCTATAGATGCTTTTTTCCAGTATCAGATAGTGATTTCATGCGTTGAATTTTTCTTACTCTGGATTATTGTCAAAAAATACATCCCCAGTAAAGAAGCGATTCCCTTGCCTGATTGGGAGTTTCTATCCTCGATAAAACCGACGCTTAAATTTTCCCTTGGTATCGCATTTACCTCAGCAATCTGGGTACTGATCACCCAGCTGGATAAATTGCTGTTAAGTTCATTACTGCCTCTAAAAGAATATGGATATTTCACCATGGCGGTTACAGCCGCTGGTGGAATTAGTTTACTCAGTGGGCCTTTATCTCAGGCAGTATCTCCTAGATTAGCTGCTTTGCATGCACAAAATCATAAATCTGAAATCATAAGTGTTTATAGATCTGCATCCAGAGTGATGGCAATGATTATTGCACCTGTATCTATTTTGATAGGAACATTTTCAAGAGAAATTGTTTATATTTGGACTGGGAGTTGGGTAATTTCAGACAATGTAGCTCCCATCATGCACTGGTATGCTTGGGGGAATGGTGCATTAGCACTTGCGGGCCTCTCATATTATTTGCAATGTGCTTATGGAAATATCCGTTTGCATATTATTGGAAATGTCATTTTTGCATTAACTATTATTCCGGCTATTTATTTTGCAACCAAGCATCTTGGTGCCGTTGGTGCAGCTAAGGTTTGGTGTACCTCTAACTTTATGTTCATGATTATATGGACAGGGATTGTCCACAAAAAATTTATACCCAAGCAACATCTCAAGTGGATATTGAATGATGTGACTCCTTTTTTAACTATGCCGGTAGCCTTATATTATATTTATGTTTCATATGATTTAGCTCTACACTTGGAGGCCTATTCTAGGTTTCAAAGTTTTATGCTTATATCTTTATTTGGCCTGATTTTTTTAATGATTAATGGTGCTGTTTATCGCTTTTTCAAATATTGATATTGAATTTTTAATGAGAGTTCGGTGGTTTAATGGATAGTAAATTTATTAAAAATGACATCAAAATTGCTCATATTGCATTTGACTGCATCTTTATTGATACGGCATATCGCTCTTTCGAGCGAGCATATCCAAAATGTAATGATGTTTTTATATTTACAAAAAAGCCATGGCAATTTATAAAAAACAATGATCTTTTCATCGAGAAAAGTAAACTAGAAGCGCTAAATCCATTTTTTTATAAATTATTGTGGAAATATGACATTATAGTTCTACATTCATTAGCAAACTTTATGATTCCTATAGTTATAATGCCAAAAAGAGCAAAAGTAATATGGCTAGGAATGGGATATGATTATTATAGTAGAACATTCTCTGCTGATACTCTTGATGTGGGTCTATATCTAGATGAAACAAGGGGGGTTATTAAAGACGGACTTTTACCAATAATTAATAAATATACTATAAAGTCACGTTTGATAAAGGCAGTGAATAGGGTTTTAGGTAGTAAAATTTTATTTATATGGGCCCTAAATAAAATTGATATTTTTTCACCTGTTTTACCCGTTGAATATAATATGGTAAAGAATAAGTTCAATGTTAGATCTTTCCCTAAATATGCCCCATGGAATTATGGGAACTTAGAAAATGATTTTGTTAGAAATTTTATGGGAAAAAGAGTATCTGGCGACTGGATTTTATTGGGAAATAGTGCTGGGGCTACTAATAATCATCTAGAAGCTATAAGCCTATTATCTAAACTTGATTTAAATTCTTCAAAATATAAGATAGTTACGCCATTAAATTATGGTGACAATAATTATGCTAAAAAAATAAAGGATTACGGCGCAACTAATCTAGGTGAATCTTTCTATCCAATAGAAAAGTTTATGCCAATAGATGACTATATTAAATTATTACAAAAGTGTGGGTTTGTAATAATGAATCATGTCCGACAACAAGCCATGGGTAATATCATTATAATGATGTACCTAGGAGCTAAAATTTTTTTAAGATCAGAATCGGTTATTTATACATTCTTTAAGGGGCTAGGCGCAACAATATATTCAGTTGAAGAATTGAAACTAAATAAAGAATTACTTAATTCAAAGCTAGAGTTAGATGAGATAATTAATAATAGAACGATATTAGCATCATATTTTTCAGAGCATGCAGACTTAATAAAAACAAAAGAACTTGTCGAATTAACTATTAGTCGTATTGATGATAATGACTTTAAATGATTTTTCCGGTTTGGGATGAAAGTTAGAATGATCATGGAGACTCTTAGGTAAAAATCATGCTATATTTTAATTATAAGTTTTCATATTTCAATTTATCAGTATGGAGTATTATCTTGCTTCTTATACTGACATTATTAAATTCCTATCCTGGTGAAGGAATTGAGTTTGCATTAATATTCTTTAGTTTTGCTATCGTTTCTGCATTTTTGATTATACCCCAAAATAAAGACTTATTTGATCCGTTCTATCTTTTTTCACTTTGTTATGTAACTTTTATAGCCTCTGCATATATTTTGAGGGTTAATGGATTAAATAATAATCATTTTATCTCTACCACTAATTTCTATAACAACATCGATACTGTATACATGTACGGGCTCATGGCATTAATCGTCTCATATATTTCAGCATTGACCGGATATTGGTTTTTCTCAACAAATTCTCGTGTGTATAAGCCTTTTCATTCTAGTGCCTTTGATTCAAAGACTATATGCTATATAGCAGTTTTTTTATATGCTATTGGTTTCGTGAATTTTATAATAAACATATATACAATATCATCTGGTGATATTTTTCTATATTATAAAACGATCTCCATGAGGTACTATGATTTTCAAGGGCCAGTGACAACGCTTGGCTACCATAGTATGTATATTGCTTGCTATATATTTTTCATTTCTGCAATGCAGAATCGCAAGCTTAATACTATGATAATCATTGTAATAATGGCGTCATTTGTAATTATGATATCGAATGGACGAATCGCGCAGTCTATTTTTTATCTTACAACCTTCTTTATAATATATTACTATTACAATGGAAGTTATAAATTAAATGTTAGGTATTCTTTTCTGGGTATGCTTCTAGTTCTAGTGGGGATTAGTGTATATGGTTTAAGGATCGCGAGTAGTTTGAGTTTAAATACGGCTGATGGTAGCTTTGAACTATCAACGTATATAAGTGAGTTTCTTAGTTTTGATTACCTTTCACATATACTTTTTGATAAGGGCTATACTCCTAACTTTGCCTTACTCATGAAGGTGATAGATTCATGGTCATACGATATAGGGTATATGTATGGCGCTACGATATTGCACCCTATATTCAATTTTGTTAGCCCTAATGTATTTGGGCTTGTTGAAATGCCCGCAGTATTAGCTAAGCAACAATGGTACATGCATACCCAAGATGGGAACTTGCCAGTCACAGGTATTGGTGAGATGTATGTTAATTTTTCGTATATGGGTTTTATTTTTGGTATGTTTCTCTTTGGCGCGCTAGGTGCTTTTATTAGAAATTTAATGGTTAAAACTAGAAGTGCGATCTTCTTGATATTTTATGCCAAGTTCATTATTGGTTTTTATATGCTTTATCCTAAAGGAGAGCTAAATAATCTGTCCATTTTTTGGATGCTATTTGTAAGCCTGATTATATATATAATTGTTAATTTAATTTTGCGGCTAAGCTCTAGGCATACTCGTAGTTGATTCGAACTCTCAGGGTAATTTATCACTAATTTTTGAATGTAAAATTAACTAAAGTTGGAATAGTATATGAAACGTATCCTTACGATTATTGGTGCTAGACCTCAGTTTATCAAAGCAAGTGTTGTCTCCAAAGCTATTAAAGAGAGTAATACACTGAGCGAAATCTTATTACATACAGGTCAGCACTTTGATACGAATATGTCTGATGTTTTTTTTGAACAGTTAGGTATTCCACGTCCGGATGTTCAGTTAGATATTCATGGTGGTAGTCATGGTGAAATGACTGGGCGTATGCTGCTTGAAATTGAAAAAGCTTTATTGAGCTATAAACCTGATATGGTAATGGTCTATGGCGATACAAATTCAACCTTGGCGGGCGCCTTGGCTGCTGCAAAATTACACATTCCAGTGGTACATATTGAGGCGGGGTTACGTAGTTTTAATATGAAAATGCCTGAAGAGATAAATCGTATTCTTACTGATCAAATCAGTGAGTGGCTTTTCTGCCCTACGGTGACTGCGGTCAAAAATCTCACGAGAGAAGGTTTTTCAGATAAACCGGTCAAAATGATGCAGGTCGGTGATGTAATGCAAGATGCGGCACTGTTATTCGCTAAAAATGCTATTGCTCCCCTAGCAGTACTGCCAGAAAAATATGTTCTTGCCACGTTACACCGCGCTGAGAATACTGATGACCCCCAGCGCCTTGCTGCGATTGTGCTGGCATTAAACGAACTACATAAAAATGTTTCTCCAATAGTTCTGCCTCTGCATCCACGGACTCGTAAATTGATTGCTCAGCTAGGCCTGCAGCTAAATGTTAAAGTGATCGATCCTGTTGGGTATTTTGAAATGCTCTGGTTGTTAGACCATTGCCAGTTGGTATTAACGGATAGTGGTGGGGTGCAAAAAGAGGCATTCTTTTTTGGAAAAGCCTGTGTCACTATGCGTGATCAAACCGAGTGGGTAGAGCTTGTTGAAATTGGCGCGAATGAACTTGTCGGTGCTGATACAGATATAATAATCGATGCTGTAAAGAAAAATATTAACCGTAAAGTGAGTGACCCGGATAAATTATATGGAGGTGGCATGGCTGCTATAAAAATCATTGAGCAGCTAAGTCAATAAATATTTTATATGGTTTGCTTAAAAATCCAATCTTGAATAAATGAAAATTAATTTAGGTATAATATGAAACATATTGTTCACATGACGTCTGTTCATCAGCGATATGATGTCAGAATTTTTCTAAAAGAATGTACGTCTTTAGCTGAAGCTGGCTATAAAGTAACGCTCATTGTAGCAGATGGTCTTGGTGATGAAGTTAAAAATAACGTCAATATTATTGATGTTGGGGGTAAGCAACAACATGGCCGGATTTGGCGCATGTTGAACTCAACAAAGCTTATATATAAAGCCGCTGTTGATTGTAATGCCGATGCTTATCATTTTCATGATCCAGAGTTAATCCCTATTGCTTTAAAAATTAAAAAGTCAGGTAAGGTTGTTTTCTTTGACTCTCATGAGAACTTTGCTGATGATATAAAGGATAAGCCATATCTTCATCCACTTATCAGTGGTGCCGTATCTTGGGCATATAGACGTTATGAAAAGTACGCAGTTAATAACTTCGATGGTGTTATAGCAGCCACACCATCTATTCGGGATCACTTTAGAGGGATGCAAGTTAACTCTATTGATATAAATAATTATCCATTTCAAGAGGAGTTTTGTTTTGATTCATCCCAAGAGGATATCGATTATAAGTATGATGTGGCATATATAGGCGCTATTTCTAGGATTAGAGGCGTTCACGAATTAGTTGATTCCTTATCTTATTCTGCCAAGTACTCAATGGTAATGGCAGGCTCTGTGAATGAGCCCGATTTTATGACACTCCTTGAGTCATCACCAGGATGGCGTCAGGTTGATTTTAAAGGACAAGTGAGTCGTCAAGAGATAAAAGATATTCTTTTAACATCAAGGGTTGGCGTTGTTACATTTCTACCTGCTCCAAATCATATTGAGTCACAGCCCAATAAAATGTTTGAGTATATGAGTGCTGGATTACCCATCGTAGGCTCTCATTTTCCTTTGTGGAAAATAATTATTGAAGGAAATGAGTGTGGTATCTGTGTTGATCCATCCTCACCCAAAAGCATCTATGATGCTATTGATTTTATTTTATCCAATCCAGAAAAGGCCAAGGTTATGGGTGAGAATGGTCGAAGAGCTATCATTGCAAAATATAATTGGTCTGCGGAATCAAAGAAATTAACTGACCTTTATAATTCTCTGACGTGGTAATAAAATGCATTTTCACCCGTTGATTACTGTTGTTATTCCTTCATATAATCACGCGCACTATATTGAAAAAGCAATCAATAGTGTCTTTTCTCAAACATATAAAAATATAGAAATACTAGTAGTGGATGATGGTTCTAGTGATTCCTCCGTTGAATTAATTAAGAAGCTCTCATCAGAGATTGGATTTACTTTTATTGAGCAGTCTAACGCCGGTATATCAAAGACTCTGAATAAGGCTATACGGGACTATTCCCATGGGGAGTACATATGTATCTTGGCGTCAGATGATTATTTCCATCCAGAAAAAATAGAAAAACAGATAAAAGCAATTGTAAAGCATCCAGGCTCCGAGTTTTGCTATACCAAGGCGAGAGAGTTTGACTCTGAAAGTGGGGCAGCTATACGCGAGTTTCCTAAAAAAATTATTCAGGGTAAAGTTCTTGGAAGTGTGTTTTTTCATCAGCCTTATGCTGCTGGAACTATCATGTTTACTCGGTCGCTATTTGATCGGGTGGGTGGGTTTGATGAGGGGTTGAAAATAGAGGACTGGGACTTTTCTATCCGATGTGCAGCTGAGACTAGCTTTAGCGTTGTGGATGAGCCTCTGTTTTTTTATCGTTCACATCAGAATAATACGATTAAAAAATTGGATAGACGTATTGTATTTAAAAATAAAATGCAAACGTTAACTAAAAATTATATGCTTATATCCCCTTCTCGTTGGATATGGATTGTTATTGTTCACTTTGTTTTTGATCACTATTTGTTTAACTTTAAAAGAGCTATTCAATCTATAATGAAAAAATAAGATTGATGTATTTTGATACAATTAGGGTAGTCTTATGAGTTTGATAAAAACTATTGATTTTGATATTCTTGGTGATGCAAGAGGATCCTTGGTTAGCTTAGAAGGCAATAAGAATATCCCTTTTGACATTAGGCGAGTGTACTACATATTTGGTACGCAAAAGGATGTGGCACGTGGTTTTCACGCACACAAGCAACTGAAGCAGGTTGCTGTTTGTGTTAAAGGTAATTGCCGTTTTATATTAGATGATGGGCATCATAGGGTGTCTGTATTGCTAGAGTCGCCCAGTAAAGGATTGTATATAGATGGGGTGACTTGGCGAGAAATGCATGATTTCAGTGAAGACTGCGTTCTAATGGTTCTTGCTAGTGAACATTATGAAGAAAGTGATTACATTCGGGATTATCAGCAATTTTTAGAGGTTACTCGCAATGTTTCTTCATCCCCTCAGTGATGTGCAAACGTCTGACATCGGTAAAGATACTCGAGTCTGGCAATTCTCGATTATTTTAAAACAGGCTAAAATTGGTTCGGATTGTAATATCTGTGCACATACTTTGATCGAAAATGATGTCATTATTGGAAGTCGCGTTACGGTAAAGTCAGGTGTTTATCTTTGGGATGGTATAACTGTCGAAGATGATGTTTTTATCGGGCCTTGTGCAGCATTTACCAATGACAAACATCCTCGTTCAAAAGTATATCCTGACTGCTTCTTGAGAACTGTATTAAAAAAAGGCTGTTCTATCGGTGCCAATGCGACGATATTACCTGGTATTACATTGGGTGAGTATTGTATGGTTGGTGCTGGTGCCGTAGTTACAAAAGACGTCCCTCCTTATGCTGTGGTCATAGGGAATCCGGCAAAAGTAGTAAAGTTTGTAAATGAAAATTAAAATTCCCAATTAATTATCTGGCAATTCGGTGATGACAATGATTCCCTTTCTTGATCTAAAATCCATCAATGCACGATATCAAACTGAATTAAAGATTGCATGTGCTCGCGTTATCGATTCAGGTTGGTATGTCATGGGCAATGAGCTAGCCCAGTTTGAAAGCGAATTTGCGACCTTTTGTGGCACCAAGCATGCCATTGGTGTGGCCAATGGATTGGATGCATTGATTCTTACGCTAAGGGCCTGGAAAGAACTTGGTATGCTGCATGCAGGTGATGAGGTCATTGTGCCGGCCAATACTTATATTGCGTCGATTCTGGCGATTACCGAAAATGATCTGGTTCCGGTATTGGTTGAACCTGACCCCTCTACTTATAACTTCGACCCCGTAACAGTGTGTGCTGCAATCAGTCAAAAAACAAAGGCTATGCTGCCAGTTCATCTCTACGGTCAGCTTTCACCTATGCCGGAGTTAATGGCCATTGCCAAAAAATTCAACCTGTTGGTGTTAGAAGATTGCGCGCAAGCGCATGGTGCCGAGCTTAACGGCAAGCGAGCTGGTAACTGGGGGGATGCGGCTGCTTTCAGCTTTTACCCAGGTAAGAATTTGGGGGCGTTGGGTGATGCGGGTGCAATCACCACTAATAATGATGAGTTAGCGCAGACTCTGAAAGCATTACGTAACTACGGTTCTCACCGTAAATATGAAAATTTATATGAAGGTGTCAACAGTCGCCTGGATGAGATTCAAGCTGCGATGCTACGGGTTAAACTACAGTATCTTGAGACTGATACTACTCGTCGTCAGCAGATAGCTGCTCGCTATTTATCAGAAATAAATAATGAAGCCATTTATCTTCCACGCCTGACAGAAACCAAGGCGCATGTATGGCATCTTTTTGTCATTCGTAGTGAAAATAGAACTACACTGCAGTCATATCTAACAGAACAGGGTATTCAGACTCTTATCCACTATCCTATTCCTCCCCATAAGCAGCAAGCATACTCTGAGTGGAGTGAGCTCTCATTGCCTCTAACCGAAGAAATTCATGAGCAGGTACTCTCGCTGCCTTTAGATCCAACAATGTCAGAAGAGGCTATCAGCAAAGTCATTTCAGTAATTAATAAATTTAAATAGCCCATCTAATGGGGATTCTAAATAGCCAGAGGGCGTCTATGAGCAAGGTGATTTTAACCGGTTCCAATGGTTTTGTCGGTCGTGCGCTGTTAGGCCAGCTATTGGCCCAAAGTCATCGGGTGACGGCACTGGTGAGAAATGATAATTATGTCCTTGTGGGTAGTGAACAAGTCATATTCGGAGAGCTGTCAGCATTGTCAGTTGACACTGCAGCATTTGAACATGTTGATGTCATTATCCATTGTGCGGCAAGGGCCCATATTTTAAAAGATGACCTGCAAGATCCGCTCGCTGCTTTTAGACAGGTTAACGTGGATGGTACCTTGGGTCTTGCAAAAATGGCAGCGGCCAATGGGGTAAAGAGGTTCATATTCATCAGTTCGATAGGAGTTAATGGAAATTTAACACAGTCCCCTTTTACCATCGAGGATCAACCGGCCCCTTGGGATGATTACTCTCGCTCCAAGCTGGAGGCCGAAGAGGGATTAAAGGCTCTCTGTTCAGCCACTGGCATGGAGTATGTGATACTCCGCCCTCCATTGGTTTATGGTGCTAATGCACCAGGGAACTTTGGCAAATTGGTAAAGGCAGTAATGAAAGGCTTACCTCTACCTCTGGGAGCCATTCACAATCAGCGGAGTCTGGTTGCGTTGGATAATCTGATTGATTTGATAATGAATTGTCTTGAGCACCCCAAGGCTGCAAACCAAACATTTTTGGTTAGCGATGATCAGGATGTGTCGACAACTGAGTTGTTGCAAAAGGTGGCCCATGCCTTTGGTAAGAGAACAAGACTGCTGCCAATACCTATGAGCTGGATCCAGAGAGTGGCAAGTCTGCTAGGTAACAAGGCGGTGGCGGATAGGCTATGTGGTTCATTGCAAGTGGATATTACCCATACCAAGGAGATGCTTGGATGGAAGCCACCGGTGACGATGGATCAGCAATTGGCTAAGATAGCCGCCTCAATGCAATCATCAGTACGGGATGTATAGAATATGACCACGTTTCTCATTCGCACACTTGACATTGTTTTCTCTCTATTAGGATTGGTGTGTGCATCACCGGTGATCCTGGTGCTGATTTTGATCGGTTTATTTGAAACAGGCTCACCGATTTTTTGTCAAGTGAGGGTAGGACGACATAAAAAACCCTTCACTCTCGTTAAGCTACGTACCATGAAAGTAGGTACAGCTTCCGTTGCTAGCCATTTAGCCAATGCATCAGCCATTACCCCTTTTGGCAATTTCTTACGTAAAAGTAAACTTGATGAACTCCCACAACTCTGGAATGTTTTGAAAGGTGAAATGAGCTTGGTAGGGCCGCGTCCCTGTCTGTTCAATCAGGAGGTGCTGATTTCTGAGCGTGAAAAGTACAACGTATTTGGCGTTAGACCAGGGATTACCGGTTTGGCTCAGGTTAATTCTATTGATATGTCAACTCCTCAGTTGCTTGCGGAAACAGATGCAAAGATGATTGAGTCTTTAACTCTGAAAAGTTATTTTACATATATTCTACAAACAGTAACTGGTAAAGGAAGTGGTGATAGAGTGAAACACTGACTATTGCTTTATGGTTGTCCCTCATGATTGCTGCATGGATATTATTATATGCTGACATTTTTTCTTGGATTATCTCGACCATTCAAGCGCATTATTTCTGTTATTATAGATGCGATTTTGCTTAGTATTGCTTTTTGGGGAGGGTATTGGGTCAGACTGGATACGGCAATACCCATTAAAAGTCTCCTGCACTGGGAGCTTCTGGCCATTCTCGTGCCTTTCACTGTTTTTGTTTTCGTCAAACTGGGTCTCTATCGTGCGGTATTACGCTATGTCGGATTTAAAGTCTTATGGACTGTAGCGTTGGGCGTTTTTTGTTCAACGATATCGCTGGTAATGTTGGCATTTTTTATGGAAGTGGCCTTGCCAAGAACAGTGTCTGTTATTTATTTTGCTTTTGCAGTACTGCTTGTTGGTAGTGTCAGGCTATTTTTCAGAATGTTGGTGAACCAGGGTAAGCACAATCGTACACCTGTATTGATATATGGTGCCGGTTCATCAGGCCGTCAGTTACAATTGGCCCTCAATCAGGGACACGAGTTTTTTCCGATTGCGTTTGTAGATGATGACCCCGCGATTCGTAAGGCTGTGATTCAAGGTATAAATGTTTATAGCCCAGACTTGATTGGTGATTTAATTTCTCGCTTTGACATCAAAAAAATCCTCTTAGCAATTCCCAGTGCGTCACGCGCTGTGCGCCAAGATGTTATCCATCGTCTGGAACATTTCCCCTGTGAAGTACTATCTATTCCAGGAATGGTTGACCTTGTTGATGGCAAAGCACATATAGACGAGTTGAAAGAAGTATCTATTGAGGATTTATTAGGTCGAGATGCTGTCAATCCTATACCTGAGTTAATGAATGCCAACATTAATGGTAAGCGTGTTATGGTCACAGGTGCCGGTGGATCTATTGGTTCTGAACTTTGTCGTCAAATACTTCGTTGCAAACCAGAAAAGCTAATATTGTTTGAGCTCTCCGAATATGGTCTGTATGTCATCGATAAGGAGTTAAATGAGCTCTGTCGTATGGAGAACATAGAAGTTGAAGTCATACCATTGCTTGGATCTGTACAGCGTCAACATCGTCTTAACGCTGTGATGAGTAATTTTAATATTCAAACAGTTTATCATGCGGCGGCTTATAAACATGTTCCATTGGTCGAATATAATGTTGTTGAAGGTGTTCGCAACAACGTTTTTGGTACACTGTATTGTGCACAAGCTGCAATAGAATCTGGTGTTGATACGTTTGTCTTGATTTCAACGGATAAGGCTGTTCGTCCAACTAATACTATGGGGGCAAGCAAGCGCTTGGCTGAATTGGTCTTGCAAGCGTTGGCTGCAGAGCAAAGCCATACCCGTTTTTGTATGGTTCGTTTTGGTAATGTGTTGGGATCTTCAGGGTCTGTCGTGCCATTATTCCGTCGGCAGATCAGAGATGGGGGGCCACTTACTGTCACGCATCCTGATATTATTCGTTATTTTATGACTATTCCCGAGGCATCTCAGTTAGTTATCCAGGCAGGTGCAATGGGCATGGGTGGTGATGTTTTTGTGCTTGACATGGGTAAACCTGTGAAAATTCTGGATCTAGCACATAGGATGATCCGACTAAGTGGTCTGGACTTTAAGAGTGAGCAGAATCCTGATGGTGATATTGAGGTTAAAATAACTGGTTTACGACCTGGTGAGAAATTATATGAAGAGTTATTGATTGGTGAGCAGGTAGAAGGCACGGAACATCCAAGAATTATGAAAGCTACCGAACAAATGTTGGTTTGGTCAGAACTTCGAGCATTTTTGGTTGAGTTAGACTCAGCTTGCCATGGCTTTGAACATGAGAAAATTCGACAATTACTCTTGAGTATTCCTGCGGGCTTCACTCCGACAGATGGTATATGTGATTTAGTTTGGAAAGCCAGAGTGGCCAGGCAAGGAATACCAGTATTTCCAGCTGTCACTGACATTGATTTTTTGACATCAGAGGCTGACTTATCAATACATTAATAAGAGCCCTTTTCTATACAGGAATGCAAGGTTTTTAACACTCGCTGACTTTAAGTTGGTTGAGCTTGAGTTATCAGATTGATGGCAAATAACAGGAGGTTATTCGTCACTCTTGCTGAAGATTTTAACCTTGTCATGGTCAGGTAGATATTACTTTCGGCCCGGCTCTACGATGGGCAGGGAACAATAATGAGTTTTTATATGCAATACTGTGCTACTGATATAGCTGATGTGATGATCCTTACGCCACAGATATACCGTGACCATCGTGGCGAATTCATGGAGTGTTTTCGTCAGAGTGAATTTGAGCTGCATTGTGGGGCATACGATTTTGTACAAGACAATTTGAGCCGTTCCTGTGGGGGAGCCTTGCGAGGGCTACATTATCAGCAACGTCATCCACAGGGAAAGTTGGTACAGGCAATAACGGGCACTATTTTCGATGTTGCAGTAGATATTCGGGTTGACTCGCCTACTTACGGTACTTGGGTGGGTCATATACTGAGTGCCGATCAAGGGGAGTTGATGTGGATTCCCCCCGGTTTTGCCCATGGTTTCTATGTGATGAGCGAGATGGCGGATGTTTTTTACAAGTGTACCGATTATTATCAACCTGGTGATGAGCATTGCATCCGCTGGGATTCTTCCTTATTGAAAATAAATTGGCCACTGTCGGATAAATACCCTTTGTCTTTGTCTGATAAGGATAGTCAGGCGGCAGATTTAGTTATCATGGTATGAGCTTGGATAAGACATCAGTTTTTTGAGTTTTAATGGATGAGAGATAACAAATGAAAGAGAGAACGCCAGATGTGCCAGCGGAGTGGGTACAAACCACAGGTTCTGGTGAGATTGATCTACGTGAGTTAATTTTAGTGCTGTGGCATCAGAAGGCATTGATCCTCATGATTGCTGGTACATTTGCCATTGCCGGGATTGCTTATGCACTATTGGTTCCACAAGTCTGGTCAGCTAGTGCAGTTATTCAGACTCCCGAGAAAAAAGATTTGCTCCCCATGGTGCGAGTAGCCAGTCAAGCCAAGCTCCTTGGAGTCACAGGATTTCCTGATAATAGTACTTTGTATAATGAGTTTGTTAGTGAGTTCAACGCTTATGAGAGTCGCCGTGATTTTTTGAAAAACAGTGATCTGTTCAAAAATCATACTGTGACAGCTCAATTGGATGAGAAAGGACAGCGTAAGTGGGTCCGTGACTGGGCCACGTTCATGTCTGCCGAGGCCGTTGATAAAAATGGGGTTAAACCTGGCGTGCGGTTGACAGTAAGTGCTGATACGTCCAGCGGTGCACTAAAGATGCTGGAGAGTTACATTCGTTTTGTCTCAACTAAACAGCAGCAACGTTTAGTCAGTGCACTGGCTGATCAGCAGTCTATAAAGCTGGATGTGCTGATGACGAAATTAAGGCTTACAACAGAGGATGCTGAACGAGATCTAAAGCGTGAAATCAGCGGTACGGCACTCACTATTTCTATTGCTAAAGCAGCTGGAGTTTCTCTGCCCCTTGCGAATTATAATAATGGGGAGCGTTTTCCGATCACCTTGGGCACCAAAGGGCTAGAAGAGAAGCTGAAGGTGCTTAAGGCCATTGATTTGAATACTTATCAGCCAAAGCTTGCAGATTTACAAACCCAGATCAGCCGTCTCAAGAAGGTAAAGTTTGATGATATTAGTTTCAGACCCTTTTCATATCTTGAGGCCCCGGAAGAGCCCTTGAGCCGTGACAAGCCCAAGCGTCCTCTGATCGTGGTGTTGGCCACCTTGCTCGGTGGCATGCTGGGTGTCGGGATTGTGTTGGTACGCCATGCTTTCCGCCGGCCTGAACAGGCATAATGTTTACCAAGTAAGTAATGGGGGGCTTTGCCCCCTTTCTTTTTTTGGGGCTGGTGATTGTGGTTAAGAGCATGAAAACAAGGGGGCAGGGCCGATGAGGGTGACAACAAGGATCTTTGGTGTGGTCAGCGGGCTTTATTGGCTGCTGGGCATGCATTTTTTCATGCACAACCCTGGTGGAGCCGGGCTCTATCTGCCGTTCAACGCCTGGGGGTGGATCTTCGCCAGCCTGGTCATCGGTCTGGGACTGTGGCAGGTGACGCTGCAGCAGCGGCTGGTATTCTCCTCTTTGCAGGGTTGCCTCTGGCTGGGAGCGTTGCTGTTGCTGCTGCCCATGGCCTATCCCGGCTTTGACCTGAAAGACTATGCGATTCCCCGTTTGCTGGGGCTGTTTGCCGGTCTGCTGTTTCTGTTCTGTCTCTATCAGTGGCTGCTGGTGCGGGCGTCCCGTGACCGGCTGCTCTATCTGTTGCTGGGCGCGGTGGCCATCGAGGCGCTGCTCGGCCTGGTGCAGTACTACCTGCTGATCCCGGGTAACTGGCTGGGGTATGACACCCGCGCCAACCGTCCCTACGGCATCTTTCAACAACCCAATGTGATGGCGACCTTCATGGCGACCGGGCTTGCCCTGGCCGGCTGGCTGGAACTGCGCGGTAATAACCCCTGGCTCAAGGGGTTGCGCTATGGGGTGATCCTGGCGGCCAGCCTGCTGCTGGTGGCGCTGCAATCCCGGGTGGGGCAGTTGGGGGGTCTGTTGGCGCTACTCCTGCTCGTGCCCGCATTGTATCGTCAGCGGCGACTGGCGCAGGTACTGGGACTGGTTGCACTCGGTATCGGGCTGGGGATCGCCTCCCAGTACGGGATCAGCGGTGTCAAACGCGGGTTGGAGGCCTATCAGTCCGGCGGCATGCGTTCCATCTACTGGCCCTATGCCGCCAAGCTGATTGCCCAGTCTCCCTGGGTTGGCTGGGGTTATGGCAGCTTTGAAACCACCTTTTTGCACCACTACATGGCCGACAAGGCACTAAACCCGGCCATGGTACAGATTGAATACAACCTCGATCACCCCCACAACGAGTTCCTCTACTGGGCGGTGGAAGGGGGGCTGGCTCCCATGATCGGCATGGTGCTGATGGGCGGTGCTCTGTTGTGGCGCGTGAACAAGGCCGGCTGGGTCAAGGGGGGGGCGCTGCTGGCTCTGGTGACCCCCATCCTGCTGCACACCCAGACCGAGTATCCGCTTTATCACGCCATCGCCCTGTGGTGGGCCCTGCTGCTGCTGGTGTATGTGCTGGATGCGGAAGTGGAGGAGGAGCTGCAAGCCTCGGGCCGTGCCAGCTGGCGCGAGTATGTCTATCGCCCCTGGCTGTTGTTGCGCTTCGTGGCCATCATCATTCCCCTGCTGGTGGTGCCCTTCATGCTGACCGCCATTCATACCGCCTGGGTGGTCACCAAGTACGAGCGCGGCGGCTACAAGGAGCCGACCCTGCTGCTCGACGTCGTCAATCCCATGGCCTGGTTGACCCGGGTCGAGTTTGACGTCAACTCGGTGCGGCTGATGGTGGGCTTGCAGGCCAACAATCACGCAGAGCTGGA
>Ga0224722_1000362_pt1 | contig 26883 bp, 24 predicted proteins | sample Balambano_FR1_Me_FD_161646 | JGI IMG/M metagenome (GOLD analysis project Ga0224722, IMG submission 161646) | Freshwater sediment microbial communities from Lake Towuti, South Sulawesi, Indonesia - Balambano_FR1_MetaG | ecosystem: Environmental > Aquatic > Freshwater > Lake > Sediment | place... | reverse complement strand
CATGGCGATCGACCTGCCAGACAATAGCTTTGATGTGGTCTACGCCTCTAACTTGCTGCATCACTTGCCCAACCCGATCGCGGCACTGGATGAAATGCACCGTATCCTCAAACCAGGTGGCAAAGCATGTTTCTGGGATCCGTTGCGCCACAATCTGGTCATCAACGTCTATCGGCAAATTGCCCATGAGGTTCGCACCCGTGATGAAGCACCACTAGATATTGCGATCGTCCAGACTGTGAAGCAACGGTTTGCTCAAGTGGAATGGGACACCTTTTGGTTAGCCACGCTGTGGATTTTTCTGCACTTTTACCTGATTGAGCGGGTTGATCCTAACCAAGACCGCTATTGGAAAAAAATTATTGCCGAGCATGGCCGTTTGCAACCAACCTATACACGCCTGGAAACCCTGGATGGCTGGCTAAAAAAACTCCCCCTAACCAAGCGATTTGCCTGGAACTTGGCTGTGGTTGCTACCAAGTAATGCCTAGCTTGTATCCTAGAGCCTAAGGTTTATTGCTTGGTGAGCTGATGTCCTCCCGATCGCCCCTACCTCGGACTATTGGTATTTACTTGCTGCTGGGTGCGATCGCCCTAGCCATGCTGCTGCCTCTGGTGTGGCTAGTTAGTACTTCGCTCAAGTCGCCGACAGAAGATCTTTTCCAGTTCCCACCCCAACTCATTCCTCGGCAACCAACGCTCAATAACTTCATTACAGTTTGGCAAGCTCACCCGTTTGGGCGCTACCTACGCAACAGCCTGTTAGTAGCCGGATTGACCGTAGCACTCAATCTTCTGTTCTGCTCTTTGGCGGCCTATCCTTTGGCACGCTTATCTTTTCGGGGGCGGGAACTAATTTTTACAGCGATCGTTGCGACAATCATGATTCCGTTCCAGATTGTGATGATTCCTTTATACGTATTGGCCGTGAAATTGGGCTTGCGCAATACCTACCTGGGCATTATTTTGCCGGAAATGGCCTCAGCCTTTGGTATTTTTCTACTGCGGCAAGCCTTTCAGGGTGTCCCCAAAGAATTGGAAGAAGCCGCTCGCATGGATGGCTGCTCTGAACTAGGGATTTGGTGGTCGGTTATGCTACCAGCCATTCGTCCGGCTTTAGTAACCCTGGCACTGTTTGTGTTTATTGCCTCTTGGAGCGACTTTCTTTGGCCGCTCATTATTCTCGATCGCCCAGAGTTGTATACGCTGCCTTTGGGTGTCGCCACTCTAGCAGGCAATTTCAACCTGGACTGGCGCTTAATTGCCGCTGGCTCTGTCACTGCGATCGCCCCAATTGTGCTGGTTTTTGTTTTATTGCAACGCTATGTCGTTCCCAGCGATGCCAGTAGCGGTGTCAAGGGTTAGGAGTTTCCAGCGTTTGCCAGCACAGTTCATTTTTAGATGAGCAGGCTAATGATTGAGTAGTAAATAAGGCTGCGATCGCAGCCAACATCCCGCTGGCTAAATCCGAAAACCCATTTCTTTCAGGGTTTGGTAAATGTGCTCGGCTTCGGGAGAGCCTTGCCGCTGGTACAGTGCGATTGCTCGCCGAAAAGCATCCATACTGCTGTCCAACTGCCCTGCTTTTAGCCAAGCTACCCCCAAATTTTGGTGAGCTTCGGCATAGTTTGGTTGCAATTCTGTGGCTTTTTGGTAGCAGGCGATCGCCTCTGGCAAGTTACCCTTTGCCCGTAGTGCCTTACCCAAGTTGAAATAGCCCACGGCAAAGGTGGGATCGGTTTCGACCATTTGCTGATACAGCACGATCGCTGCAGATGGGTTGTCCTGATCCAATCGCAAATTGCCCCAATTGTTATAAGTACCGAGTTTTAGGATTGAGGGGATTGCCTGTTCTGCGGCGAACTGGTAGTGGCGATCGGCTAGCGCAAGGTCACCATGCTGGTGATAAACACTGCCTAGGTGATAGTGCAGTTCGTAGGCCACCATTGGTTCGATCGCAGTTGCCTGAAGGCCACGCTGGAGTATATCCAGACTCAGCGCAACCTCGCCTGCATCCGCATAGAGGGCTCCTAGCTTGCTACAGGTATACGGATCATCAGGCTGGATAGCCAGGTAGCTTTCCAGGATATGACGGGCACGATCGGCTTTTTGGCGCTGGGCAATAATGCTTGGTTCATAGCCGGTATGATGCAGAGCCACGGGGGCAATTTGCACGACTTGCCAGTGGGATTCTTGTTGCATCAATGCCAGCACACTGTCATCAATCGTTTCATGGTAAGGCCGCGCGAAGGCGATCGCAGGATGACGGCGAAACAACCGAGACACTAGGGAATAGGGGGCTTGAGCAGATCCGATTTCTTGGCGCAGCAGGGTAGCCGCCAGCACCCTATCTTGCTGCATTACCTGATGCAATGCGGGGATGGCCTCTGGTACCAGCACTTCATCGGCATCCAGCACTAATATCCAATCGCTTTGAGCTTCAGCCAATCCGGCGTTACGGGCAGCAGCAAAGTCATTTGTCCACTCAAAGGCTAGAACCTTAGCTCCGTGCTGTTGTGCAATGTCAGGGGTGTGATCGCGCGATCCTGTATCCACTACGATCATCTCGTCTACTAGGTTTTGGACACTTGCTAAACACGGCGGTAAATTTTCTGCCTCATCCCGTACGATCATGCACAAACTCAGCGTCATGGCGGTTTAACTGGTTCGTTACCAGTGTGATAGTTCCGATTTCTTGTCAGGGAATACTATATATCCATTGGGCTCAGGGAAGGGGTCGATTTTGCGCTAGTTAATAGCTGCGTTAACCTAGTTATTTCAATCCCCTGAGCTGCGTAGTAGGATTGACAGATCGAATGCTGCGATCGCTCAAGTTTTCGGCTCTTTTGCAACACAACTGTTCCTGAGTTTCCTGCCTGGGTGCGCCTGTATGACCTACTGCCTAAATCCCGATTGCAAACAGCCCCAGAATGCTGACGATGTTGAATTTTGTCAAACCTGCGGGGCGCGTCTAACGCCACTGCTGCGAGGACGCTATCGTGTGGTGCAGCCGATCGGTCAAGGTGGCTTTGGCAAAACCTTGTTAGCGCTAGATGAAGACCGCCTCAACAGCCGTTGCGTGATCAAACAGTTTTCACCCCAAGTGCAGGGCACCAAATCTCTAGAAAAAGCTATTCAACTGTTTGAGCAGGAAGCGGTTCGGCTCCATGAATTGGGAGAACATCCCCAAATTCCCACGTTGCTGGCCTACTTTGAACATGAGCAGCGTCTCTATCTGGTACAGCAGTTCATTGAGGGGCCAACCTTACTGCAAGAACTGATCCAGCAGGGGTCATTTAGTGAATATCGAATTCGTGAACTGTTGGCTGGAGTGTTGCCCATTCTCAAATTCGTCCACGATCACCAGGTTATTCACCGAGACATTACACCTGCTAACATTATTCGCCGCAAAAGTGATAATCGTCTTGTGCTGATTGATTTTGGTGTGGCCAAGCTCCTGTCTACCGAAACCTCAGCGCAACCGGGCACTAAAATTGGTACAGAAGGTTACGCACCCATCGAACAACTGCGCAGTGGCAAAGCCTATCCCGCTAGCGATCTCTACAGTTTGGCGGCAACCTGTGTATTTTTAATGACCCAAACTCGGCCAGAAGACCTCTACGATCCGTTGCGCGGTCAGTGGATGTGGCGAGAAAAGCTGCAACAACGTGGTGGCAAAGTGAGTGATGCGATCGGCCATATTCTAGACACGATGCTAAAGGATCTAGTTAGTGAGCGCTATTCATCAGCGGATGCTGTTATGCGAGATCTGCGGCGGGCTCTCTCTCAACCTACGGCGCAAGTGGCTGGAGTGGGTGCTGCTTCAACTACTCCTAGCAAGCCCATTTCGCCTCCGCCTGCTCCACCCCTGTCTAATCCACCTGCGGCTCAAAAAGCGATTTCCCTGTCCAATCCACCTGCTCCAGTTGCTGCTGGTTCTCCCTCCAAGCCACCTGTTTCTGGGGGCGATCGCCGCTGCCTGTACAGCCTGACGGGGCATAGCCGCTGGGTCATGGCCGTGGCTATTAGTCTCGATGGTCGGTTGCTGGCCAGTGGCGGGCTAGATGACCTGATCAAAGTGTGGGATTTGGAAACGGGTGAATTGCTGCGGACGCTGACTGGGCACCGCCGTGCTGTGAATTGCCTCGCTATTAGCCCCAATGGTCAATTTTTACTGAGCGGCAGCGATGACCACACAATCCGAATTTGGAGTTTGACCACGGGAGACTGCTTGCGATCGCTGGTTGGCCACACTCGCGATGTTAACTCTCTCGCCATCCACACCAGCGGAACCTTATTCGCATCAGGTAGCGAAGATCGCACAGTTCGTGTTTGGAATTTAGCCAGTACAGATCCCTTGCAAACATTCTCAAACCTGGCGGGTATGGTGCAGTCTGTGGCTATCAGTCCCGATGCCCAAACCATTGCCAGTGGTGGTTCCGATAACCAAATTAAGCTATGGAGTATGAAACAGCCAGGGCAATCCCGCTCCCTTGCTAAGGTACATTTCAACTGGATCAACGCCCTTGCTTATACGCCCAATGGAGCCAACTTAATCAGTGCCAGTCGGGACAAAACCCTCAAGATTTGGGATGTGACATCGGGTGAGGCTGTTCGCACCCTGTCTGGCCATACAGATGCTGTGACGGCGATCGCCCTCACAGCAGATGGCAACCATTTGCTCAGCGGCAGCAGCGACAAAACCCTTAAACTGTGGAACCTCAAGACTGGCAGCCTTCTCTGCACCCTCAGCGACCATCTGAATTCTGTTAACGCCGTTGCCCTCAGCGCCAATGGCCAAATTGCTGCTAGTGCCAGCTCCGACAATACGGTTAAAGTGTGGCAACTGGGTATTTAGTCGATTGAAGAAGTTCAGGATGATTAGGACGGCCTTTGCGGCTCAGATTCTCAGCCTACAATTTAGCCCTAAAAAGGGAAAAAAACTGCAACCAATTCCAGAAGCAGTTTGTGGTGCTAAGTCGTCTTGAGCGCACTGAGAATGCATCAGAATGGGTACTCTATAAATTAATCCTTATCCCTGCAAGCTCATGAACTCCGCCCCACCACGATTCAGGGTTGATTTATTGCCCATGCGATCGGCTCTCGCCCGTTGGCATCGGTTAGAGAGCAAGCGCCATATCTTGCGATCGCAGCTAGGTTTTACTAGCGTGACTTCCTCTCGCCCCAAGCCTTGCCAGGGCTGTATCCACTATCATGGGGTTGCCTATGGCTACACTTCAGAAACCCGCACCCGGCTAATTTGTGGTTTTCATCCTTATGGCTGGCACCAAGATGATTTTTGTCCAGACTGGTGCAGCATCAGCTAAACTCAATGCCTATAGCATTCATCGCTGACTTCTACTTAAGGAAAGGCATGCTTCAGAAGTTTGGCTAGGCTTGGTGTTTAGCAGATTACTTCTGCCCCCAACTCTGTTGAGTGCTTTACGTTGAGCAAAAGCTAGTAGTAAGGCTAGGCATGCTATGAAACTTGATGACTGGACGATCGGCGTAGCTGTGTGGTAGTTCAATAGCCACCACAACATGCCAAAATCTGCATGATTTGAAGATGATTTCCCGTATTTAGAGCCTATGAAACCCTACCTCGCCGCTGCTGTGCAAATGACTAGTGTGCCTGACTTGCAAAAAAATTTGCAGCAGGCCGAAGAACTGATTGACCTAGCTGTACGGCAAGGTGCAGAGTTGATTGGGTTGCCAGAAAATTTTTCTTTTTTGGGAGAAGAATGCGATAAGTTGAGACAGGCTGAGGCGATCGCCCAGGCAAGTGAAAAATTTCTGAAAACTATGGCTCGTCGTTTTCAGGTAACCATTCTGGGTGGCGGTTTTCCGGTGCCAGTTGGCAATGGCAAGGTCTATAACACAGCACTTTTGGTTAGCCCGGACGGTGCAGAACTGGCGCGTTACGAAAAAGTTCACCTGTTTGATGTCAACTTGCCCGATGGCAACACCTACCAGGAGTCGGGAACCGTCCTTGCGGGAATGCGAATGCCGCCTGTCTATCCAGACAAAGACTTAGGGCACCTTGGGCTTTCGGTTTGCTACGATGTGCGCTTCCCAGAACTCTATCGCCATCTTTCTCAAATGGGAGCTGAGGTATTGTTTGTACCCGCTGCCTTCACCGCCTACACTGGCAAAGACCACTGGCAAATTTTGCTACAAGCGCGGGCAGTAGAAAACACCTGCTATGTCATTGCTCCAGCTCAGACTGGCTGCCATTATGCCCAACGCTATACCTACGGCCACGCCATGGTGATCGATCCGTGGGGAACGGTACTAGCAGATGCAGGAGAAGTACCTGGTGTGGCGATCGCTTCTATTGAACCATCCCGACTTGATCAAGTTCGTCGCCAGATGCCATCCTTGCACCACCGCGTGTTTATTTAAAGTGACTCATTAGTCACTTTAGTGCGATGCCTTTAGGTAAACTCTAGATTAGATAGCCTCTACCTAACCTGTCTACTTCTGCTGAGCTTGGTCTCGCACCGACTCACGCACCCGCAACAGTTTTAACTCCTCCAACTGCCGCTCAATGCGCTGGATGGCCTGATCTAAAACAGGCAGAACCCCTAGTTGGTCAACAATTAATGTGGGATCTGAGCAGGTATAGTTGCGGATCTGATCAATTTTGCGTTGGAGTTCCTGCGCAATGCTAAGGGCATCGCGGCCTAGCGCAGTCAACTGTTGCTGTTGATGGAACTTGAGAGCAGCTCCACGCAACACCTGTACTGTGGCCTCTTCACCGTGGGTACCTGGCATTACTCGTAGCCGCAGTAGCAAGCGATGGCGTTGATAAAAGCGCTCAATTTCCACTTGTTGAGGAGACTGAACAGGAGCTAGCGGCATGTTGGTGAGTTGCTTTAGCTCAGTGATCAACTGTTGGATTGTCTCTAGCGGCAACGTTTCAAGCACAGATTGTAGTACGCCATTCTGGCTCCAGAGGATACGACCATGCTGTTGCCGCTGTTCTAGATACAACCGCCCGATACCACCTATTAGTACGCGTGCTAACAGCTCTTGTAAGAGATCGTGGGGTGGAAGGGTTGCCAGGGTGTTGATCGGAGCAGATAAGTGATTAGCTGCCAGTTCCAGAGTTGGCAGCGCAGCACCTGGAATTGGCAGCGGCAGTTCCGGTGGAAAGGAAGGTTCGATCGCGAGCGGTGTAGGTGATGCGGAATTATGCTCCGATGTTGGCACTGCTTCCTCAAGGTTGGTTGTAGCTAAATGCAAAGGAGCGTCTGAAGCGATCGATGCAGATTGCTCCGGGGTCGATTGAATGACAGGGGGTGGCAACGGTTGCTCCGTTCCTTGTAACTCGGCAAAGAGCAAATCATCTGGACTGTCTACCAAAAAAGTTGGGTTGTTGCTGGGATCGTTAGCCGCAACTTGCTCAGAAACGTCATTAGATTGCTGATCTTCAGTGGCATCTGCCATAGTCCCATCTCGCACCAGTTTGCGACCGATCCGGCTTGCAAGGGATTGAGACTGGGCATTGGTAGACTGGTTGCGGTTCCCCACATAGTTGAGGTAAGCCGAGAGTGCTGCGTAGTGAATCTCGGAGGATAGCGTTTGGGGTACCAATGAGCAATTCATGTAAGCCAGAATTCGCCGCACGTAGTCTAACGCAGCGGAATCATCCAGGTTGACCATGCCCAGTCGGAGACGGCTACCCTCAAGGGACATTGGTAAAACCTGGTGATAGAGGCACGCTTCAAAGGGTAGAATGCTGTCAATTAATCGAAACGCTAGCTCTGGATCAACGTAATCCGTCCAAGCAGGCTTCGGTTTTCCATTGGCTGATGGAAGCGCGGCTCCAGTCTCGCGTGCCTCAGTCGAATCACCAAGAGGTAACACCATAGAGTGTGATGGATATTAGTTATGAGCAGGATCAGGCCAGCGGATGTAGCCAAATCAAAACGAGAGAGAAAATGTCGTTAACAGCTAATGGTCGGCAGGTAGATGACGTTCAATCTATTGACTGGACTTATTACCACCATTAAGCCACAAACATTGACGATAGGAATAACTGAAGTAGCTTATAAACACCCTACTGCGATTTTAGTGCTGATGCCCGCTGATCCCTTTAAATTTAACTAATTTCCTACAAAGACGGCCGATCTACTGGGGCTTTAGAGGTACGGCTGGGGCTAGCTCCTAACCAACTTGTTACAAGTTCAGATTGGTTTTTGAGAGCAAAAACGCGTACAGCATGGTAGCTAATTTTTTCTCGCAGGCGGTAGATGTCATTGATGGGGCGATTGAGGGTTTTGGCGATCGACTCTTGCGATCGACCTTGTAGATAAAGTTGCAGCCACTGAGCCGCTTCTGGGCCTACTTTTTCTGCTAGGTATGCCTCAAATTGCCGTTGCACAATCTGGCGCAATTCCTGCTGCTCAAGGGTGGTTTGATCATCTTGAAACTGGGCGATCGCTTGGGTGTCGAGCAGGCTGACAGAGGAGCTTTCAGAGTCTTCTGGGGCAATCTCATCTGACACCAGACGAATAAATTCCCGCACTGGAACTTGGGTCATGCCAGCTTTTTGGCTGCGTCTTAAATAGTTGACAAACCGATAGCAAAGCAAGGGTTGATTGCGGATTGGGCGCAGGCAGTATTCCTCTGTGCTGGCGAGGAGAAGAGCATTTCGTAAGCGGCGATCTTCCGTGCACTGAGAAATCCAGGCCATTTGTTGCTGCATGTAGGTATCGTTTTGCAGCAGTTCTTGAATAATCTCCTGGAGCACATCGACAACAGTGCGGTGGCGATCGCGAGATAATGCAATCCATGTGCGAATTTTATTGCGAATCAGAAATAGATTGCTAAGGCGTTGAATCAATCCTTTGTAAGCCCGCTCTGGTGAGGCGCTCAGGTAGCGTTGCCGCAAAATGCGATAGCGATAATCTATTGCCTGATTGGCAATTTGTTGTTGCTCTGGGGAAAGGGTTTCCAGTCGATCACGATCGTCTCCCAGTAGCCATTGAATGATGCTTTCGCGTTGCGATTCAGGTTGATTAGGCAACTCTGCTTGCAACTGCGATCGCAACTTTGTGGATATCTGTTCTACTACCGTCATAGTTCTCTTACCAAATTGAGCGCTGCTTGGTACTTATCACCCTGGGTTGATAATGTTACGTCAAACCTCAGCTAAGCAGGCTGATTTGGGCAAGAGAGCTGCTACTGAGTTGACTGGCCAAACATAGTGGAAAATAGCTGATTTGTCCCAGAGTGGATAGCTGGCAAGCTTTCCAGCGCCAAATCATCTGTTAGACCATGCTGCTTAGCAAGTAAATGAATACTTGAACCATAACCGAATCCGAGAATTTCGTCGCGGCATCAGGAAGTAACACTTTGTAACGTTTAGTCTGAAACTTTCCTACAACCTTAGGGTTCGCTCTGAGGTTCGTCTGGTGGCATTTGGCTCATTTGCTCTAGGTTGAGGATAGCAGCCAGTTGGTCTGGGGGAATTAAGTTCTGTTCCAAAACCAGTTCCCGTAGAGATTTCCCTGTTTCTAGCGAGGCTTTTGCTAGTTCAGCGGCCTTGAGGTAGCCCACGTGAGTATTGAGGGCTGTAACTAGGGAGAGACTGCCTTCTGCGTAGGCCAAGCAGCGATCGCGCCGCGCCTGAATGCCCATAATGCAGCGATCGGTCAGTACTTGAATTGCATTTCCCAAAATTTCTATGCTGTGCAGCAAGTTGTAAGCAATTAGGGGCATCATGACGTTCAGTTCCAGTTGCCCTGCCTGAGCAGCCAGAACAATGGCACTGTCGTAGCCTATCACCTGGAAACACACCATTGAGGTCATTTCTGCCATCACGGGATTGTACTTACCTGGCATGATGGAAGACCCAGGCTGAACTGGGGGTAGTTGAATCTCCTTAAAACCAGTTTTGGGGCCAGAATCTAGTAAGCGCAAGTCATGGGAAATTTTCACCAAGTCTTGAGCCAGGTTACGCAATGCCCCAGAAACGCCCACAAAGGGAGCCATGCTTTGCATTGCGGCCATTAGGTGAGGTGCCGGATAAAGCGGATAGCCCATGAATTCGGTCAAACGGGCGATCGCCTGGAAGCGGTAGTTGGGATGAGTATTTAACCCAGTGCCTGCTGCACTACCCCCCAATCCCAGCAGGGTCAAATCTGCCGCTGCATTTTCAATCCGGATCATGTGCTCGCTCAAAATCTGCGCCCAAGCCCGAAAGTTTTCTCCCAGGCGAACGGGCACTGCGTCTTGTAGGTGGGTGCGGCCAGAGCGAATGACATCTGCAAACTCGTCAGCCTTGTTGTCTAGGGTGGCGATCGCCTCAGACAGCGCTGGATAGAGGAAGCGCTCCAGTGCCAGCAACCCACCCACACGAATGGCTGTAGGAATCACGTCATTGGTTGACTGGCCAAAGTTGACGTGGTCGTTGGGGCTGATGCGCTTGTAGTTGCCCTTTTCGTCACCCAAATGTTCCAGAGCTCGGTTTGCTAGCACTTCGTTGACGTTCATGTGGTGGGACGTGCCTGCCCCAGCCTGGTAAATATCCACTACAAACTGATCCCGCAGTTGGCCATTGAGCACATCATCTGCGGCTTGTACGATCGCTTGGCTGATATCGGCTGGAATGCAGCCCAACTCGCCATTCGCAATCGCGGTTGCCTTTTTGATCAACATGCAGGCATCCACATAGGTGGGCAATGGTTTAGTTCCACTAATAGGAAAGTTTTCTGTTGCTCGGAGGGTTTGGATGCCGTAATAGGCGGTTTCAGGAATTTTGCGATCGCCCATCGAGTCTGTCTCAATGCGGCAGGGAATGCCAACAAAATCAGTCATGGTAACGCCACTGCTAATTTTTATGATTCTCCTCTGTGAGGAGACACCAAGACAAGAGAACTGGTCAGAATTCTAGGGGCGATCGCCAATTTGAGCAAATTCCTGTGCCCCAAAAATGGCGTTAGGTTGGGCATAGTATTTGAACTCCAGCAGGTTGTGAAAAGGATCCTGCAAGAAAAAGGTGCGATGCTCCAAAGGCGTACTAGGAAATCGTCGCTTGGGTGATTGGTAGAATGCAAGCTGCTGGGCGGTGGCACGGTCTAGCAAGGCTTCCCACTCTGCTTCAGCCAAAAATACCAAACCAAAATGCCGTGGGTAGATACCCCTCTGTGGCATCAAGGGTTCCTCGGTGACGTGGGCAACCAGTTGATGACCGTACAGGTTAAGAATGACCGACTGCGACGACTCTCGCCCCACCTCACAGCCCAACCCATCGACATAAAATGCCTTGGTATCGGGAATGTTGCCAACTGGAAATGCCAAGTGAAATAACGGGGAGGCCATGGCTAGGAATTGCTTGCTAGGAATGTCAGAATAATGGTGCTTTTTGGCGCTAAGCACTGTCAATGCTGCAACTAATTACAGAGAATAAGTGGCTGGTAGCCTTAGTACTGAATACTGTGCTTGCCGCGATCGCCTGGATTGCTCCCAAAAAGCTGCTCACCCCAGCGGGCATCTTGCATGGCTGGTTCTTGGGCGTTTTGGTCTGGGGTCTTTTGGGTTGGCGAGGCTATGCCGTGGTCATGGCCTATTTTTTAGCAGGGTCTGCTGTCACTCGCATTGGTCTTACAAAAAAGGAAGCTGAGGGCATTGCCGAAAAGCGCTCTGGGGCTAGAGGACCAGAAAATGTTTGGGGGTCAGCTCTGGTGGCGACCCTTTGTGCCATTGGTGTGGGTGCAGGGCAAACGTTGGCAGAGATGGCAACCACCCCCACTTGGGTAGCGTGGTTGCTGCTGGGGTACGTAGCCAGCTTTGCTACGAAACTATCAGATACGGTGGCTAGCGAAATTGGCAAAGCCTATGGTAAGCGTACTTTTTTGATTACGACGCTTCAACCTGTTCCCCGTGGCACAGAGGGAGCTGTGAGCCTGGAAGGCACGCTGGCTGGCGTGGGAGCTTCGCTAGTCCTGTCACTTTTGGGTTGGGCAGTTGGCCTTATTTCTCCAGGGGGTGTGGGCATTAGCGTGTTGGCTGCGTTCATCGCGACTAATTTAGAAAGTGTGATTGGCGCAACGTTGCAGCCTCGCTTTTCCTGGCTGACGAATGAATTGGTGAATGTATTGAATACCCTGATTGGTGCGATCGTGGCGATCGTTCTGGCTGCAATCTGGGGAAATATTGCCGGTAGTGGTGCATAGTAATGGTCAAGAGCGAAGGCATTGTAGTGGGGCACAAAGCATCAAATCCCACTAATACGATTGCTCAATTTTTCGAGAACGACAAGGTTGCGATAATTGAAGCGACTGGTTTACAGTCCACCATTACTATGCATTAGTACCCTGTTATGAAATCGTTATGGCTAGTTACGGACAATCACTGGTATGCCGAATTGCTCGATCGCCCAGCAGGCTCATACCCAAAACGTTGCGATCGTGGTAGATGAAACCTGCCTGCCGTTTGGTGAGATCTGCAATACCCACAGTTTGCCATCCACTTCATTGCAGATTTAACTAACCAGGTATGCTCCATTCCTGGCGCAAATCCTGCCAGCTCCTCATGGCACCAGGAGAAGACCCAACGCCACGATGCAACAGGACAATGCCATCCTGAACAGTTATCAGCCCGTAGCGCCCTTCTCTGAGCACCTGATCAAACCGTTCTACAACCTTGAGTCCGCGTCCTCGGTCTTCAGGAATAGTGTTGTCGTATTGCTTTAGCTGCCACAGGTCTGCAACCAGATAATCGACAAAAACAATCTCTGCTTGGTCATTTTTGATCTGAATGCCAGGGAGGCGAATAATGGCGCGCCGTCCCGATAATGGCGGAATCAAAAACGTTGTGGCAGAAACACTGGCTTGGGGCGGAATGGCTGCTAATACTTGGCGAATGGCACTGGCATGCTGCCACTGGCGGGCGATCGGCACAGTGACTGGCGTCGAAAACGAATCGGGAATCAAAAAGTAGAACGTGCGCCCAGGACTGTCCAGCACTACCAACAGTACTGATAGCACCATGCAAATTGCCCAGAATTGGCGCATTTTAGGTTTGAAGCGATCGCCCTGCTGCGACCACCACAAAATTGCTCCGTAGAATAGTCCAGGTATAACTGCCAGTGCATAGCGAATCGTTACCGATAATGCAGCCTGACCTGTTTGGGAAAAGAGCGACAGCAGGGGTATTCCAGCGATCGTCCAGGCTGCGGGAGATAAGGCTGGAATAAAGGCTAATGGTAGCCACTGACGCACCAGATGAAAAATCCGCCCATCGATCGGCATTAGCAAACTCGTCAATAGTTCTACAGGACGGGTGAGCATCCCCCACAAAACCTTTAACAAAGTAGGGTTGGGGTCACCATCTACAAACTGCTTAAATCGAGTAGACAAATACAATCGGCCATGATCGGCTGAAAATTGTGGCATCAGCCAATTAGTTAGCAGCACAACCTGAGCAAAGCCCAGCAAGCACAGCAGCATTCCAAGTCGGGGATAGCGGCGACTCAGCAGTAGATACAGCCCAATCCCAAACAGCACAATCCCCATGTCTTCACGTACAGCCAACAGCGCTACCACCAGCAGCCAAAACCATCGCCAACAACGCTTTTCTAAGGCCAACAACAACCCAAAGGTAAACAGCGGTGTTTGACACTGTTCGTAGAAGTTGTGGAACATGCCACCCAGCACCGGAGCCGCACAAAAATAGGCGATCGTCACCATCAGCGACAAAGCTGGCGTCAAATAATGGCGCGCCAGAAAATACAGCACCACTCCCGCCGCCATCAACCATGCAATCTGAAATATCACCAACGTAGTGGGATGGGGAGCGATCGCATACATCGGCAACCACAGCAAAAACGACACCACGAAGTGTTGCCCCAGGTGTAAAAACGACACCGTAGGAATTTTGCCATCCTCTAGCACACCCACAGAGTTGGCGCTGGTAAGCGAACTCTGAAACCCATTGCCCTGCAACAAATTCCAAAACACCTGATTGAACAATCCCTGATCATAGGATGCGTAGAAGGTGTAGGAGCGATGCAAGGCCAATACCAGAACGATCGCGGCGAACAGAGCTGTCACCCAGGCTAGGCGCCGATATTCTGGCTGAAGCTGGACAACCCATTTCTGGGAAAGCAAGGGGAATTTACTCATTAAACTCACTCACCACAAAAGAAGCTGGGCTAGCAGCTTGCTGATTAAGCATAAATCTAAACCAGCATAGATCAGGAGTAGGCTTCAGACAGGCAAGGCTGGCATAATTCCACATCAGAACACCAAAAAACCTGCCCATCAAATTCCTGCTGGTAATTGTGGCAAGATCAATAGGGTTTTGCATTATGAGGGGGCAAGACATGGCAAGACCTGTTCGATTTGGCATTATTGTGTTTCCAGGCTCTAACTGCGATCGCGACGTTGCCTACGTCACCCGTGATCTGCTGCAACAGCCCACTCGGATGATTTGGCATGGCGATCGTGACTTGGCCGATGTAGATGTAGTCGTTATACCGGGCGGCTTTAGCTATGGTGATTACCTGCGGTGCGGGGCGATTGCCCGCTTTGCCCCTGCGATGCAAGCTGTGGTAAACCATGCTCAACAGGGCAAACTAGTCATTGGCATTTGCAATGGATTCCAAGTGCTGACCGAGGCTGGATTGTTGCCAGGAGCCTTGATGCGCAATCGTGACTTGCACTTCATCTGCGATCGGGTGCCTCTGCGTGTAGAGCGAACAGACCTCCCCTGGACACACCACTACCAGCCAAACGAAGTCATTACCTTACCCATTGCCCACGGTGAAGGCTGCTACTACACCGATGCCAATACCTTGAAGCAACTGCAAGACAACAACCAAATTCTGTTTCGCTACAGCAGTACAACAGGTGCGATCGACAATACCAACAACCCCAACGGCTCAGTCCAGAATATTGCAGGTATTTGCAATCTATCCGGCAATGTTTTGGGAATGATGCCTCATCCAGAACGAGCTGCCGATGTGCAATTGGGTAACACAGATGGCATCAAACTCTTTCAAGGTGTCCTGGCAGCCATCGCAGGGGGCGATCGTACGGCTGCTGTTCTGGCTTAGCACAAAACTCTTAAAGGATCTAGCATGTACTGCCCAGCCAGCATTGGCATGCGCTACGGTAAAGGCGACCTTACTGCGGCCTTTGCTCATGTCGCCTCCATCACTCGATCAGCGCACTCCCTGCACCTCCGACTCTCACCCTATCAGAGTTGATTTCTTGCCTCAAGATGCGCTGAAACTACCCGGTCGCATCGGCATGACTCTGGCTCCTGGCAAATGCCATCCAGGCATGCACTTTCTCTGGCAACGCGACCTGGAAAAAGACCTCATCCGGCTCCAGCAAGAATACAGCACCCATTTGCTTGTTACGCTCCTAGAAGCCGAAGAAATGCCTAAACTCAAAATTCCTAACCTGATAGACCGTGTCAAAGCCCACGGCATGCAAAGCTGTTGGTTTCCCATTCCTGACTTCAGTACACCGGATTCCATGTCAGAGTTGCAGCAACTCATTGAAAAAATCCTGACAGCCGTAGAAACTGAACAAACAGTCGTAATCCACTGCAAGGGAGGGCTTGGTCGTTCTGGATTGGTGGCAGCCTCTTGTTTAGTTGCGTTGGGTCACTCTCCTGAAACCGCCTTTGCTCTGGTTCGACAAGCACGGCCAGGCAGCGTTGAAACTGCTAGCCAAGAAGCCTACGTACATCAACTGGCCAAGTTTCTGCCAGCGTATACGGCTAGTCTGAACTGAGACTCTCCTCCACTCAGCATTACAACTCCAAAATCTAACCAGTTGAGATTAGGCTTTAGCAAGACGCAGATTATTTATATTCGCTGATCCATGCAAAAAGCATCCTGGAACACTTGACAGCACTAGCTGAATCAAGGTCAATGGGGCTTAATTATTGTTCCACTGCAACAATAATTAAGCCTGTGCACAGGTGTTGACTTGGTAAAAGATTGGCAGGAGAACTGTATGGCAGGTATAGATGAGGTAGCTGGCATTGGCGAAGGGTATGCCAAAAAGCTGGCAGATGCAGGCATTACGTCGGCTGAGGCATTGTTAGAGCAAGGTGCTTCACCCCAGGGGCGCAAAGCGATCGCCGGAAAAACCAGCATTAGTGATGCCCTGATTCTACGTTGGGTCAACTTAGTAGACCTACTCCGAATCAACGGCGTTGGCCGAGAATTTGCTGACCTATTGGAAGCAGCAGGTGTTGATACTATTCTTGAATTGGCTCAGCGCAACCCAGAAAACCTGCATCAAGCCTTAGTTAAAGCCAGTGAAACCCAAAAAGGGGTGGGTCGGTTACCTACTACCGAGCAAGTGAAAGGATGGGTTGAAGCAGCCAAACAGCTTCCCCGCAAAATTACTTACTAACCTGTTAGACCTAATCAGGTTTCCCATTTACAATCTTGGCAGCCGAGTTAACCCCATAACAATTACGAGGAAAAGTGACATGGATAACATCTTGGGCATGGTAACTGGACTGATGAAGGGTGATACGTTGGGCACCTTGAGTCAGCTCATCGGTTCCGACAGTGATGGGGCAACGAAGAAAGCAATTACAGCAGGTGCCTCTGCGCTTATTTCTAATCTGGCTGGGCGGGCTGCCACGCCTGACGGAGCAATGGCTCTGTCCCAAATGCTGCCTCAAGTTGACTCCAATATTGTTGATAATGTACCGGGCTATCTCAGCAATCCATCCTCTGTGAATGGACTTGGCATGTTACAGCAGTTTCTGGGCAGCGATATGGGCGCTGTAGAAAACAAAGTAGCTAAAATGAGCGGCTTGAGCCAGGGTGCTGTAGGTCGGCTGTTACCCATTCTGACACCACTAGTTCTGGGCGGTATCTCTAACATGATGAGGAGTCAAGGGCTGGGTGCTCAGGATTTGCCTAAGTTTTTGAGCGACCAGCAAGGTTACATGCGTACCCTTTCTCCAGGAATTATGGGCTTTTTGGAGCGGATTGATGCTAACGATGATGGCAGCATTCTGGATGACTTGGGTCGGTTGGCCGATAACCTATTTGGTAAGAGATAAGCCTGAGATGGGCTAGTTGGGTTTCTGCTGTTGCATAACGTGAATTCATGTTGAGCTCACGTTATGCAGCTGACCATATTAAAAGTCAACGCCGCGCTTTAGGTCAATGCCTTTTTCAGCATAGTGCTTGTGGCAAATCATTTCGGAGTGAACACTGGCTAGGTCAAAGTAGGCGGGTGGATTTTTGCAGCGCCCAGTGATGATGATTTCGGTGTCGCGGGGTTTGCGTAGTAGGGTTTGGACGATCGGCTCCTCTGGCAACAACTCCAGATCGACGGTGGGGTTTAGTTCATCCAGAATAATGGTTTTGTAGAGGCCAGAGGCGATCGCAGCGCGTGCCAGTTCCCATCCACGTTCCGCTTCAACGTAGTCTAGTTCCTGTTGCTGTCCACGCCAAACGATCGCATCGCGTCCGCATCGCTGGTGATCCACCAGGTTGGGATAACTTTGATGGAGGGCAGCGATCGCCGCATCTTCGGTATAGCCAGCACCTCCTTTAAGCCATTGAATAATCAAGACTCGGTGAGATTTGTCCTGACTAATGCCTCGCCCGATCGCTTGCAATGCTTTACCTAAAGCACTGGTCGACTTCCCTTTGCCTTCCCCGGTATAAATTTCAATACCTGCAATGCCGTGAGTCTCGGCTGTGGTGTGATAGTGAGGGCGCATTTCCGAGTGCAAATCGGCAATGTCAATCAAGGCTTGGGGAGCCGCCCGCCCAGTAGAGATCACCTCCATGTGTTCGGGCTTGAGCTTGAGTGCATTCACCACCTCATCCACGGGCAGCAAGCCCAGATCCAAAACTGGATTGAGTTCGTCTAGCACAACGACTGAATATAACCCAGAGGCGATCGCTCCTTTGGCCACATCCCAGCCACGCTGAGCTTCGAGGCGATCAAAGCGAGTGACATCTTCAGCTCCGAAAAATTCTGCTCTCCCCGTCCTTACCTGATCAATTAAGTGAGGAAACCCACGCTGCAAGGCTTCTATTGCAGCATCTTCATCGTAGGTGCGGCCAGGCCCTTTGAGAAACCGCAGCAGTAGCACCCGAGTTGGTGGATCGCTGTGGATGCCTAGTCCAATCGATCGCAGCACCACACCCAGAGCTGCTTGAGACTTGCCCTTACCAGCACCGTCATACACATGAATTTGGCCTGTGAGGCGCTCCGATCGGCTCACCGCAGTGCGAATCCCAATTCCAGTTCGTACCATAGGCTCCTATCCCGGCCACAACATCATCCTAGCGAAGGGGCTCCCGCGTAGGGACTGCCTGAGAGTTTACGCTATCGACAGTGGTTTGGCATAAAAACTATAGCTTTAGCCAGAAAGCTTAGGATGCCGCAACAAGTGTATTTGTGTTCCTCACGACACTGGGCTAGAGAGGCTGAGTCCAGCCATGGCAGCCTTGCGACTCTCAAACACCTGCAACACCGCTTTGGTAATCACATCAACGGCATTGCGATCGCACAGCGCCAAAAATTCTTCTCCAGAGAGATTGCCCTTGAAGTATTCTTTAGCCTGCATCAGGAGGGCGCGGGACTCTGAAAACCCCAAAGACTTGATGATGTAGGTAGCAACGGGTGAGTTTTTGACATCGTAGGTAGAGTCGCTGCTGCGTCCTCGCTCCAATAGATCCAACACTTCCTGCTCCAAAGGAGTTTCTGGTGGTACAACAGCTGAAATCTTGGGCAAAAAGTTTTCGAGCTGTGCGGTGGATAATCCCTGCCCTGGAAGCTCACCCATCATGGTTGCTAAGGGAATGTTCTTGCCAATGCGTTGGGAAAGTGCCTCCACTACTGCGATCGACAGTAGCTTGCTGCCCAAGTACAACCGGGCTACCTCTAGGTTTCTGCTAGTGCGCGCAATCCAGGTTTGGTAGGTTTGATCGTCTGGTTCTTGGTGATATTGCTGAAACACTAGTTCGGGCTTGAGGAAGTACATGAACCCTTCCATCCGTTGCAGCGACCCACGAAACCCAGTGACGGTGTAAGTGTTGGTACTCGCCAAGTCATGGTTAGTTTCTGGCATCAGGTTCCAGGTGTTATCCAAAAACTCAGCCGCAGATTCGTAGGCAAAATTTTCAACATCGCGGTTAGCCAGCCGAATCGCTCGCCGCACGATGCCATCAATGTCTGCTTCGCTCCAGTTAAGGCTAAACTGCTCGCTGGTTTGCGCTAACCGACGGCTAAGGCGCTCCCCTACCCCTTCACCAGAGTCCGATCGCGGACGGAAGGGAATCGTCGCTTCAATGCACGCTGCAATTTCAGCAATGATCGCTGGGCTCAAAATTGGCTCCAGACATTTAGCCGCGATCAAAGCGCTGAGATACTCATTTTGGCCAGCCATTGGCACTAGAGTTTGTCCCGGCGCAAACCCAAAAATCTGGGTCACTAGGTCAAACATGGGATCCTGCGGTAAATCTTTCGCAGGCAAGATCACCAGTTGCAGCCCCCTCGCTTTCACAAAAGGTGCAATGTAGCGGCTGATGTTGACACTTACACCCTGATCAACCTGGACGTATACCAAGTCGTGGAACAGTGCAGCCAAGATTTCGATCGCATCCCGCTGCCCACCCACCTCAAAAATATGTTCCGAGGTATGAAAATAGCGCCACGGACCTGACATGGTCTCAATAATTAGCTCAGCCGTTTTGGATAGCAGATCCGCGTCCACACGGCCTCCCAACTGCTCCACCGCCTGCGTCAACCGCTCTAGGCAGCGTTGGTAGTCTTCTCCCAGTTCCTGATCCTGTGCAAGTACCATACCGGTATCTCCAGTCCAAACAAGCGTGATGCACTTAAGTCTTATGCATAGTATCAAGAAGGTTGTCAGAATAGACCCTAGCTTAATACCCTCAATACCCGATTATCTAGATATTTAGCAATTGGTGATCAATGACTGGGTAGATTAGCTTGACCAGAAATTTTCACACCCAAAGGAAACCACGAGGTGCAATTTTGTGAGCTTAGAAGGCTCAAACAGTGTTGGCATCCTACTCACCTGTCCGGTGTCCAAACAAGTTTTGGATTAGCAAATCAGTCTCACGATCACAAGGCGCAGCCGGTAGACTCCTGATTAGCTCCCAGAGTGCCCAGAATCTCTTCAACAGTTACTATTTGACTTTAGGATTGGCAGCCTCTACTGCGATCGTTCAGCTATCCTACCGCTCAGGTCGTCTGCAAGACGGCACAGTGACAACAATTTGTATCCTTTTCGGAAAAGTCCTAGCTCATTTGTAGGTTTTAGTCAAACTTAGTCAAGCCATCTGAGGGGATCACACTTAAGCTAGGAAATATGGTTTTGTCAGGGTTTGGTTAGGTAGGGACTAGCTCGCCCGGACGCAAGCGCGCCCACCGTCCTATATCAGCCGTGTAGCTGAGACAGCCTACGACATCCCATTCCATTTCAATTACATCGCCTTGGTTACGAATATTGACATTAATCGTAGGTTCGATCGCCTCAAAGGTAGGGTTATCCGTCAAGTGAGGCTGTTGGTGCTGCTGCTCCACAGCATGATACGTAGTGCAACGATCCACATACTGACAGTTAATGCAAATACACATAGGCTCATGGCTCTGCGACACAACTCATAGGGAGCGGGTGCTTTTCTGCTACTGTAGCTCAGGCTAGGAAGATATTTATTCTAGCGCCGTTGAGTTTCATTACAGTCGTGGCATCGGTAGGATTGAGTTGTGTCGCATCGGGTGAAGTGGACCTTTTTGTTGGAGGAAGAACCAGCTATTGCTGCTCTTGTATCGGCTCTATCGCCGCAAACGTGGCCGTTTAGCCTGGAATGGTTGCCCAAATCAGCCTACCTTGTGGGCGGTAGTGTAAGGGATGCGTTGTTGGGGCGACGGGGAGATTATTTAGACTTGGATTTTGTGCTGCCATCGGAGGCAGTGGAAACAGCGCGGGCGATCGCACGGCATTACCAAGCGGGATTTGTGGTCTTGGATGCTGAGCGGCAGATTGCACGGGTGGTATTTGACCAAGGCACAGCGGATTTTGCCTTGCAAGTTGGAGAAAGCTTGGAGTCGGATCTGTACCGGCGCGACTTTACGATTAACGCGATCGCCTACAATCCCCACACTGACCAATTAGTTGATCCCTTGCAGGGCATGGCAGATTTGAACCAGCATCTAATTCGCATGGTCTCTGCGGAGAATCTGGCGGAAGATCCCCTGCGGTTGCTACGTGCCTACCGGCAAGCCTCACAACTCGGATTTACTGTGGAAGCGACAACCCGCACCATGATTTGTGAATTTTCTGGGTTGCTACAGCGTATTGCCGCCGAGCGAGTGCAATCTGAACTGAACTATCTACTTAGTACGGCTCAAGGTACGCCGTGGCTTGCAGTTGCCTGGGAAGATTATTTGCTGCAAACCTGGCTACCTCACGCTACGGCCCAAAGCTTGGAGTGGATTCAGGCGATCGACCAGGTTGCCAAGACCTTCCAAACTCTGCGTCCAGGTTTTTTGAGCTTGCTCACCAGTCATAGCCATACCGACTCTGCTAAGGCATCTCGCCTTCCTCCCGAAGTCAAAGCATCGGGTTCGGCTCGCAATTGGCTTATTACTGCTAAACTAGCTTGCCTCTTGCCGGTAGACCTAGTTGCTGCCGAGGCATGTCTCCGCCGCTTGAAATATAGCCGCAACGAGACTCAGGCCGTGCTCACCGTGCTGCGCTGTTTGCCTCAACTCCAAGCAGCGTGGAAGCCAAAAAGCAACTTAACGAATGGCTCAGATAGCCTATGCTGGCCTGTTCGAGAGCAGTTTGGCTTTTTCCAGGAAATCGGTGCAACGTTTCCGGCGATCGCGGTGTTGGCCATCGCAAGGGGTATTCCTGAAACGGCCTTGCTGCCCCTGATTGATCGTGTATTGGATCCAACCGACGCGATCGCCCATCCTGTTCCTCTCGTCAGCGGACAAGACCTAATGCAAGCTCTGAACATTCCTGCTGGCCCTCAAATTGGCCAATTGCTGGCTGCTATTCAACTGGCTAGAGCTGAAGGTACCATCGCCACAGCAACTGATGCCCTACACCTAGCAGCACAACTGATAGGCCAACTCGGTTAACCATCTGATTGCATCACAAAAGTTCAGCGATCCCCATAGCCAACCCATAGGAGTGTGGTAAATTTAACTTCCTTGGCATTTCAAGCTATCCGCGATCGGATGGCTGTTTATGGTGCACACAAACTGTAGTTTCATCCACACTGACCGTTCTAGAAGGCATAACCATGGCAAAACGCCGCAACCAGAAGAAAGAAAAAGCACTCCGAAACCAAGCCTACGCTCGCAAGTTCCGCAAGAAGACCAATACTGGACGGTTTGGCCGTCGGCGTCCTGGCGGGCGTGATGACCAAGATCGTGAAGGAATGGGGCAAAGCGAAGAAGGCGCTACGGATTTGAACTAGGGCACGTTATTGATTAACGGTCGAACGCCCAACAGTCAAACACCTGTGGCGTCACCGTGCCCGCCTCAGAAACCAGGCTAGGGCTGTAATTTCTCCGTCATGAGATTCTGGCTGAAATTGATAACAGCCCCTGGTATCGCCATCTCCAGTTAGCAGCGCACTCCTAGTGGGAACGCTGCTGTCTACACAAAGAAGACCAAGAAGGAAAATCATTAAGCTTTGAGCCATTGCTTGATCTCTCAATTTCTCCAGACTGGTTGATTGGGTAATGGATGATGTTTCAACTTTTGATTGACCCAGTCTGCGGCAGCCAATCCAGAATTGAAGGCATCGTCTACTTTGCTTCCGCCACACCAATCACCACTACAAACTAGGTTGCCACTGGCTATGTGAGTCTCTGCAAGCGGCTTAACTACTAGTGCGTAGCGCCAACGATGCACCTGAAACCATTCCGGTGATTCTAGCCAGGAAGCCAGCAGCTTTGCTGCCCGCCGCAAAAGTTGGTAGCCTGCGGGTTGTAAGTCCAAGCTGTTTAGATAGCGCTCGGCAAATCCAGGGGTACTTTGCAATACGAACACGGGTTGTTCCTCTTCTGCACCGCGTTTGCTACTATCCAGTCCAAGCCAAGCTAGATCTGGGTCACGCACTAGGCTTAGGGTTTTGACATTGGGATAATTTGTGAGCCAGTCTTTGTAGCGATCGCGGCTGTAGCCTGCCATGAGGCTGAGGCTAGGGAAAAACATAACCGATTCCAACTGAGCCAAAAACGACTCTGGTAAATAAGTTTTGGCCAGAGGCCGCAGTAAGGTTACCGCTTGTGGAGCAGGCATCGTGAGGACAACAGCTTTAGCCGCAACCGACAGGGCAGGTTGATCTGCATGGGTGCTTTCAGCTTCTAGGTGCCATGTACCCTGATCATCCACTGCTAAAGAAGTCACGCGCTGGCTAAAGCGAATATCCAAATTGGAAGTCAGGGCCTTGGCAATGGCTGTCATGCCCGTTGCTGCGGTGTAACGAGGGGTGCGATCGCCCTCCACCAGCAGACCATCAGGGTGCCATTCGTGCACAAGTTCCGTCCACACTTGTACGATTCCCTGCTCGGCTAAGTAGGCAACAAAATCTTGAAACAAGGGTGTCTTAGGGCTGAGGTAACAGGTGCCGTGATCTGCGATCGTGCCTTCTAGTCGCCGAGTAGCAACGCGCCCGCCTACCCCACGGGACTTTTCCAGCACCGTCACGTCGTAGCCCATCTGGCATAGCCTACGAGCGCAGGTCAGCCCAGCAATGCCAGCCCCCACCACCACTACTTCTGTTTGCATCATGCCTGATCCTTCCGCGCTATTTCCATTTCTTTACCCTACACGTTTCTCAACTTAGGCTACTCCACAAGGTCAGGGTTGCTTTAGTAGAATGAGGAAACACATCTATACCCAGGCGTGAGAGGAGCAAGCGTGGACGAATTCAGAACAGCACTGGAGTTGGCAACTGATGAAGAGTTGCAAGATTTGACAGACATTCTGTTTCGGCGCGGCATGAATCCCCTTGACTACATCAATATGCCTACCCCTCTGGATGTGCAAAGCTACGATCGCGATGGTTGGATCACAGCAATTGAAGAGCGATTTCGGTTTCTGGCTGCCGATGGCATGAGTACGCTGACCCGCCGTACCCATGAAGTTACTTACCGCGACGTGTTAATCCAAGTTTGCCGCTACCTGAAACTGCCCTACAAAGCCTCTATGTCCACCATTGATTTGGAGGCAGAAGTGTTTTTGAATGTGCTGGGACGAGCCTGGAAGCAATTACCACCGGATGAACAAAATGCCTTGACAGTACGCCTAAAGCGCTCCCTAACCAAGTCCCAGGTACTTCCCGAACTGCCTGCGGCTCTGCAACACAATCCTATGGGGTTGGTAATGAAGGGCGGAACAGCTTTAGCTGTTACCTCGGTGGTGCGACCTATTTTGATGGGGCATATTGCACGGCAACTGGCAATTCAAATAGCGCGTTATCAGGCTACACGGCAGGCAATCGCCCTGGGTGGAACTGCAGCCGCCCAAATTCAGCATGCGGTGGGGTTACACCTAGCTCGTCAGGGTATGGCACTAACGGCTGCTCGTTACACGGCTGTGCGTACTGTGTTTGCCTGCCTTGGTCCAGCATTGTGGGCTTGGTTCTTTGCTGATTTGGGGTGGCGGGCTGTTTCCACCAACTACAGTCGGGTAATTCCTATCATCTACGCTTTGGCACAAATTCGCCTGACTCGTACTGCTTGCTTTGAACCTGCTTAAGCACTGGTTAACGCTAATTTTGGCAGAAAGTCGCTGTCCTAATCCGCGCTTGCAAGGATTATGGATAGTATGTCAGCTATCGGTATTGTTGCTGCCAGTAAGTACTTTGCTGAGCTGCATTGGCATCAGTGGAGTGACTCTAGTTTTGCTGGCTCAGCGGGCTTCTTGGCTAAGCCGACAGGGAGTTAATCGAGGCTTGGCGATCGTAGCTGTGCTGATGGCGTTAGGTACGGTGGTTTCTCCACGGCCGATCGATGCGGCTCTTGGACTTGCTAACTTTTTGCCATTGTTTCTCATCTTTGCAGCTATCAGCGATCTGATTCAGACTCCGGCTCAACTGCGACGGTTGGTTTGGCTAATAGTACTGGGATCGCTGCCTGTTGTGGCGATCGGTCTAGGGCAATATTTTTTGGGCTGGGCTGGGGAAGTGCAGTGGGGTATTTTCAATTGGACAATTTTGCCTACAGGAAATCCGCCCGGGCGAATGGCTTCGGTGTTTTTCTATGCCAATGTCCTAGCCAGTTACCTGACAGCCACATTTACCCTGACTCTGTGCCTGTGGATAGAAAGCATAGAAAGTTGGCTCCGCAGATGGGCACCATGGTTTCGCTCCACCCGAAGTTCCTACTCTAGCCAGAATTCCCCAGTTAGCCTTTTCGTGCTGTCGGCTTCCCCAACAGCCATTCTTTTGCTGACGGGTTGTCTATTTGGTAATGGTGTGGCTTTGGCGCTGACTCATTCTCGGAGTGCCTGGGCGATCGCCCTGGTCATGATACTGATTATTGCTGTGATTAAAGGCTGGCGCTGGTTGCTGTGGGCAGCAGGCTTAGCAGGTGGGAGCATTCTTTGGGCAGCGTTTGGGCAGCCACCCTCGCGAGACTGGTTGCGGAGCATTGTACCAATGGTGATTTGGGCACGTTTGACCGATGAATTGTATCCTAACCGCCCGGTGAGTGACTTACGGACTACTCAATGGCAATTTACCCTTGACCTGACCCAGCAGCGTCCCTGGTTAGGCTGGGGTTTGCGCAATTTCACGCCTATGTACCGCGAAACCTATGGCGTTGGCCTGGGTCACCCTCACAGCTTACCGTTGATGCTGCTATACGAAACGGGGGTGCCTGCGACTCTGCTGTTTCTGGGATTGGTGGGCTGGGTCGTAGCCTACGGAATGCGCCAATGGTGGCATCCTCACCAAGGCTGGTCAGGGGGCGATCGCTGGATCTTGGGATCCGTTATCCTGGCATTTTGGGGCTGTGTGGGTTTCCATTTGTTCGATATCACCCTGTTTGACATTCGGATTAACCTGCTGGGCTGGCTGCTGCTGGCTGGCATCCGCGGTGTGACAACGCCTACTACCCGGAATAGTGTGCGGTGAACAGTTCTTCTATAGCTGCGATCGTCCTAGCTGGTGGCAACAGCCGCCGCATGCAGCAGGACAAAGCCTTAACAAAAGTGCGAGGAAAGCCCTTGCTACAGCATGTCTGTGAAGTCGCATTGCACTGTACACCAGCGGTGTGGGTGGTGACGCCACGAGTGATTGAGTATCAGGCGATCGTCCCTACTGAGTGCCAATTTATCCTAGAAGCTCGCCCTGCTAATGCATCTGCACCAGGCCCCTTGGTAGCGTTTTCCCAGGCATTGGCACAGGTTCACGCCGAGTGGGTATTGTTGCTAGCATGCGACTTGCCCAACCTGCACGCTGAAATATTGAAAGACTGGGCGAACCAAGTACTGGTCACCTCTACCGACGCGATCGCCCACCTGCCCCGCACTGCCAAAGGCTGGGAACCCCTCTGCGGTTTCTATCACACCGGCTGTTTGCCATCGCTGCAACAGTTTGTCCAGTTAGGGGGGGTATCCTTTCAGGCTTGGCTGGTCGATCGCCGTGTGCAGGAGTTGTCCGTTACTGACCCCGCCATGCTGTTCAACTGCAATACCCTCGACGATCTAAAGCAAATTACCTAGCCTTAGGGTCTGGCCAAGCTTAACTCGAGTCACTTCACCCAACTCTACTGGCTACAGAGACTTCACCCAATGCAACCCACTGCCACTGAACACGAGCGAATGCAAGCATTGACCTCCCACGCCATCGATCGTTCGGGGGGCTGGGGGAGTTAGGCTCCCAGA
>Ga0224722_1000361_pt1 | contig 26888 bp, 22 predicted proteins | sample Balambano_FR1_Me_FD_161646 | JGI IMG/M metagenome (GOLD analysis project Ga0224722, IMG submission 161646) | Freshwater sediment microbial communities from Lake Towuti, South Sulawesi, Indonesia - Balambano_FR1_MetaG | ecosystem: Environmental > Aquatic > Freshwater > Lake > Sediment | place... | reverse complement strand
AGGTGCTGAGCATCCGCTACGTCTGAGCGCCCCCCTCGCAGGATGGGAATCCGCGATGCCCGAGCCTAGCCCGCCGAAGCCGATCGACCTTGGCGTCTACGGGCGGACGGCGCGTGGCGGCTTCGGGCTGGCCGAGGCGGCGGCGGTGGGCCTCGGGCTCGTCTGGACCGCGGCGGTTCTGGCCTATGCCGCCTTCCCGCCCGCGGACGGCGATCCGCCCGGCCTGCTTCTGACGGCCGCGGCCATCCTGCTGCCCCTGGCGCTGATCGGCATGGCGCTGGCGATGCTCCGTGCGATCCGGGTGATGCGCGACGAGGCGGCGCGGCTGCAGGCGGCGGTCGATGCGATGCGCCAGGCCTACGTGGCGCAGCAGCAGGCCGCGGCGGCGGGGCTGCGCACCGGCCCGGACCCGGCGGCGGCCCGGCCGGCGGAGCCCGCACTGCCGCGCCGGTCCCCGGCCATGCCCGAGCGGCGGCAGGCGCTGGCGCCGCCCGCGCCGCCGGCCGACGATCAGCCGGGCCTCGCGCTCGACACGCCGGCGGATGCCCTGTCGCCGCCGATCTCGACCGCCGACTTCATCGCTGCGCTGAACTTCCCCGAATCCGAAACCGACACCGAGGGCTTCCGCACCCTCCGGCTGGCGCTCGAGGATCGCGGCACGGCCAAGCTGATCCGCTCGGCCCAGGACGTGCTGACGCTACTGAGCCAGGACGGCATCTACATGGACGACCTGTTGCCCGAACCCGCCCGTCCCGACGCTTGGCGGGGCTTTGCCCGCGGCGAGCGCGGTCGCGCGGTGGCGGGGCTGGGCGGCATCCGCGACCCCGAAAGCCTGACGCTGACCGCCGCGCGGATGCGCGAGGACCCGGTGTTCCGCGACGCGGCGCACCATTTCCTGCGCCAGTTCGACCGCATCTTCCAGGAGTTCGAGCGCAATGCCAGCGACGCCGATCTGGCGGATCTGGCACAAACCCGCACGGCGCGCGCCTTCATGCTGTGCGGGCGCGTGGCCGGCAGCTTCGATTGAGCCGGGGGGGCGGCATGCGTCACGGCGGGCGGATTCTTGCCGACCAGCTGATGCTCCACGGGGTGCCGCGGGTGTTCTCGGTGCCGGGCGAAAGCTTTCTCGCGGCGCTCGACGGGCTGCGGTCGGTCGGCATCCCCAACATCGTCTGCCGCAACGAGGGCGGGGCAGCGATGATGGCCGAGGCGACCGGCAAGCTGACCGGCCGGCCGGGCGTGGCCTTCGTCACGCGGGGGCCGGGTGCAACCAACGCCGCCGCGGGCATTCATGTGGCGCGGCAGGATTCCACGCCGATGGTGCTGTTCGTCGGGCAGGTGGCGCGCGGGCACCGCGACCGCGAGGCGTTCCAGGAGGTGGACCACCGCGCGCTGTTCGCGCCGATCGCCAAATGGGCGGCGGATGTCGACCAAACCGATCGCCTGCCGGAATATGTCGCGCGCGCCTTCGCGGTGGCGCAGTCCGGTCGGCCGGGGCCGGTGGTGCTGGCCCTGCCCGAGGACATGCTGTCGGACATGGCCGACCTGCCCGACATCGCGCCGGCCCCGCCGTCCGCCGCGGGTGTCACGGCGGCGCAGGCGGCGGCCATCGGCGCCGCGCTGGCGGCGGCGGAGCGGCCGCTCGTCGTCGTCGGCGGGCCGCACTGGTCGGAACGCGCAGCGGATGCGCTGGCGCGCTTCGCCGACAGCTGGGACCTGCCGGTTGCGGCAAGCTTCCGCCGGCAGGACCGGATCGACAACGGCCATCACTGCTATGCCGGCGACCTTGGCGTCGGGATGAACCCGCGGCTCGCTGCACGATTGGCGGCGGCGGACGTGATCCTGGCGCTCGGCACCCGGCTCGGCGACATCGCGACGGGGGGCTACGAGCTTCTCGATCCCCGGCGGCCGGGGCCGCGAATTGTGCACGTGCATCCCGACCCCGACGAGATCGGGCGGGTGTTCCGCGCCGATCTGGGCGTGGTCGCCCGCGCCGATACCGCCATCGCGGCCCTGGCCGAGGGCAATGGCCCGGCGGCGCGGCCCTGGGCCGGCTGGCGCCGCGCCGCGCGGGCCGATTACGAGGCCTGGCAGCGCCCCGAGGCGACACCCGGCGCGGTCAGGATGGAACAGGTGATCGCCGAACTTGGGGCCGCCTTGCCGCCCGAGGCGATCGTGACCAACGGCGCGGGCAACTATGCGGCCTTCCTGCACCGCTACCACCGCTTCCGCCGTTACGGCACGCAGGTTGCCCCGACCTCCGGCAGCATGGGCTACGGGCTGCCGGCGGCGATCGCGGCCAAGCTCGAACATCCCGAACGGCCGGTCATCTGCCTTGCCGGCGACGGCTGCCTGCAGATGACCGTCAACGAGTTGTCCACCGCCAAGCAGCACGCTGCGGCGGTGGTGGTGATCGTCGCCAACAACGGCCGCTACGGCACGATCCGGATGCATCAGGAACGAAGCTTTCCCGGCCGGGTGTCGGGCACCGATCTCGTGAACCCCGATTTCGCCGCGCTGGCTCGCGCCTATGGCGGGCACGGCGAGACGGTGCAGCGGGGCGAGGCGTTTCCGGCAGCCCTGGCGCGGGCGCTGGCCAGCGGGGTGCCGGCGGTGGTGGAGTTGCAGCTCGACCCCGAGATGCTGACCACCTCGGCGAGCCTCTCCGAGGTCAGGGCGGCGGCGCTGGCGCGGCAGGCCGGACCGGCTTCGTGAAGGTCGCCGGGGCCGGCCGCGGCCCGGATGCGCCGTGCGGAGGGTCTCGACGACGCCCATTGCGCAAGGGACGGCCCGGTTCTCCGCCAGGTCCACCCGGGCCTGCGGCTCCATCACCGGCAGGCCGTGCGCGCGGGCCTGCGCCTCGGCCAGCGCGCACGGCCGGCGGGAAGGGCCCCGGCCGCGATGCCGCGCCTCCACCGCCCGCCTGCCCCGGATACAGGGCGCCGGGCCGGGAGGTCGGGAACAGGCAGGCGACTGGCGGATCGCCGATCAGACGGTCCTCGTCGCGCGAGGCCCGGGCCGCGATGGCCTCGGGCGTCGGCCGATGCATCGAGGAGGGCGGGTCGTTCCGCCCCGTCATTGCCGCAAAGGCGTCACGGACCGGCGTCAGGTCTGCGGCAGGCCGTCGCACAGCACGATCCAGGTCAGCCGCTCGTCGGTGTGGTCGTGCGAGCCAGGGGCATAGATCGCCGGGTCGTCAAGCGTCGCCGCGTAGAAATGCATCTCGTCCGGGGCGCGATCGCTGCGATAGCTCATCGGTGTGCCGCAGGTCGGGCAGAAACTGCGCAGCGTGCCGGGCGAGGAGCGGTAGGTTTGCGGATGCGCGCCGGTCCAGGCCCAGGTGCCGTCGCGCACGCCGAAGAACGAGGTGAAGGGCGAGGCCGTGGCCCGGCGGCAGCTTTCGCAATGGCAATGCGCCTGCCAGAGCGGCAGGCCCGCGACCTTGTAGCGGACGGCGCCGCACAGGCAGCGGCCCGAAAAGCGTGGCATCGGCAGATCCCCTCCCGCCGATATGGGCCAAGCCGGCGGGAAAGATCAAGCCATCGACGCCGCCCCCGCAGTCTCCAACATGTTGGGGAGGCACGGTGGCACACCGCGACATGCTGCGTCAGGCGGTTGACTTGCCCGGTCAGCCGCCCGACCATGGCGCCGGTCGGGAATCATCGCACAGGGGGACGGGTGCGCTTCGCGCGGTTACGGCTGAACGGCTTCAAGAGCTTCGTGGACCCCACCGACCTGGTGATCCGCGAGGGCCTGACCGGCGTGGTCGGCCCGAACGGTTGCGGCAAGTCGAACCTGCTGGAGGCGCTCCGCTGGGTGATGGGCGAGAACCGTCCGACGGCGGTGCGCGGCGGCGGCATGGAAGACGTGATCTTCGCCGGCGCGGCGACCCGTCCCGCCCGCCATTTCGCCGAAGTGGCGCTGATCATCGACAACTCCGAGCGGCTGGCGCCCTCGGGCTTCAACGAGCAGGACCAGATCGAGATCGTCCGGCGGATCACCCGCGACGCCGGCTCGGCTTATCGCGCCAACGCGCGCGAGGTGCGGGCGCGCGACATCCAGGTGCTGTTCGCCGACGCCGCGACCGGCGCGCAGTCGCCCGCGCTGGTGCGGCAGGGCCAGATTTCGGAACTGATCAATGCCCGGCCGAAAAGCCGCCGCCGCGTCCTCGAGGATGCGGCCGGCATCGGCGGGCTCTACCAGCGGCGGCACGAGGCCGAACTGCGGCTGCAGGCGACCGAGGCGAATCTGGCGCGGATCGACGACGTGGTCGAGCAGCTGGCGGGGCAGCTGGCGGTGCTCGCCCGGCAGGTCCGCGCGGCCGAGCGCTATCGTGCGATCGGCGAGGACCTGCGCCGGGCCGAGGGGATGCTGCTGCTCTGCCGCTGGCGCGAGGCCGATGCGGCCAGGGTCGCGGCCGACGCGGCGCTGCGCGCGCAACTCGTGGCCGTGGCCCGCGCCGAGACGGCGGCCCGCGCTGCCGCGGACGCGCGCGAGGCGGCGGAGGCGGCGCTGCCGCCCCGGCGCGAGGAGGCGGCGATCGCCGGCGCGGTTCTGCAGCGGCTTCTGGTGCAGCGCGACCGGCTGGCCGAGCAGGAGGACGCGGCGCGGAAGCTGATCGCAGAGCTTGACGGAAAGCTCGCCCAGCTGGCGCGCGACCGCGACCGCGAGGCGGGCCTGAACCGCGACGCCGGCGAGACCATCGCGCGGCTCGACCGGGAACTGGCCGAAATCGGCTCGGCGCATGGCGGGCATGAGGCAGGGCTGGCCAAGGCGGCAGAGCTTGCGCGGGCGGCCGGGGCAGACCTGACGGCGCACGAGGCGGCGCAGGCCAAGGCGACCGAGGATGCGGCGCGGCTGGCGGCCCGGCACCAGTCGGCGGCGCGGCTCGTGCAGGACACGCGCAAGGTGCTCGACCGGGCCGAGACCGAGGCGGCGCGGTGGCGCGACGGGGTGGCGCAGGCGCGCGCCGCGCTCGACCGCGCGGGAGCGGCGCAGGCGGCGGCCGAGACGGCCGAGGCCGGGGCCGCGCGGCAGGCGGCGGCGACCGAGGCCGCGCTGGCGGCCGCCGAGGCCGCGCGCGGCGCAGCGCAGGCGCGCGAGGCCGATGCCCGCGCCGCCCGGTCCGAAGCCGAGGGCGAGGCCGGCGCGCTCCGCGCCGAGGCGGCCGCGCTCGGCCGGCTGGTGGAGCGCGAGACGCGCGGCGGCCCGCAGGTGCTCGACCTCGTGCGGGTGGCACCGGGGTTCGAGCGTGCGCTCGGTGCGGCGCTGGCCGACGACCTGCGCGCGCCGCTGCTCGGGGGTGGCCGGCGCTCGGGCTGGACGGAACTGACGGACTATGCCGCAGCCGCGCCGCTGCCGGACGGCGTCGCGCCGCTGGCGGCAAAGGTGGAGGTGCCGCCCGTCCTTCGGCGGCGGATCGCACAGATCGGGCTGGTGCCGCGCGATCGCGGCGCGGCGCTGCAGGCGGCGCTCGGCCCGGGGCAGCGGCTGGTGAGCGTCGAGGGCGATCTCTGGCGGTGGGACGGGTTCTGCGCCGCGGCCGAGGATGCCTCCTCGGCCGCGGCGGCGCGGCTCCAGCAGATCAACCGGCTGGCTGCGCTGACGCGCGATCTGGAAGAGGTCGGCCGGCGGGCCGCGGCGGCGCGGCAGGCGCACGAGGCCTTGCAGCGGCAGTTGGGCGAGCTGGCCCGCGCCGACCAGGAGGCGCGCGACGCCCGCCGCGCCGCCGAGGCGGCGGCGGCCGAGGTAAACCGCGCGCTGGCCCGCGCCGAGGCTGACCGCACCATCGCCGCCGGCCGGCTCGATGCCGCCGCACTCGCCGTGGCGCGGTTCGACGACGAGGCGGCGGCGGCGCGCGCCGCCTTGGCCGAGGCGCTGTCGGCGGCGGCGGATCTTCCCGACCTCGAGGGTGCGCGGGCAGCGGTGGAGGACGCGCGCCGGGCGGTCGAGACGGCGCGGCGCGACATGCTGGTGCGGCAGTCGGCCCATGACGAGCTGCGCCGCGAGGGGGAGGCACGCCACCGGCGGCGGCAGGAGATCGTCCGCGAAGTCGCGGGCTGGCGCCAGCGGCTGGAGACGGCCGAAGGACGCGGCGCGGAACTGGCGGCGCGGCAGGCCGAGGCCGAGGCGGCGCTGGCCGCGGCACGGCAGGCGCCCGCGCAACTGGCCAGAAGCCGCGGCGACCTCGACGCGGCGATCGCGACGGCCGAGGGCCGCGGCATGTGCGCGGGCGAGGCGCTGGCCGCGGCCGAGGCCGCGCTGCGCGCCGCCCAGGGCGCCGAGCGCGAGGCCGAGCGGACGGGCGGCGAGGCGCGCGAGGCGCGCGCCCGGGCGGAGGGGGTGCGCGAGGCGGCCGAGGCAGTGCTGGCAGCAGCCGAGGCGCGCATCCGCGAGGAGGCGGGGGCGACGCCCGCGGCCCTGATCGACAGCCTCGCCGCCGACCCCGACCGGATGCCGGCCATGGCCGCGCTGGAGACGGAGGTGCTGCGGCTGAAGCGGCAGCGCGAGGCGCTTGGTGCCGTGAACCTGCGCGCCGAGGAGGACGCACGCGCGGTCGAGGCGGAACACGACACGCTGCGGCGCGAGAAGCGCGACCTCGAGGAGGCGATCAAGCGGCTCCGCGCGGGCATCGCCGGGCTGAACCGCGAGGGGCGCGAGCGGCTCCTGACCGCCTTCGAGCAGGTCAATGCCAATTTCGCGGCCCTGTTCACGCACCTGTTCGGCGGCGGCGAGGCGCGGCTGGTGCTGGTGGAAAGCGACGATCCGCTGGACGCGGGGCTGGAGATCCTCTGCCAGCCGCCCGGCAAGAAGCTGTCGCAGCTGAGCCTGTTGTCGGGCGGCGAGCAGACGCTGACGGCGCTGGCGCTGATCTTCGGCGTGTTCCTCGCCAACCCGGCGCCGATCTGCGTGCTGGACGAAGTCGATGCGCCGCTCGACGATGCCAACGTGATGCGCTTCTGCGATCTTCTGGACGAGATGACGCGGAGGACCGACACGCGGTTTCTGGTCATCACCCACCATGCGGTCACCATGTCGCGGATGGACCGGCTGTTCGGCGTGACGATGGTGGAGCAGGGCGTCAGCCAGCTGGTGAGCGTGGATCTGAAGAAGGCGGCGGCGCTGGTGGCCTGAGCGCGGCCACGGCGTCCCGAAGCCCGAGCCGCGCCTCGCGGAGCGCCCCGAAGCCGCTCAGCAGCGCCAGGGTCTCGGGCGTGGCCTGCTGGACGCGGGTGTAGAAGGCGTCGATCTCGGCCGCGGAGGCGGCCCGGAGGAAAGCTTGCAGCCGGGGATTGTGGCGGTAGGCGCCCCGGTCCGTCCGGAACGCCAGCCGCGCCCGCCAGGCCGCCGGGTCCTGCGCGTGGAAATGCAGGAGCGACAGGCCGGGCGCGAAGCCGCCGCCCGCGATCCGGCGCCCGTCGTGGAAGCCGCCGTGCAGGCGCGGGTCGAGCCCCGCGATGCCGGTGCGGAAGAAGCACTTGCCCGCGGCATGGCCGAGCATGCCCTCGGGCAGAAGCGGCGCATAGGGGCCATAGAGCCGGGTCCGCGCCCCGGCCAGGGCCTCGCCGGCCATCGCCGTCCGGAAGTGCCGGGCGGTGAGGATGTCATCGGCCAGCGCCGGCGCGTGGAGCGCCTCCCAAGGCGCCACGCGCGCCAGCGGCCGGTCCGGCGGCACCGCCGCGAGCAGATCGGCGACCGGCCGGTCGGGCAGCAGGAACTCGTCGGCGTCGATGTGCAGGAGCCAGGGCAGCGGGGCTGCGTCGCAGAGGTTGCGGAGGTTCCGCGCCTGCCGGTTCTGGTGCCGCTCGGGGCGCCAGCCCAGCGTGCGGCGCCACCAGCCGCGGTCGCAGCGGATCGCGGTCACGTCGGGCAGGCTGGCGGCGAGCTCCGCGGCGGGGTCGGCGGGATCGTCGAAATGCAGCCAGAGATGCGCCGCCCCGACGGCGCGGTGATGAGCGACGAAGGCCAGCACCTGCTCCGGCGGGGCCGCAAGCGTGGCGCAGATGCCCCAGCGGATCATCCGGCGCGCCTAGACCAGCGCGATCAGCGCGGTTGCCGCGACCAGCCCGGCCCAAGCGCGCCAGAGCGCGGCGCAGCAGGCGTCGATCTCGTTCGGGCCGGGATCGCGGCGGCCTTCGGGGAACACCCAAGGATAGTCCCGCCGCTCGCCGTGATAGCTGCGCGGGCCGGACAGGGCCACGTCCAGGACCACGGCCATCGCCGCCTCGGGCCAGCCGGCATTGGGCGATCGGTGCAGCGGCGCGTCGCGGCGGATCGCCGCCGACCAGCGGCCATGGGTCAGCGCGATCAGGCCGGCGGTCAGCCGCGCCGGAATCCAGTTCAGCCCGTCGTCGAGCCGCGCCGCCGCCCAGCCGAAGCGCTCGTGCCGAGCGGTGCGGTGGCCGATCATGCTGTCGGCGGTATTGACCGCCTTGTAGATCAGCATCCCCGGCAGCCCGGCGACCAGGAACCAGAAGGCCGGCGCCACCACCCCGTCCGACAGGTTCTCGGCCGCGCTCTCGATCGCGGCGCGGGCGATCGCGGGCCCATCCATCGCGGCGGTGTCGCGCCCGACGATGCGGGCCACCATCAGCCGCGCGTCGGGGACCGACAGGCGCAGGGAATCGCCGACGGCGCGGACATGATCGACGAGGCTGCGCTGCGCCAGCAGGATCGCCGCCGCCAGCACCTCGAGCAGGCCGAAGTCCGGCACCGCGGCGATGGCGGCGCCGACCGCCCCGGCGCCGATCACGATGACCGCCGTCGCCAGCACGCCCTTCGCCGTCTGGTGCGCGCCCCGGTTCATCGCATCGTCCAGCCGGGACACGGCGCGTCCCATCAGCACCGCCGGATGCGGCCGGCGCGCCCAGAGCGCCGGCGGCTCGCCGAACATCGCGTCGAGCGCCAGCGCGGGCAGTAGCAGTGCGGCACTCATCGGCGGCGGGAAGGGCGGGGCGGCATGACGGGGCTCCTCGGCGGTCGGCGGACAGAAAGCGGAAAAGCCGGCGCGGGCGCAAGGGGCGGCGCGGGGCTTGATTTCGCGCCCCGGCGGCGCGAGGCTTCGGACAGCGCCCGGGAGGCAGCGGCAGGGGAGATGCCATGACCATCGCCAAGAACACGATCTGCCTGTGGTTCGAGCGCGACGCCGAGACGGCGGCGCAGTTCTATGCCGCGACCTTTCCCGACAGTGCCGTCGGCACCGTGATGCGGGCCCCGGGCGACTTTCCCTCGGGCCGGGCGGGCGACGCGCTGACGGTCGCCTTCACCGTCTGCGGCATTCCCTGCCTCGGCCTGAACGGCGGCCCGGCGTTCCGGCAGACCGAGGCCTTCTCGTTCCAGATCATGACCGAGGACCAGGCCGAGACCGACCGCTACTGGACCGCCATCGTCGGCAATGGCGGACAGGAAAGCGCCTGCGGCTGGTGCAAGGACCGCTGGGGCCTGTCGTGGCAGATCACGCCGCGCGCGCTCACCGAAGGCCTGGCCGCCGGCGGCGACGCGGCGCAACGGGTGTTCGCGGCGATGATGACGATGGGCAAGATCGACGTCGCCGCCATCGAAGCGGCGCGGCGCAGGTGACCGGGCAGAACCGGCCGGCGTTCGCCCCCGCCCTGCCGCGCTTGGACGCTACTGCAGGTCGGCGAAGGCGCGCTGCAGCCGGTCCACCGCCTCTGCCACCTGCGCGCGCGGCATCGCGATGTTGAAGCGCAGGAAGGTGTCGCCGCCCGCGCCGAAGCTCGGGCCGTGGTTGGCGCAGATGCGCGCGCCCTGCTCCACCCGCGCTGTGACCTCCGCCGCCGTCATCCCGGTGCCCGCGAAATCGACCCAGGCGAGATAGGTCGCTTCGAGCGGCATCGAGGTCACGCCGGGAATGGCGTTCACGCCCGCATCGAACAGGCGGCGGTTGCCGTCGAGATAGGCCATCAGCCGATCGACCCAGGCGGCCCCCTCGGGCGCATAGGCGGCGGTGGCCATCCGGAGGCCGAAGCTGTTCGGCGAGATGCCGAGCGCTGCCATCCGCGTGCCGAAGCGGGCGCGCAGCGCCGGATCGGGGATGATCACGTTGCCGGTATGGGCGCCGGCGATATTGAAGGTTTTGGTGGTGGCCGTCATCATCACCAGCCGGTCCGCGACGTCGGGCGCGGCCAGCGGCAGCGGCGTGTGGCGCTGGCCGGGATAGACCAGGTCGGCATGAATCTCGTCGGACACGAGGATCAGGTCGTGCCGGGCGCAGAAGTCGGCAACGGCGCGCAACTCGTCGCCGGTCCAGACCCGCCCGCCCGGATTGTGTGGCGAGCACAGGATCAGCATCCGCTCGCGCCCGGTCATCCGCGCCTCCCAGCCGGCGAGGTCGAGTTCGTAGCGCCCGGCCGCCAGCTTCAAGGGACATTCGACCACCTCGCGCCCGGCGGCGCGGATCACCCGCGCGAAGGCGTGATAGACCGGCGTCATCAAGACCACCCCGTCGCCGGGGGCGGTGAAGCTGTCGATGCAAAGGCCCGTGCCGTTCACCAGCCCGTGCGTGGTGAAGACCGAAGCACGGTCCACCGTCCAGCCGTGGCGGGTCTCCATCCACCACAGGATCGCGTCGAGATAGGCGCGGTCATCGCCGAAATAGCCGTAGACGCCATGCGCCGCCATCGCCTCGACGGCGCGCTGCACCGCGGCGGGCGGGCGGAAATCCATGTCGGCCACCCACATCGGCAGCCCGCCCTCGGCCGGAACGCCATAGGTCGGCTCCATCATGTCCCACTTGGCGCTGTGGGTGCCGCGGCGCTCGATGATCTCGTCGAAGGTCATGGGTGTTCCCGGCTGAGGTGGGCGGAGACTACCCGCTTCGCCGGCCGCCGCAAGCGGCGGGGGATCGCCTGTGAGGGTTGGGTCCGGCGTCTCGGCCCGGCGGCGTTCGGGCGGACCTTCGAGGCGTTCCGGACCGGCCGCGGGGCGGACGGGCCGGGGGAGCCATCAACGGCCAGACGCGGCGCCCCGAACCCGCCGCGCACCGCCCCCAGGCCCAGGCTCCCCGCCAGCCGACGGCGAAGACGCTCCGGCTCGCCCGCCCGCTTCGCCACTCCCACTGTCGGCCGAAGGCGATGGCCCTGGCCGCAAGCGCCCCGGCGGTTGCGCGGCGCTGCACCATCTTCTACATCGGGGCGATGATACGCCCGATCCTGATCATTCCCGATCCGCGCCTCAAGCGGCCCTGCGAGCCCGTGGCCCAGATCACGCCCGAGATCGGGCGGCTGGCCGAGGACATGCTGGAAACCATGTACACGGCCCCCGGCGTGGGGCTGGCGGCGCCGCAGGTCGGGGTGACGAAGCGGCTTCTGGTGATGGACTGCGTCAAGGACCCCGAGGCGCCGCCGCGCCCGATGGTGCTCGTCAACCCGGTCGCGACCTGGGTGTCGGAAGAGGTGGCGACCTACGAGGAGGGCTGCCTGTCGATCCCCGACCACTATGCCGAGATCGAGCGGCCGGCCGAGGTCCGGGTGCGCTGGACGGGGCTGGACGGCCGCATCGAGGAGGAACAGTTTTCGGGGCTCTGGTCCACCTGCGTGCAGCACGAGATGGACCACCTCGAGGGAAAGCTGTTCATCGACTACCTGCGGCCGCTGCGCCGCCAGATGATCACCCGCAAGATGGAAAAGCTGAAGCGCGATCGGGCGCGCGAGGCGGGGGCGCGGGACGGGGTGTCGCGCGGCTGATGGCGGCGCGCGCCGTCCTGCCCTGGCCGCATCCGATGCTGCGCCGGCCGGCCGATGAGGTTTCCGCCATTACGCCCGAGGTGCGGGACATCTGGCAGGTGATGATCGAGACGATGGAGGCGATGCCCGGCCTCGGCCTCGCCGCGCCGCAGATCGGGGTCGGGCTTCGTCTGGCGGTCGTGGATTGCTCGGAAGCCCGGAACGCCGCCGTGCGCCTTGCCAACCCGGAGGTGCTGCATGCCTCCGGGCAGATGCGTCCGCATCGGGAGGCAAGCCCGAACCTGCCCGGCGTCAGCGCGGTGATCGAGCGGCCAAGGGCGGTGACCGTCCGGTTCCTGAACGACCGGGGCGAGATCGAGGACCGCGATTTCGTCGGGCTCTGGGCCACCAGCGTGCAGCACCAGATCGACCATCTGGCGGGCCGGATGTATTTCGACCGTCTGTCGCCGCTGAAACGGCGCATGCTGATCGCCCGGTCGGAAAAGCTGCGGGGGCGGGCGTGAGGGTCGTGTTCATGGGCACGCCCGAGTTCTCGGTGCCGGCGCTGCGGGCCGTGGCCGGCGCGCATGAGGTTCTCTGCGTCTATACCCAGCCGCCGCGCCCGGCCGGGCGCGGCCAGCGGGACCGGCCCTCGCCGGTCGAGGCCGAGGCGCAGTCGATCGGCCTGCCGATGCGCCATCCGGTCGGCCTGCGCGACGCGGGCGCGGCGGCAGCCTTTGCCGCGCTTGGTGCCGATGTGGCCGTGGTGGTGGCCTACGGGCTGATCCTGCCCGAGGCGGTGCTGGAGGCGCCGCGCCTCGGGTGCCTGAACATCCATGCCTCGCTGCTGCCGCGCTGGCGCGGGGCGGCGCCGATCCATCGGGCGATCCTCGCCGGGGATGCCGAGACCGGCGTTTGCATCATGGCGATGGAGGCGGGGCTCGACACCGGGCCGGTGCTGCTGCGGCAGGCGGTGCCGATCGGCCCCGAGGACACCACGGCCGATCTGTCCGGCCGGCTGTCGGTTCTGGGTGCGGGGCTGATCCTGACGGCGCTCGACCGGCTGCCGGGGCTGACGGCCGTGCCGCAGCCCGAAACGGGCGTGACCTACGCCGCCAAGATCGACAAGGCCGAGGCGCGGATCGACTGGACGCTGCCGGCGGCCGAGGTGGATCGGCGGATCCGCGGGCTGTCGCCCTTTCCCGGCGCCTGGTGCCTGGCGGGGGAGGAGCGGATCAAGCTTCTGCGCTCGCGCCTCGCGCCGGGGCAAGGGTCGCCGGGGCAGGTGCTGGAGGGGTTCACCATCGCCTGCGGCGCGGGCGCGGTGGAGGTGACGCTGGCGCAACGCGGCGGGCGGCGGCCGATGCCGGCAGAAGAGGTGCTGCGCGGAACCGCCCTGCCGGCGCGACTGGCCTAGGGTTCCGCGTCACCGCAGACTGCGCCCCTTGACGATGGCGTCGCGGCCGAAGCGGGCCCGGATCGCGTCGGTGGCGCGCTCAGCGGCGCGGCGGCGTGCGGCAGCGGGGTCGAGCAGGTCGGACATGCGGTCAGCCTCGGCCGAGGGGGTGATGTCGGCAAGGCCGAGGCCGATCAGGCGGAACGGGCCGGGGTCGCGGGCGGCATCGAAGAGAGCGCGCGCCTCGCGGTAAAGCCGGTCGGCGGTCTGGGTCGGGTCGGTCAGGGCATGGCGGCGGGTCGTGACGGTGAAGTCGGCGCGTTTGAGCTTCAGCGTGACCGTGCGCCCGGCGAGGTCCTTCGCCTTGGCCCGGTCGGCCACCCGTTCGGCCAGCCGCCAGAGATGGCCGTCGAGCAGGTCGGCGTCGGCGGTGTCCGCGTCGAAGGTCGTCTCGGCGCTGATCGAGCGCAGCCGTTCGTCGGGGCTGACCGGACGGCGGTCCTCGCCCCGCGCGAGATGCCAGAGCCGGTCGCCCATGCTGCCGAACCGGGCCTGAAGGTCGCGCCGGTCCCAGCGGAGAAGGTCGGCGATGCTGCGGATACCTGCCCCGGCCAGCGCCGCCTGCCCGGCATCGCCGACGCCCCAGATCAGCCGGACCGGACGGGGCGCAAGGAAGGCCGCGGTTTCGGCCCGGCCGATCACCGAGAAGCCGCGCGGCTTGTCGAGGTCGGAGGCGATCTTGGCGAGGAACTTGTTGTGCGACAGGCCGACCGATGCGGTGATGCCAAGTTCGTCCTCCATCCGCTTCGCGAGCCGGGCCAGCATCGCCGCGGGCGGCGCGCCGTGGAGCCGTGCGGTGCCGGTCAGGTCGAGGAACGCCTCGTCCAGCGACAAGGGCTCGATGGCCGGCGTCAGCGCCTCCATCATCGCGCGGGTCCGGCGCGACACCTCGACATAGACGGCGATACGCGGCTTGACGACGACCGCCTGCGGGCAGAGCTTCAGCGCCTGGAACATCGGCATGGCCGAGCGCACGCCCGAAATCCGCGCGATGTAGCAGCAGGTGGAGACGACGCCGCGCGTGCCGCCGCCGACGATCACCGGCCGGTCGCGCAGTTCGGGGTTGTCGCGCTTTTCCACACTGGCATAGAAGGCGTCGCAGTCCACATGGGCGATCGACAGCCGGTCAAGCTCGGGGTGGGTCAGCACGCGCGGGCCGCGGCAGACCGGGCAGCGGGTGCCGCCATCGAAGGCATGCAGGCAGTCGCGGCAGAGGCTCGGCATGGGGCGAGACTAGCAGAGTGCCGGGCGGCCGGGAACACGGGCCGGCGCGGAGGGAAAGAGGGCGGCATGGTCCAGTCGGTCGAAGCGGCGCTGAACCGGGCCAGGGCGCTGGCGAAGGGCGGCCGGGTGGCCGAGGCGGCGGCGCTCTATCGCGACGTGCTGGCGCGCTTTCCGGCCAATGCAAGGGCGCGCGACGGGCTCGCGGCCCTCGGCCCGGCCGGCGATCCGGCGGCGCCGGTCCGGGCGCTGCTCAAGGCGGGGCGGGCCGAGGATGCGCTCCTGCGGCTAGAACCCCTGATCGCCGCCGCGCCGACCTCGGCCGACCTCCGCCATCTGGCGGGCGCGGCGCTGGCGCGGCTCGGCTTCCACGCCCGCGCGCTGGCGCAATATCGCCTGGCGCTCGAGGCGGCTCCGGGGCTGGTGGCGGCGCGGTTCGGCGCCGGCAACATGCTTTACGAGCTGGGCCGCTTCGCCGAGGCGGCCGAAGAGTTCCGCGCCGTGCTGGCCGCCGTGCCCGGCCATGCCGATGCCGAGCACAACCTCGGCCTTGCGCTGCACCGGGCGGGCGATCTGGCGGCGGCGTCCGGGGTGTTCGCGGCGGCGGTCGAAGCCGCGCCGGACAATGCGCGGCTCTGGTTCAACCTCGCCAATGCCGAGGCCGACCGGGGTCGCCCGGAGGCCGCCATCGCGGCTTACCGCCGGTCGCTCGCCCTCGCGCCCGACGCGGCCGAGGCGGCGAACAACCTTGGCAACGTGCTGCGCGGGACCGGCGATCTGGACGGGGCGCGGGCCGCCTATCGCCGGGCGCTGGAGATCCGGCCCGACCATGCGGCGAGCCACCTGAACCTCGCCGACCTGCACCGGTTCCAGCCGGGCGAGCCGTGGCTCGGCGATCTTGCCGCCCGCCGCGCCGCGGCGAAGACCGACGCCGACCGCATCCTGCTTGGCTTCGCGCTGGCCAAGGCGCTGGACGACACCTGCGACACCGCCGGCGCCTTCGCCGCCTGGTCCGAGGCGAACGCCCTGCGCAAGCGGCAGCTCGGCTATGACATCGCCGCCGACCGGCGGCAGTTCGCGGCGCTGAAGCGGATGTTCGGCGATGATCTGCCGGATACCGCGGACGATCCCGATCTCATCGGCGGGCCGCGGCCGGTGTTCATCGTCGGCATGATGCGATCGGGCACGAGCCTGGTCGAGAAGATCCTCGCCAGCCACAGCCGGGTGTTTGGGGCGGGCGAGTTGCCGTTCCTGGCGCGGGCGGCGCTGCCCTCGGCCCGGCAGGCGGAAGCGGATCCGACGGTGCGGGTGGACCGGGAGACCTCGCTCGAGGTGCGACGCGCCTATCTGGCGGATCTCGCGGGCCTGCCGCAGAGCGCGCCGGTCATCACCGACAAGATGCCGGCCAACGCGGTCTGGCTGGGCCACATCCTGACCGCCTTTCCCGAGGCCCGGGCGATCCACATGCGGCGCGATCCGATGGCGGTCGGCTGGTCGATCTTCCGCCACTACTTCTCGCAGGACGGCAACGGGCATGCCTGCGACCTGGCCGACATCGGCGCCTATACCCGGATGCAGGACGACCTGATGGCGTTCTGGCATCAGCGGTTTCCGGGGCGGATCCGGGACCAGGGCTATGAGGCGCTGACCGAAGATCAGGAAGGCGAGACGCGGGCGCTTCTGGACTGGTGCGGGCTGGACTGGGAGGAGGCCTGCCTCGATTTCCACCGCACGCCGGGTCTGGTGCGCACGGCGAGCGCGGCGCAGGTGCGCCGGGCGATGTATCGCGGCAGTTCGGACGAGTGGCGCAGATACGAGGCGTTTCTGGGGCCGCTGAAGGCGGCTCTTGAGGGGCCGTCGGACTGACCGCGCCCCCCAAGGGGTCGCGACGCCTCTCGAACCGGCGACGCCGTCTGGTCGCACCTTGAACGCGGTCCCGCGGCAGGCGGCGCCGGATGCGGCCGGTCCGTCGCGGGCAGCCGTGCGGCGCCTGCATCCGGCTGACGCGGTGCAAAGGCGGTTCCGCGACTTGGCCGGGTCGTGACGGCGCTGCCGGCGGCGTACTTTTTCGCCGGCGGCGCTTGTGGCAATCTTGCATCACCGGGGCCCGCGCCCCATGTCCAACGCCAGACCGGGCGGACCGCGCCTGCCAGGGCGGACTGCGACCGGTGCTGAGATAAGGGAGTTGAGCGATGAATTTGGAGAAGTTCACCGAACGGTCGCGGGGGTTCCTGCAGGCCGCACAGACGATTGCGATGCGGGAGGGTCACCAGCGGCTGACCCCTGAACATCTGTTGAAGGCATTGATGGATGACGATCAGGGACTGGCGAGCAACCTGATCCGCCGCGCCGGCGGCGCGCCGGAGCGTGTCGCCGAGGCCGTGGACGCGGCGCTGGGCAAGCTGCCGAAGGTCTCGGGCGATGCCCAGCCGTTCATGGACCCCGCCCTCGCGCGGGTGCTCGATGAGGCCGAGAAGCTCGCGACCAAGGCCGGCGACAGTTTCGTGCCGGTCGAGCGCATCCTGATGGCGCTCTGCATGGTGCCGGGCAAGGCCAAGGACGCGCTCGATGCCGGGGCGGTGACGGCGGCGCGGCTGAACACCGCGATCAACGACATCCGCAAGGGGCGGACGGCCGACACGGCGACCGCCGAGCAGGGCTATGATGCCTTGAAGAAATACGCGCGCGACCTGACCGAGGCGGCGGCCGAGGGCAAGATCGACCCGATCATCGGCCGCGACGAGGAAATCCGCCGCGCCATGCAGGTGCTGAGCCGCCGCACCAAGAACAACCCCGTCCTGATCGGCGAGCCCGGCGTCGGCAAGACCGCGATCGCCGAGGGCCTGGCGCTGCGGATCGTCAACGGCGACGTGCCGGAGAGCCTGAAGAACAAGAAGCTGATGGCGCTCGACATGGGCGCGCTGATCGCGGGGGCGAAGTATCGCGGCGAGTTCGAGGAGCGGCTGAAGGCGATCCTGTCGGAAGTCACCGCCGCTTCCGGCGAGATCATCCTCTTCATTGACGAGATGCATACGTTGGTCGGCGCCGGAAAGTCGGACGGCGCGATGGATGCGGCCAACCTCATCAAGCCGGCGCTGGCGCGGGGCGAGCTGCACTGCATCGGCGCGACCACGCTCGACGAATACCGCAAGTATGTGGAAAAGGACGCGGCGCTGGCGCGGCGGTTCCAGCCGGTGATGGTGAACGAGCCGACGGTCGAGGACACGATCTCGATCCTGCGCGGCATCAAGGAGAAGTACGAGCTGCACCACGGCGTGCGGATCAGCGATTCCGCGCTGGTGGCGGCGGCGACGCTGTCGCACCGCTACATCACCGACCGCTTCCTGCCCGACAAGGCGATCGACCTGGTGGACGAGGCCGCCAGCCGGCTGCGGATGGAGGTGGATTCCAAGCCCGAGGAACTCGATGCGCTGGACCGGCAGATCCTGCAGGGCCAGATCGAGGCCGAGGCGCTGAAGAAGGAAGACGACGCGGCAAGCCGCGATCGGCTGGAGAAGCTGACGAAGGAACTGGCCGACCTGATCGAGCGGTCGGCCGAGATGACCGCCAAATGGCAGTCGGAGCGCGACAAGCTGGAAGCGGCGCGCGACATCAAGGAGGCGCTCGACAAGGCGCGGGCGGAGCTTGACCAGGCCAAGCGCGAGGGCAACCTCGCCCGGGCCGGGGAGCTGTCCTATGGCATCATCCCGGGGCTGGAGAAGCGGCTGGCCGAGGCCGAGGCGCGCGAGGGCGACCTGCTGGTGTCGGAAGCCGTCTGGCCCGAGCAGATCGCCGAGGTGGTGGAACGCTGGACCGGCATTCCGACCAGCCGGATGCTGGAGGGCGAGCGCGAGAAGCTCCTGCGCATGGAAGAGGAGCTCGGCAAGCGGGTGATCGGCCAGCGCCAGGCGGTCACGGCGGTCGCCAACGCCGTGCGGCGCGCGCGGGCGGGCCTGAACGACGAGAACCGGCCTTTGGGCTCGTTCCTGTTCCTCGGGCCGACCGGCGTCGGCAAGACCGAACTGACCAAGGCCGTCGCCGAATACCTGTTCGACGACGATCAGGCGATGGTCCGGATCGACATGAGCGAGTTCATGGAGAAGCACGCGGTCGCGCGGCTGATCGGCGCCCCGCCCGGCTATGTCGGCTATGACGAGGGCGGCGTGCTGACCGAGGCCGTGCGGCGCCGGCCTTATCAGGTGATCCTGTTCGACGAGGTCGAGAAGGCGCATCCGGACGTGTTCAACGTGCTCTTGCAGGTCTTGGACGACGGCCGGCTGACCGACGGGCAGGGGCGCACGGTGGACTTCAAGCAGACCCTGATCGTGCTGACCTCGAACCTCGGCGCCTATGCGCTCAGCCAGTTGCCGGACGGAGCCGACCCCACGGCGGCGCGGATGCAGGTGATGGAGGCGGTGCGCGGGCATTTCAAGCCCGAGTTCCTGAACCGGCTGGACGAGACCGTGATCTTCGACCGGCTCGGCCGCGAGGACATGGCGGGCATCGTGTCGATCCAGTTGCGCCAGCTCGAGAAGCGGCTCGCGGGGCGGAAGATCGCGCTCGATGTCGATCCGGCGGCCAAGGCGTGGCTCGCCGACGAAGGCTATGATCCGGTCTATGGCGCGCGGCCGCTGAAGCGGGTGATCCAGCGGTCCCTGCAGGATCCGCTGGCCGAGATGATCCTGTCGGGCGACGTGCTCGACGGCGCGACCGTGACCGTGTCCGCCGGGCCCGAGGGCCTGATCATCGGCGACCGCATCGCCTCCACCCGCCGGGTGCGGCCGCAGGACGCGGTGATCCACTGACCGGACGGGCGGGCGGCCGTCGCCCGCCCGGTCGCAGGCGGGCCCGGTCCCTCCCGGGGGCGGCAGGCGGGTCCGGCAGAGCGCGTGCGGCGCTACTCCAGCGACCGCGCCTCGGAGACGAGCATGATCGGGATGCCTTCGCGGATCGGAAAGGCGAGGTTCGCCGCGCGCGAGACCAGTTCGTGGCGGTCGGCGTCGTGGCTGAGCGTGCCTTGCGTGACCGGGCAGACCAGCGCCTCGAGCATCCGCCGGTCGAACGGCGGGGCGGGCGGCGCCTCGGGCTCGGTCACTGCATCATCTCCTCGCCCGAGCCGCCGCGCAGCGCGAACTCGATCAGCGTCACCAGCGTCTCGCGCCGCGTCGGCAGCGACGGCGCCTCGAGCAGCGCCTGCTTGTCCTCGGGCGCGAAGGGGCAGAGCATCGACAGCGAATTGATCAGGAGCTCCTCGTCCGCAGTCTTGAGGTTGCCCCAGTCGGTCGAGAGCTCCATCGCCTGCAGATAACGAGACAGCAGCGCGAGGAATTCGTCGCGCTGGAAACCGGCATCGCTTTCCGGCCCGCCGAGGTCGCGGCTGAACGGCGTCCAGTCCACCTGCATGCGGCGATAGGGGGTGAAGCCCTGAACCTCCTGCATCACGCGAAACCGCGACACGCCCGAGAGGGTGATCATGTAGCGCCCGTCCTCGGTCTCCGAGAACCCGGTCAGCCGGCCGGCACAGCCGATCGCATGCAGCCGTTTCTCGGCCGCGCCCGGCACGTCGCGCGGCTGGATCATCCCGATCAGCCGGTGGCGCGTCTTCATCGTGTCTTCCAACATCTGCAGGTAGCGCGGCTCGAAGATGAGCAGCGGCAGCCGCGCGCGCGGCAACAGCAGCGCCTTGGGCAGGGGGAACACGGGGATCGTGTCGGGCAGGTCCTGGGGCTTCAACATGCCCTTCACCTAGACCGCCCCCGGCATCAGGCAAATATCATCGACGACAGCCGGCGGCGACCCTTCAGCACGATCGGGTCGGTCGGCTTCAGCGCCTCGAAGATGGTGAAGAGCTGCGCCCGCGCCGCGCCGCCATTCCATTCGCGGTCGCGCCGGAACAGGTCGAGAAGTTGGTCCACGGCCTCTTCCACCTTGCCGTTGGCGTGCAGCGCCAGCGCGAGGTCGAACCGCGCCTGAAGGTCGGCCGGATCGGCCGCGACCGCCGCACGCAGCTCGGCCTCGGGGCCGGCGTTCGCGGCCTGGCGGGCCAGTTCGATCTGAGCCCGCGCCGCCTCGATCTCCTTCGCCTTGGCGATCGCGGCGGGCGCGGCATCGGCCAGCCCCTGTGCCTGGTCGATCTGGCCGAGCGCCAGATGCGACCGGATCAGCCCGGCGTAGGCGGGCGCGTTGTCGGCATCCTCGCCCAGGATCGCCGCGAAAGTCTCGGCGGCGTCGACCGCCGCGCCCTCGGCCAGCATCGCCTCGGCCGCCTCGAGTGCCGCGCCCAGGCCACCGTCGCCGGCGAGCGCCGCGACGCGGTCCACGAACTTCTTCACCTCCGACCCCGGCAGCGCGCCCTGGAAGCCGTCGACCGGCTGGCCCTGCCAGAAGGCATAGACGGTCGGGATCGACTGAATGCGCAGCTGCGCCGCGATGCGCTGGTTCTGGTCGACATCGACCTTGACCATGCGCACCTTGCCGCCCGCGCCGGCCACCGCCGCCTCGAGCGCCGGGGTCAGCGTCTTGCAGGGGCCGCACCAGGGCGCCCAGAAGTCGACGATGACCGGCACCTCCTGGCTGGCATCGACGACATCGGTCATGAAGCTCGCTTCGGTCGCGTCCTTCACCGCGGCGACCGGGGCGGCGGTCTTCTCACCCAGTCCGAACATCTGATCTCTCCCCAAAACCGACGCGCCCTATATGAGCGCAGGCGCCGGAAAGGCCAAGAGGCATCACAGGTCGAAGCTCGCGAACACCGGTGCATGGTCCGAAGGCTGGAGCCAGCCGCGGGCGGCGCGCAGAATCCGGCTGCCATGCGCTGCCCCGGCGATGTCCGGCGTCGCCCAGATATGGTCGAGCCGCCGCCCCTTGTCGGCCGCATCCCAGTCCGCCGCCCGATAGGACCACCAGCTGTAGAGCCGGCCCTCGGGAATGTCCTGCCGCGTCACGTCCACCCAGGCCCCGGCGGCCTGCGCGTCGCCCAGGTGCTCGACCTCGACCGGCGTGTGGCTGACGATCTTCAGAAGCGCCCTGTGGTCCCAGACATCGTCTTCGCGCGGGGCGATGTTCAGGTCGCCGGCGAGGATCGCGCGGTCGGGCCGGTGCCAGCGGAAATGGTCGCGCATCTCGGTCAGGAAATCGAGCTTCTGCCCGAACTTCGGGTTCTCGTCGCGGTCGGGAATGTCGCCGCCCGCCGGGACATAGACATTGTGGATGGTCAGCCCGCTTTCCAGCCGCGCCGCGACGTGTCGGGCATGGCCGAGCCGCGCGAAATCGAGATCGCCGCCGTCGATGATTGGCAGTTTCGAGAGGATGGCGACGCCGTTGTAGCCCTTCTGCCCGCGCGCGACCATGTAGCGGTAGCCGAGCGCCTGAAAGGCTTCGGTCGGGAACCGGTCCACCGGCGTCTTGCATTCCTGCAGGCAGAGGACGTCGGGCGCCTCCTCGGCCAGAAGCCGCGTGACGAGGCCCTCGCGCAGGCGGACCGAATTGATGTTCCAGGTGGCGAGGGTGAAGGGCATCGGCTCCGGCTCCGGGGGCGTCGGCGCGAGCTTAGGGGATCGTGCGGGTCGGGGCCAGCGGTCGCGCCGGGCCGCCCCTTGCCCGAAAAAAGAGGCCGGGCTCGCGCCCGGCCAAGTCCAACAGGGAGGTGCCGCGTCATGACCCCGACCCGGCGAGGGGAACCATCCGGGCGCTTCCGCCCGTCGTGGCAATTGTGCCAAGATCGGCGTTGTCAGGCAACAAGCCTGTAGCCGCCGCTTTCCGTCACGAGGATGCGCGCGTTCGACGGATCGGGCTCGATCTTCTGCCGCAGGCGATAGATGTGCGTCTCCAGCGTGTGGGTCGTGACGCCCGCATTGTAGCCCCAGACCTCGTGGAGAAGCACGTCGCGCGCCACAACCCCTTGAGTTGCGCGGTACAGGAACTTGAGAATGTTGGTTTCTTTCTCGGTCAGGCGGATCTTCTTGTCCTTCTCGTCGATCAGCATCTTTTGCGCCGGCTTGAAGGTGTAGGGACCCAGCTGGAACACCGCATCCTCGGACTGCTCATGCTGACGAAGTTGCGCCCTGATGCGCGCGAGCAACACCGGAAACTTGAACGGCTTCGTGACATAGTCGTTCGCGCCCGCGTCCAGCCCCAGAATCGTGTCGCTGTCCGAATCATGGCCGGTGAGCATCAGCACCGGGCACTTCACGCCCTGCTTGCGCATCCGCCGGCACAGCTCGCGCCCGTCGGTGTCGGGCAGGCCCACATCGAGGATCACGAGGTCGTAGTGACCGGCCTTCGCCTTCTCCATGCCCTCGGCGCCGGTCCGCGCCTCGAACACGTCGAAGTCCTCGGTCATCACCAGCTGCTCGCTCAGCGCCTCGCGCAGGTCGTCGTCGTCGTCGACCAGCAAGATCTTCCGCAGGTTCGCCATCAGCCGCCCTCCTTCAACCGTCACGGCGCAGATGCGGCCCGATCACGGCCGCTGCAAGTTTTGCGACAGTTCCCTCACGCGCTCGTGTCGCAGGCCGGGCGTATGTTTCAATTCCCCGATGTCCGGACTAGACAGGGCCGGCAGTCAGGCGGTGCCGACATGAGCCTTGGACCCACGATCGTCGAGCGGCTGGCCCGCGCCCGGGCGGATCTGCGCATGGGCGTACCGGTCGTGCTGACCGAGGGCGGCCGGTCGGCGCTGGTGGTCGCGGCGGAAACCCTGTCGCCGGCCCGGCTGGCCGGCCTGCGCGTGCTCGGCGACCCGGAACTGGCCATCACCGGCTGGCGCGCCGCGACGCTGAAGGCGCGGGCCTACGACGACGATCTCGCGCGGCTGGCCGTGCCGCCCGAGGCGCCGCTCGGCTGGCTGCGGTCGGTCGCCGACCCGGCCGACGACCTCGCCGCGCCGATGAAGGGGCCGCTCCGGTCGCTGCGCGACGGCCCCGCAGACCTGCACCGCGCTGCGATCCAGCTGGCGAAATCGGCGCACCTCCTGCCGGCGGCGGTGGTGCTGCCGGTCGCGCCCGACCGCGTGCCGCCCGGTCTGACGGTGCTGCCGCTGGCCGAGATCGGGCCCGAGCTTCTGGCCGCGCCGGTGCTGCACCCGGTCGTGGCGGCGCGGCTGCCGATGCACGCGGCCGGCGCCGGTCGGGTGCATGTGTTCCGCCCCGAGGACGGCGGCGAGGAACATTACGCGGTCGAGATCGGCCGCCCCGACCGGACCCTGCCGGTGCTGGCGCGGCTGCACTCGGCCTGTTTCACCGGCGACGTGCTCGGCAGCCTGAAATGCGACTGCGGGCCGCAGTTGCGCGCGGCGCTGGCGCAGATGGGGGCCGAAGGCGCGGGCGTTCTGCTTTATCTGAACCAGGAGGGCCGCGGCATCGGTCTGGCCAACAAGCTGCGCGCCTATGCGCTGCAGGATCAGGGCTTCGACACGGTCGAAGCCAACCATCGCCTGGGCTTCGAGGATGACGAGCGCGACTTCCGGCTGGGCGCGGGCCTCTTGCGGCGGCTCGGCTTTTCGGCCGTGCGGCTTCTGACCAACAACCCGCGCAAGATCGAGATGATGCGGGCAAACGGCATCACCGTCGCCGAGCGGGTGCCGCTCAGGGCCGGCAAGACCGAGCAGAACGCCGGCTACCTCGCCACCAAGGCCGCGAAGTCGGGGCACCTGCTGTGAGCCCTGCCGACCTCGTGGCGGGGCCCTGGGGCGCGCGGTTCATGGGGCGGCGCTTTCCCTGCGCCATCGGGCGGGGCGGGATCAGCCGGGACAAGCGCGAGGGCGACGGCGCGACGCCCGCGGGGACGCATCACTTCATCGGCCTGCTCTACCGCCCCGACCGGATCGCGCGCGCCGCCCTGCCCGACTGGGCGCTGCCGCTCGGCCCGTCGGACCTGTGGTCGGACGACCCGCGCGACCCCGACTACAACCTGATGGTGCGCAGGCCGCACGCGTTCGGCCACGAGCGGCTCTTCCGGCCCGACGGCCTTTACGACATCGTCCTTCTTACCGACTGGAACTGGCCGCGGGCGGTGCCGGGCGAGGGTTCGGCGATCTTCCTGCATCCCTGGCGCCGGCCGCGCTTCCCGACCGCCGGCTGCATCGCCTTCCGCCGGTCCGATTTGATCTGGATTGCGCGCCGGATCCGCCACCAGACGCGGCTGATCGTCGGGCCCTGAACCCCTTTCCACACCGCGACGGCCCGCCTAGGCTGCGGCAGGGACAACGGAGGTGAACATGGCCAGAACGCCGCCCGCTGCAGCGGACGAGATCTTCGAGTTGCGGCTTGCGCGCAGCGCCGGCGATCTCTGGGGCATGACCGACCGGCTCTACGGCGACCATCCCGCCTATCCGAAGGTGAAGGCTGCGCTGCTGAAGGCAATGCGCAAGGCCTGGGCCGACCGGCCGGCCGACCTCCGCCGGCTTGATCTGATCCGCGACCTGGAGCCCGACTGGTTCCAGCGGCCGGACATGGCGGGTTACGTGTTCTACATCGACCGGTTCGCGGGCAACCTAAAAGGCGTGCTCGACCGGCTCGACTACCTCGCCGATCTCGGCATCACCTATGTCCACCTGATGCCGTGCCTGAAGCCGCGCCCCGGCGACAGCGACGGCGGCTATTCGGTGATGGACTACCGCGCGATCAACCCGGCCTACGGCACGATGGACGATTTCGAGGCGGTGGCCGCGGCCTTTCGCGCCCGCGGCATCAGCCTGTGCATCGACGTCGTCCTCAACCACACCGCCAAGGAACATGCCTGGGCGAAGCAGGCGCGCAAGGGCGACGCGGGCTTCCATGATTACTACCTTATGTTTGACGACGACCGGCTGCCGAGGGCGTTCGAGCAGACGCTGGTCGAGGTCTTTCCCGACAATGCGCCGGGCAACTTCACCTTCTACCCCGACATCGGCAAATGGGTCTGGACGACCTTCAACGAACACCAGTGGGATCTGAACTGGGCCAACCCGCAGGTGTTCCTGGAAATCGCCGAGATCATGTTCTTCCTCGCCAACAAGGGCGTCGATGTGCTGCGGCTCGACGCTGTGGCCTTCATGTGGAAGCGGATGGGCACCCGCTGCCAGTCGGAACCCGAGGTGCACATGATCCTGCGCGCGCTGCGGGCGGCCTGCCGGGTGGTCTGCCCGGCGGTGATCCATCTGGAAGAGGCGATCGTCGCGCCGGCCGAGATGCTGCCCTATCTCGGCCGCGGCGAGCATGACGGGAAAGAGGGGAACCTCGCCTATCACAACAGCCTGATGGTGCAGTTCTGGTCGGCGCTCGCGACACGCGACACCAGGCTGATGACGCATGTGATGGCCACGCATTTCCCGCCCCTGCTGACCAACGCCACCTATGCGACCTATATCCGCTGCCATGACGACATCGGCTGGGCGGTGACCGACGAGGATGCCGCGGCGGTCGGGATCAGCGGCGCGGCGCATCGCGCCTTCCTGTCGGATTTCTACGAGGGCGGCTTTCCGGGCTCCTTCGCCCGCGGCGCGCTGTTCCAGGAGAATCCGCTGACGCGGGACAAACGTATCTCAGGCAGCTTCGCCTCGCTGGCGGGGCTCGAGGCGGCGCAGGCGGCGGGCGACCGGGCCGGCATCGAGGCGGCGGTGCAGCGCATCCTGATGGGGCACGCGCTGATCGCGAGCTATGGCGGCATCCCGCTGATCTACATGGGCGACGAGCTGGCACTCCTGAACGACCGCGGTTATCTCGGGGTGGCGGAGCACGCCCACGACAGCCGGTGGATCCACCGCCCGCTGATGGACTGGGAACTGGCGGATCGGCGCCATGCCGACGCCGGGCCGGCGGGCCGGGTGTTCCGGGGCACGCAGGCGATCCTCGCGCGCCGCCGTGCGGTGCCGGCGCTGCACGGCGCGGTGCCGGTGGAGGTGCTGCGCCCCGCGCCGCAGGGGCTGTTCGCCTTCCGCCGCGCCGCGCCGACCGGGGCGGTCGTCTGCCTGTTCAACTTCGCCGACCACTGGCAGCACCTGCCCGAGGCCTGGGCCCGGGCCGAGGGCGCGCGGCGGATGCACGACCTTCTGTCGGACCGCACCGTGGCCCTGCATGACGGCAACATCGCCCTGCCGCCGCAGGCGCGGGTCTGGCTGGTCTGACGGCCGCCCGGCACCGGCCGTCAGAACCGGTGGCGCCCCAGCCGGAGCGCGACGATCGTGGAGCCGATGCTGAGGACAAGAAGCAGGGTTGCCACCGCGTTGATGGTCGGGTCGAGCGAGGTCCGCACCAGCCCCCAGACCAGCGTCGGCAGCGTGTTGCCGCTGCCGATCATGAAGAAGGTGATGACGAAATCGTCCAGCGACAGCGACAGCGCGATCAGCCCCGCGCCGATCAGGCTCGGCCGGATGATCGGCAGCGTCACGTCAAGGAAGGCGCGCAGCGGCCCCGCGCCAAGGTCGCGCGCGCCGTCCACCAGCCGCCAGTCGAAGGCCGAGAGCCGGGCATAGAGGATCGCGATCACGAACGGCTGGATCACCACCAGCTGCCCCAGGATCACGGTCGGAAGTCCCATCCGCGCGCCGAGGA
>Ga0224722_1000360_pt1 | contig 26891 bp, 18 predicted proteins | sample Balambano_FR1_Me_FD_161646 | JGI IMG/M metagenome (GOLD analysis project Ga0224722, IMG submission 161646) | Freshwater sediment microbial communities from Lake Towuti, South Sulawesi, Indonesia - Balambano_FR1_MetaG | ecosystem: Environmental > Aquatic > Freshwater > Lake > Sediment | place... | reverse complement strand
GTTCCAGTACGACATAGACCACCTTAACCAGAGCACGCCCATTCAAGGAATCAGGTTTGACGTGTCGGACGGTGGGCTTGACGTGAGTGAACATGCAGTTTCGCTCCAGAGAAAATGAAGGGATTGACAGGGGAAAGGGGCTAGAAGGCTAGCATCGCGTCATAACCCAAGCGGTTCAGACGATTGACTGAAGACTGAAGCAGCCCACATAACCGAGACATTTTAGGTCGATCGCTCGGGGTTAGCTTTACAAGTCTCCATATGTGGTTTTACCAGAAAACGTTGCCAGATAAGCGTTTTGGCATCTAACTGACACAATTTGATAAACAGAAATGAAGTTCCATTACTAAACTTGCCATTTTTTTTGAGCAAGCACTTGCAAATAGGTTGCAAATAGTTAACAGAAATGAAAAATGAAAGGGGATGGGGAGATGAGGAGATGAGGGGATGGGGAGATGAGGAATTGTACGTTGTCACTCCTCACCTCCGTCACTCCTCACCTCCGTCACTCCTCACCTCCGTTACTCCTTACTGAGATGGCGATCGCTGAGGCTGCGCCAATAAGCCCCACCTACGATGAGTAAAAACAGTCCATAACTGATGGCCTGGATAAAAAAGAGCTGGTCTTCGTAACCCAGTAGTGTGTGCAATACAATACCTGGAAACTGCTTCTCTGGGAGAATTTGGCGAAAATCCCAGAGCTCTTTGCCCAAAATACAAGAGGAAAATCCGGTCTGACAAATTTCTATGGCTGGATTGAGCGCTTCCCAGCGACTGAAGGCTACGTCCAAGTGAGCTAATGCCGATACCACCAACCCGGCCACAATCAGTAGCAACAGTATGCCCATGACTCGGAAAAACTGGCGCAGGTTGATCTTGACTCCCAGTCGAAACAGCAGGATGCCAATGATCACAGCTACAAAAATGCCTGCCATCGCTCCCAAAAACGGAATCCAGCCTTGTTGCGCTGTAGCACTGATAAAAACAGCGGTTTCAAAGCCTTCACGCAATACGGCAAAGAAAATCAACCCAAAGACGCCCCAGCCTGCGGCCATTTTGGCGGTCAATGTAGCTCCCACAGCTTGTTCCAGTTGGCCTTTGAGCAGGCGCGATTGTCGGGTCATCCATATCAACATCCAACTCAGCAGTGCGATCGCCCCAATGCCAAAGATTGCTTCTAGCAGCGGTTTCACCACAGGCCCGTAGGTTTGGTTGCTTTGGTCAATGACCTGAAATACCCAGACAAATAGGCTACCAATGAGAAAACTGGCGACCAAACCAGCCGCAATGCCACTGTAGACCCAACGGTTTAATTGGCGCTGTTCAGCCTTGTTGAGATAGGCCAGCACAATGCCAACTACTAGGGCTGCTTCAACCCCTTCTCGTAGGGTGATCACAAAGGTAGGAATAGCAGGTGCTAGGGATGGCATGAATTTAATGGAATTAAGGAGAATTACTTCTGATTCTAGGGTTTGGTTTGGGCGTAATGACTATTCTTGGGGGCGATCGCTCAAATAGCGCCCTACTCCAAACTTAACTACCTTAACTCCCTGATTGAATCTGATCGTTACTCAACTAAGATCCCCTACAGTACCAAACTTGACCTGAGGCATGCAGTTGACAATCCAAGTAATTCATCTTGGGATTACTGAATCTAATTCTCATCAAAAAATCCAATGAACTTGATTACTTTATCGTTAGCTGGAATTGATGACATTCCTTAGCGTCAGCGTACTCGTTCTGTAGTGGAAAGAGGGGCATCTAACTGCTTCTGTTTGGTGGGTAAGTCAGGGGGCTTGCCTGACGTGGTGTTTACAGCAGGGCCAGTGCGATCGCCCCAACCACCGTTGAGTTCACTAGCAGTCACTATGGGCGGGGTGGTGCCTCCAGCAGGCAGGCTAACTGGCAACGCCTCGTCAGCATATAGATACCACTCTCCATCTGGGGTGTAGCGCACATTGCTACCTTCCAGGGTTGGGCCAATTTGAGCCACTTGGGACTGTACAGCTTGAGGTTGGGAAGCCACATCTGCTGTCACCACAAAGCGAACATCAGCAGTGGGTCTAAAGGTTTCTGCTGCTCTGGTGCGTTGCCACGCTTCTCGATATTGGCCATCGGGTGCAGTTTGCCAGAGGGTGAGCGTGGTTTTCCAGGCTCCCTGAGATAAAGTGGCGGTCTGTCGTCCTAGGATGGAATAGGTGGGTTCTAATCGATCGCTGGATAAGGGAGTGAGTATCCGAATGGCTTGCACAACGACTTGGCTGCGTTCGGGCAAGTTAGTAGCGGTGCCAGAAACAGTGTAGGTTCCTGGCTTGCCGGTTGGTTCAACTGTTATTGTCAAGTCAACAGTTTTGGAGGTAGGGCGTGGCAGGCAACTGGTTAAACCAGCAATACCAGCGATCGTCCAGCACAGCACTATAGAACTAGCAAGTTTCATAGGATTAGCCTTGCGATACTGATGAAAGTTAGTGAAACTGGCACAAGTACACCCACTGAACTTAGGTTACCTATTGAATTAGTAGAAATCACTACAGGTTAAGTAAATCCTAGTGAAAACTAGCAAACTTCTTGATGGTTTCATGAATTCAAGTTTTAGCAGTTGGATAAGTACTTGGACTGGGCTAGACTGGTAGCGGTCAAACGTCCTGTTTCAGTTCACTTAAGTTATTGCTAAGCATCTACTGACAAGTCTCATAGTTTAGCAATTGGGGAGCATGTACCGTTTTGTTCAAAGGTGTGATGCATGCTTTTTACACTGTCTAGGCAACATTGGGCTCAGTTAGCCCTAGCTCTATCGATTACAGGTTCGTCAGCCGGTTTAGCAACGCAGTCTGCCCAAGCTCAGGCGCAGCCACAGGGCATTCCAATTCAACCAGTTGCAGGATCATTTCTCTCCTCCTCATCTTCTCCTCAGGCCAATCAGGAAATATCGGCATCTCTGGGTTCGCCTGATTTGCTGCCTGTTCCGAATGTGCCAATTCCCCGCTCTGATTTAAGTGCTGCTCCGACTCCGGTGCAACAGTATGCGCCTCCTTTTGTTGACCGATCGGCTACCTATGCCAGTGAAGAAGATCTGATTCGGCGGATGACTAATGGCTCAGGGGTTTCATCGCTACCAACGGCTGCAACGGCAGCTACTGTTCCAGTTGTGCCGTCACCTCAGTACGGGGTTTCTACGATCGCTCCCCCCATGCCAACGGCAGTTTCTACCCCTAGTGCCTATCTGTCCACAGTACCTCACATAGGGGCTAGTGCTCAGGGGCGATCGATGCCTCCTGCAACGACTTTGTCACCGGTAGCCATCCCTTCTGCTGCTCCTGCAATATCTCCTTCTTTGGCCTGTAGCTATGGTTATTATGGCTGCTACACCTCCCCCAATGCGGCTCCAGCTAGCTATCCAGCTTATGTGCAAACAGGGGCAGACTCTCCACCACCGCCGCCTTTAGGTAACCCGCTGCCTGCGATACCAACAGTACCTGTACCGCCCCAGCCTCAGGTCGTTCCGGTAGCTCCTGCACCAACACCGGGTTTCCAGCAGTCCCCTGCACAGCCAGCGACTATTCCATCGCTTTTGCCGACTACTAATGCACAGGAGCTGAAGCCAAGTCGGAAGACCTTGCTCAGAAGCACGGCATTATCGGAACCCTCCTTCCAACTTCAGGGTGTTCTGTTCTTTCAAGACAGCGAAGTTTCGGCTCGTGGGCGCTTGTCTATTGCCTATCCGTTATCTCCACGTTTTCTATTGGGGGCTACTTTTGATATCACTGAGGGGTCAGCTCTGGTGGACTCTCGTGAAGAAGGGTTTAACGTGAATGAGCTTTACATTGCGGCTTCCTTGCCAGAGATACCAAGTTTGCGGTTTGTGGTAGGTCAGTTGGATTTAACGTCCTATTTCGATCGCAACAGCTTTGCGAAGGATGGAGCTACTCACTTCTTCAATCCACTATTCCAGACAAACCCTGCCTTGGCAGCAACGGGGTTATCCTCTCGCCCAGGGTTGCTGCTGAACTGGGGGTTGACTGATACGATCGAAGCTAAAGCGGTTGTGTTCTCTTCTTCCCGCGAATTGTCAGATTTTTCCTTGGATGCCTTTGCCGGAGAACTTGGCATCCGTTATGGCAATGCCATTATTCGGGGTACTTACGTGTCTGGGCGCAATGCTAGTTCCCTGGATGGCTTCCGAGAAATTTTTCAGGTTGATCGGGGTAACGGCGTGACGGGGCCGCTGAGTACCGATCGCGAAGAGTCCTATGGTATCAATGCTGAGGTGTTTGTGCCTCAGCTAAACATGGGCATATTTGGACGGTATGGTCGCTATACCAATCAGGCGATTGGCCTGAGTGGCGATACTTACAACATTGGTATTAGTTTCCTGAATCTATTTAGCGCAGACGATCGCTTAGGTATAGCCTATGGGCGTGCACTCTCTAACGATTTGCTGCGGCGACAGGCGGGGGATGCTGTCCCCGATGTGGTGGAAGTGTTTTATGACTTTCGCTTTTTGCCAAATCTACGTTTGGGATTCTCGATTCAACAGCGTAATGAATTTCAGGAAACGATCGCTGGCGTGCGTGTGAAAACTGAGTTTGATGTAACTCCTCGTGGCAAACTGACCCAATAGAAGCAAGGGATACAGGCTATGCTCGATGCAGCGAGTAAACAACTGGCCGGGGTTTTGTGTAGTGCCGGACTACTTGTGGGTAGCGGTGCGATCGCCTGGGTAGCGTCAGCATCTTCGGTGGAGGCGCAGTCTGTGCCCAGTGAGATTCGGCAAGGCTTTAACCAGCTTCAACAGGGGCGAGTAGATGCTGCTATTGCCACTTTTCAGGATGCGGTACGTCGCTACCCCAATTCTCTAGAAGCCAAACTGGGTCTGGGAATTGCCTATCGTCGGGCAGGGCGAGATGCTGACGCATGGCAAACCTATCAACAAGTTTTGCAGCAAGACCCAAATAATCTGCTGGCGTTGCGAACGCTGGGGACGCTGGGTGGGTTTCGCCCAGAATGGCAGGCAAAGGGCATTGAGGCGTTAACTCGGTTATTGGCGATCGCCCCTAATGACACGGAGGCATTGGCTCAGCGTGCCTTGCTTCTAAGCTATCAAGGGCGTTTGGCTGAATCGATAGCTGACTATCAGGTGGTGCTAAGTCGGACTCAAACTCCTGATATTCTGCTGGCCGCCGCACAAGTCTACACTTACACGGGTGACTTTGCCCGTGGTTTAGCTTTGTTCAACCAGTATCGCAGTGCAACAGGTCGATCGATTACTGGAAACGCTGTAGTCGCTTACTCCCGCGCGTTACGGGGTTCTGGAAACCCAGCGGAGGCCGTGCAAGTGTTGCAATCGCAGTTGCCCCGTCAAATCAATGCCCTAGCGATTGAAATGCGATCGGAATTGTCCCAGGCGTATCTCGATAACGGTCAACCGGCTGAAGCCTTGGCTATTTTGGATCCCTTGCGGGGGCGCAGTGATGCCCGTTTGCCGTTAGCTCGTGCCCTCAATGAAATTGGCCAACGCCGTCAGATTGCCTCGCTACTGACGGAGGTTGCCTCGCTGTATCGCCAGGTGTTGGCCGAAACGCCCAATCCCTCTGTCAGTCTGGTACGAGAAGCTGCTGATGTACTAAGCGGCATTCCCCAAGAGCGCCCTTACGCTCTGCAACTGTATCGGCAACTAGCGCTGCAACAACCCAGCGATCGCACCCTAGCCCTGCAACAACTGGGGTTAGAAACCCAACTAGGGCTGGTCAGTCGGGCTGATTTACGCCGTCGCTTGCAAAGCGTACTACGCCCCTTGCCCCCCGATCCAGGCCAGCGAGCCGGGTTGGCGCGGGGACTGTTGCGGATTGAACCTGATGCAGAGTTTTTGCCGGAATATCAAGCTCTGGTATTGAGTGTGAATGAACCTTTCCTCAATTTCCGCATTGCTCAAATGCTGATCCAGCGCAACGATCTGGCGGGTGCCAAGACAGCGATCGCAGTTTACAAAGCTACTCCTGCGGGTGCCAATGACAGAGCCTCGGAGCTACTGCTGGCTGAGGTCGATCGCCGCGAAGGCAATTTAGAGGCCAGTGCCCAACGCTACCAAGCCCTTCTCTCCAGCGGCACTGGGGATGCCGATGTACAGTCAGGTGCCTTGCGAGGATTGGCGGGCATTCGCCTAGCCCAGGGGAAAGCAGACGAAGCCCTTTCCCTCTATGACCAATTGATTGCCCGCAATCCTCAGGATGGCTCCATCCAACTGGCTCGTGCCAGCATTGCTTACCAAACTCGGCGCATTTCCCTTGCCGAAGCTGAAGCTGTTCTCAACACCTGGGTGCAGACGCGAGCAGACACGCCCCCCGAACTCTACAGCTTGGTGGCTATCCTTCCCCCTGATGCTAAACGAGAACCTCTTTACTTGGCGCTGGTGCAGGCTGATCCGGGTAACATTCCAGTCCAAACTCGCTTGATCCAAACGATCGCTCAGCGGGATCCATTAGCGGCACGGGTGCGTGCTAACCAACTGCTGGCACAGGCACGGGCAAACTTTGGTCGAGGAGATACTCCTGAGTACTACTTCTTGCAAGGGCAATTGGCAGAAGCGGCTGGCAATCTTGAGGTTGCTGGGGCTGCCTACCAAGCGGTGCTAGCGCGAGAACCGGATAACGTGGATGCGCTGTCTTCCCTGGGGGGAATTCGATTTCAGCAGCGGCGGTTTGAATCGGCGGAAAATCTTTATGTCCAAGTCCTAGAGCTAAAACCGGATGACCTAGTGGCACAGCGATCGCTCGCTGACCTAACTGCTGCCCAGGGTAAACCCATAGAAGCTCTGCAACGATTTGAACAACTTCAGGTACAGCTTAGTACCAATGGCACTGGCGACCCCGCTATCTCTCGACGGATGCAGGAAATCAAAGAGGATTTACTCAAGCAACGAGGCTTTCAACCATCTTGGGAGCGCTTCTAGCCATGACGATGCGGCTGAGATTAATCGGGCTCCTAGTTTCAATCCTGTTGCTGCCAATGGGGTTGGCAGGTTGCCGTAGTAGTGCCAATGTGGCTACCCCTGCGAATCCTACCCCGATCGCCTCTAGTTCTGCCACTGCCCTTGCCGTTGCCGACACGATCGCCCCTGCCAAACTGCTTCAGGAAAGCTGGGATGCTTACCGCCGTCGCTTTATCCAGGAAGATGGCCGGGTAATTGACTGGGAAGCCGATGGGCGGTCAACGTCAGAGGGACAAGCCTACGCCATGCTGCGATCGGTACTGATCAACGACCCCAAAACCTTTGAACTAACCTTATCCTGGGCTGAAAATAACTTGAAGCGGAAACAGGCTGGCCAATCCCTTGACCAGTTATGGGCCTGGAAATGGGGCAAGCGTGGCAACCAATGGGCAGTCTTGGACAAAAACTTTGCCAGCGATGCCGATGTTGACGCCATCACTGCATTAATTTTGGCCGCTCGACGTTGGCAACGACCAGACTACCTCAACTTGGCTCGTGCCAAACTCAAAGACCTGTGGGCCAATGCCACGATTCAGGTTGGCCAGCGTCGCTATCTTCTGCCCGGACCTGTGGCAGCGTTTCGCCAATCCACCACAGCTATTCTCAATCCGTCCTATCTGGCACCCTACGCTTTTCGCCTGTTTGCGCAGGTTGATTCCACTCATGACTGGGTCAGCCTGATTGAGAGCAGCTATTTTGTCCTAACAGAATCGACCAAGCTCTCACCTGCTGGCCTACCCAGCGATTGGATTGCGCTGGATCTCCAGACCGAAGCATTTCAACCTGTAACAGCCTCTAAGACCCTGACGAGTGTGTATGGCTTTGATGCCTATCGGGTTTGGTGGCGGGTTGCTCTGGATGTCCTCTGGTTTGATGCCCAACAGGGGCGATCGTTCTTACAAAATCATCTGTCTACGTTCCAGTCTCTGTGGCGTAGCCAACAAATGATTCCAGCTCGACTAAGTTTGGCTGGAGAGGCGATCGCACCTTATGAGGCGGTTTCTCACTACGGGTTGCTCTACTTGGCCTTTCGATTGGTGAATCCTGCGATCGCTGAGGAAATCTACCAGCAGAAACTAATGCCGCAGTACAGTAAAGGTTTTTGGGAAAATGAGTCGGCTTATTACACCCAAAATCTTGTCTGGTTTGGACTTTTGCCATCACAGTCTGTCTCGTCTAGTTTGCTGCAGCCTACCCCTTCTGCTCCCTAACCAGCTATGAAAATCTCCCTAAATTCTAGTCTGCACCTAGTTCGTTTCCGTAACCAGCAACTCTATTGCTATGTTCGTAACCCTCTTGTTAAGCGAATGCTGCTGGGTAGCATTGGCCTGATATTAGTCCTGCTGCTAGATCCGTTAGTCAACTGGCTAGGGCACCCTGCGATCGCCCAATCCAACAAGCTAGAGCAGAAGGAAGACACCGTCATTCAGGAATTTTCCCTGCCAGATGCCCCAGCGCAGCCCCCAGTCTATCAGCCTTTACCGGCTCCAGCTCCAGCAGAACCCCCACCGTCTGATCCTGCGCCTGCCGCGGAACCAGCCAGCCCAGCGGACACCTCTCCCCGCGAATCGACTAAGCCTGCTACACCACCCGCAAGCAAACCGACTCCAGCCAAGCCACTTCCTGCAGGCCCCCTTAGCCAGTATGTGCTGGAGTTTAACCGCACACCTGTGGTGGGCAGCCGATTTCGGATGCAGGGTATTTACTCCGAAGCTCGGCTTGGTTTTACCCGTCCGCGCAACTGGAAAATTCAGTCTGCCCAAGCAGTAATTCGGTTTCAGCATTCTCCCGCACTATTGGCTAACCGCTCCAACTTAACCGTGCGGGTCAATGGCACCAGTGTAGGCAGCACCCCTCTGAATCGAAAGCAAAGTCAAATTGGGGAGTTTTCGGTACCTATCCCTGCCAACTTAATCGCCGATTCCAATGAAATCAGTGTGGTGGCGCAACAGAATAATGATGCGAAATGCTCTAATCCGGCTGACCCGACCTTGTGGTCTGAGGTGCTGCCCGATTCAAAACTAGTGCTGAACTATCTCCCACAGGCAGTGCCTCTAGATTTCGGCCAATTCCCTTATCCCTTTTTTGATGAGTTAGGGCTAGATCCTAATCGGCTTGCCTATGTGCCGCCTACTCAAGTAAGTGATGCCTGGTTAACGGCTACGAGTCGCCTTCAAGCTGCAATGGGGCGACTGGCTGACTATCGACGGCTGGATAGTCGCCTAGTTAAGGCGTTTAGCGAGTTGCAGTGGAACGATCGCCTGATTGTGGTTGGCACCCCTGCCGAGCAACCTATTTTGAAGCAGCTCAAGCTGCCTTTCAGGATTGAGAAAGATCAGATTCTAGATGCGAGCAAAACACCGCTCTCGCCCGATGTGGGGCTGTTGATGCTAACAGTGACCCCCAATGGCGGCAACCCTGTATTGGTGATTACTGGCAACGAAGGAGAAGGGGTTAAAAAAGCCGCTCAGTTTTTGGCTCAGCCAACGGATCGGGCGTTGATGACTGGGCAGGCGATCGTCGTTAGCAATGTGGACGATGTGGCCTCACCTGACCCGCGCCAGTGGGTGCGCCACTTACCTGATAAGGAAACCTTCCAGCTTAGTGATTTGCTGGCAGGCGATAACCAATCGTTCAAGGACACTACAGTACGAGGGAGTGCTGCCCCCCCTGTTTATGTTGACTTTCGGGCACTGCCAGACGATCGCTTCTCCCGTGGCAACACCATGAACCTGGTTTACAGCCACAGTGATCAGGTTAACCCCCGTACCTCAGCAGTGGAGGTCTTGCTGGATGGCGTGGTGATTGCGGGTAAGCGTCTGTCAGAAAAAGGGGCTAGTCGAGAAACCTTTACCCTGACGTTGCCAGAAGGGCAGCTTACGCCTACCTCCCGGTTGCAAGTAGCCTTTCGGCTTAACTCTCGTGAACCTTCGGAGTGTGGTGTTTCTTCTGACCAACAATTGTGGGGAACGGTGCACGGTGATACTTCGTTCAAATTGCGCCGAGAGCGATCGGTCGATTTGCCCAATCTCAAACTGTTTCAGGTGGGCTACCCTTTTGCAGCACCTCAGGATTTGTCTAAAACGGCGATCGTCCTTCCTGATGCTCCTGCTAATGCCGATTTGCTGACTCTACTAGAACTGGGAACACGGTTGGGGCGGCTAAGTCGTTCGGAGGCGATTAAGCTGAATGCTTACACAGCTAAAACCCTACCTGAGGAGGTACGCGATAGCCACCATCTCATTGCCATTGGTACCCGCGATCGCCTGCCATTTCAAGCTGAAATCTTTGGTTCAGAGGGTTTCTCCTTGGGTAAATTTTTCACCCGTCAGGATGGCGCTGCCCGCATTCAAACCCTGCCTGATAAGGGCGGTGTCATTAGACAGATTGGGTCGCCGTGGGGGAAAGACCAGGTGCTAATGGCTCTAACTGGGCAAACGGACGCTGGTTTGCGCGCAGTTCAAGATGTGCTAAACCAAGACTCCTGGTTTTTTCGACTGAAGGGAGATACTGCCTTGATTAACGCTGGCGCACGGCCAGTCATCTCTGCTACCGATCCAAATGCCTACCGCATGGAATTTTTGGAGCAGGCTCGCACGCGACGAGTGGAAACAACGAACTGGCTGAGCAAAGCGTCACGCTTTTTGGAAGAGAACTGGTTAATGCTGCCTTTTGGTCTGGTGACAGTTAGTTTGGTGCTCTACGGTTTGGCTCAAATGGTGCTCAATCGCGCTGGAGAGAAGAAAAAATGACCAGTCCCGTTTCAGAGTTAAAACCCCAACGTCCTAACTGGCGTGATGGCTTGGCTAGTTGGCTGGTCGATCGCCTCCCAACTTGGTTCGATCGCACCTTAGGTCAGGCTAAAACCAGCTTGTTATGGGGATTGTGTGGATTAGCGCTGGTTCTGACCATTCCGTTGATTGTGGCTCCACTCAAAATTTGGCAGCAAGCGGCGATCGCAGTTTTTCTGATGTTCTTGGGATGGCTCATTGTTGAGCTAGAACAACGTCGTGCCGAAACCCGCGCCAGCGAATACTTACATCTGTTGCTGATTGGACTCAGCCTCATTACCACCAGCCGCTACCTCTACTACCGCATTTCCTACACGCTCAACTTAGACAACTGGCTAGATGGCTTCTTTAGCTTATTATTGCTTGCGGCAGAGTTGTACGCCATTTTGACCCTAGTTTTGGCCTATTTTCAGACTCTGCGCCTTAAGGATCGGACACCCCCTGACATCGCTGCCATTCCCCACGACCAGCATTTCAAAGTTGATATTTACATCCCTACCTACAACGAAGACGTAGAGATTGTTCGCAAAACGGTTCTAGGAGCTCTGGCAACCGATTACCCAGCAGACAAGAAGCGGGTTTACGTTTTGGACGATGGGCGTAAATTTCCAGAACGGCGGGAAAAGCTACGCGAGATGTGTGAGGAACTGAACTGCACCATGCTGGTACGGCCTGACAACAGCCATGCTAAAGCGGGAAACATCAACACCGCCATGCATAAAACTGAAGGCGACTTGATTTTGATTTTGGATTGCGACCACATTCCCACCCGTGACATTCTCAAAAATACAGTTGGCTTCTTCTACAACCCTAAAGTTGCGCTGGTGCAAACACCCCACTGGTTTTATAACCCTGACCCCTTTGAGCGTAACCTGCTGACCGGTGGGCGTGTTCCGGTAGGGAATGAACTGTTCTATAAGGTGTTGCAAAAAGGCAATGACTTTTGGAATGCGGCCTTTTTCTGCGGCTCAGCCGCGGTAATTCGTAAGGAATACGTGTTGCAGATTGGCGGCATTGCAGTCGAAACGGTGACTGAAGACTGTCATACCTCATTTCGGCTGCACTCATTGGGTTACGAGTCAGTCTACTACGACAAAATTATGGTGGCTGGGCTGGCTCCAGAGAAATTTTCCTCCTACGTTGGCCAGCAGGTGCGTTGGGCTAGGGGAATGGCACAAATCTTGCGGTTGGAAAACCCTATGTTTAATCGCAAGCTGAAACTCACAATTCCCCAGCGGCTTTGTTATTTCAGTGCGACATCCCACTTCTTTTATGGGTTTCCACGATTGGTTTATGCGATCGCCCCTATGCTGTTTTTGCTGTTTGGCATTAACCCCATTCGCGGCTTGGGTTTTGAGACGCTGGTGTACGCTTTGCCTCACATTATCTTGTCAACCTACGCTAACTTTATTCCTTACAAAAATGTTCGCTTTTCCTTCTGGAATGAAATCTATGAGTTTGCTATGTCTTTCCAGGCTGGCATTGTGACCTTGATGGCGCTGATTAATCCCAAACTTGGCAAATTCAACGTAACAGATAAGGGATTGTCAGTTACCAAGCGCAGCTTTGACTGGGAATCGTCTAAGGCATTGCTGGTAGTTACGGCATTAGTGACTTTGTCAATTATTGCTGTGCCATTTTGGTTGATATTGCGTCCAGAGGATACGGAAGCCGTTTTAATCAACTTGTTTTGGAGCATCTTTAACCTAATTTTGCTGGTGGGAGCCTTGCTGGTTGCCTTGGAACAACCTCAACTGCGACGGGCTCATCGCCTCGATCGCAAATTGCACGCAATTTTGTATAGCCCTAATCAAACGCTAAAGGGACGAACCGTTAACGTTAGTGAAACCGGTTGTCAAATGATGGTGAATACTTGGCCCAATTTGCCTGATGAAGTTGAGGTTGAGTTGATTGGTGACTATGGTGCTAGAGCATTTTTGACCGGGCGCATTCTGCGAGCTACCCCAATTAATGACGACCAGGTGGCGCTGGCGATCGATTTTATTGATCTGACACCCGCTCAATTGGATGCTTTATCCGTGGTTATTTATTCAGATGTGCGTGAGTGGTACTCGCAAAAGCGGCCAGAGGTGGACGATCCGCTTGAGTCCTTCAAATTTATTGCGACCAGTCTTAAGCGATCGTTTCGAGAGGCCGCTCCAGCTACCAGTACCCTAGTGCGGAAACGGGTAACCACTGTTGTCAAAATGTACTGGGAAGGGCACTTCTATGATGCTACGGCTACCGACTTGGGGCATCGGAGCTTGCGAATTGAGTTGATGCGCCCGCTAATTGCGAACCTAGAGGCTTTGCAAAAAACTCAGCCGATTGTAGGGTTACTGGTTAGTTTAAGGGCTGACGACCCTGACCCAATCCGGTTGTTGGCACAGGTGCGTGATGTGCAAACCATCACTAATGAACAGGGTGGTGGGCAGATTGCGATCGAGTTACTGTTTCCTGATACCATTGCCGATCGCCAGCAAGGCCGCATCCGTCAATTGCTAGCAGGCTTGAGGTAATTCCCTGAACCAAGGCCAGGGCTGAATTATGGTTGAGAGTCAGGGGGCTGAGGAGTGGGCGGCTAAGGGCTAGAAGGGGTATCTCCAGATTGCTGTTGGGAAGTTTGTTGGATTTGCTGGGTGAAGTAGCTTTCGCGGTAGCCAACACGCTGGGCGATCGCCAGTCCCTGCTGAAATGCTCCGATTGCTTCTGGGTAGTTTTTCTGGCTCAGGTGGGTTTGGCCAATTTGATTGTAGGTTTCCATTACACCGTAGGCGTTGTAGCTTTGACGCTGGAGCCCCAGTAATGAGTTGTAGACTTGCAGCGCGGCTTGCCAGCGATCGTACTCGCGATAGAGCGTGGCCAATCCATAGAGCGCATCACTGGCACGTCCCAGTTGCAGTAAGGCTAGAGCGAGTTGATGAGCGGTGCGGTAGCGCTGGTCAGCAAGTCCCACCCGCTTGAGCGATCGATAGTTATTTCCCATCCGAATCAGCAAGGCAGGAACAGGTTCCGAATTTTGCAGTCGGCGATAAATACTAACCAGTTGTTCCTGGTAGGCTACGGCTCGATCGGGCTGTTTTGCCTGTTCGTGCAGGTAAGCTAGTTGTGTCAGATAGGTCAGCTCGTCTGCATCATTTTTAGCTTGTTGGGCGATGGCCACTAATTCCTGGTAGGTAATAGCTGCTTTTGTGTAATCAAACCAACTCAGATGTAGTTGTCCCAGGGTGTCTAAGGTGGTTTTGACTTGGGCATTATCTTGGCGCTGGCGGGCGTCAGCAAGAATTTGCTCGTAGGCTAGGACGGCAGTTTTTGGTAGGCGTACTTGTTGGTAGGCTGTGCCTAGTGCAGCAAACACCGGTAAGCGATCGCCCTGGGCAGGCGGGGATGAAACAGCTTTGGTGGCATTGGGTTTTTCTACTTGAGCAAAAATAGCATCCAATCGCTGGGTAATCCACCGCAGTTGAATCTGGTTATTTTCTTCCCAAGCGATCGCCCCAACTCGCCCTAATGCCTGGATTTCTGGTATTGACCCCAGTGCACGCCGCAACCGCAACTCCCGATTCCAGAGTTGGTAGGCGGCTATGCGATCGCCTTTAGCGTAGTTGGCCGCCGCTTGCATGTTGAGTTGATCTAGGGCTGTGGTCAATGCAGCCTTTTCGCCTGGGGTGAGGGGGCGATCGTCTGGGCGCTCTGGCAAAAGCGGATCCGGCATCTTCAACTCTAGGGGATTAATCCGAGGATTAGCCTGAGCTGGTTTCTTTGGGGTTGGTGCCTTCTGATTGGGTATGGTTTGAGCGGGTGTAGTTTGAGCAGGGGGCATCTCGGCTGGTGCCTGAACTGGGGCTACCTGAACTGGGGCTGCCTGAACTGGAGATGTTTGTGCTAACGCTCCACTCCCAATTTCGACTACGATCAGCGCGATCGCCCCACCCCAAACCTTAGCTGTGTTCATACCCACCTACCTGCCATTGCTTTTTCAGCATAGCCTTCCCTGCCTTTTCCACTTTACTAAAGACAGAAGCCCAACGTTGGCGATCGGTTCCTTGATGGTTTAACCCAAGACGTAGTGAAGCGCACTCCACCGTATCATCAATTCAGGTAATAGAAATGAGGCGTGGCTATGAAAGTGCTGGTTGTCGGCAATGGTGGGCGGGAGCATGCCCTAGCATGGACGTTGCTGCAAAGCGATCGGGTACAGCAGGTGTTTTGTGTGCCGGGTAATGGGGGAACGGCTACGTTGCCGCGCTGCCACAACCTGGGTATGGATGTGTTGGATTTTGAAGGGATTGCCCGTCTGGCTTTGGTGAATGGCGTTTCATTGGTGGTTGTTGGGCCAGAAGTACCACTGGCAAAGGGTATTGTCGATCAGTTACAGCAGCAAGGGTTAAAAGTGTTTGGCCCAACTCGTATGGGTGCTCAAATTGAAGCTAGCAAAGCTTGGGCCAAGGCGCTGATGCTGGAGGCAGGTATCCCCACCGCCAAAGCCGCTGTGTTTACGGCAATGGAACCAGCGATCGCTTACCTGAGCCGTCAACCCCTACCGATCGTGATCAAAGCCGATGGTCTCGCTGCTGGCAAAGGCGTTACCGTCGCGCAAACTCTGGAAGAAGCCACGGCAGCAGTGACCCAAGCCTTTGCGGGTAAGTTTGGTGCAGCGGGCCAGCGGGTCTTGATTGAAGAATACTTGCAAGGCCAGGAAGCCTCAGTACTGGCCGTGACGGATGGCGTTACTATTCGTCCGCTGCTACCTGCCCAAGACCATAAGCGTATTGGTGAAGGCGACACCGGCGAAAATACCGGCGGCATGGGAGCCTATGCTCCCGCTCCACTGGTTACCCCAGCTTTGATGGAGCGGATTCAGCAGGAAATTTTGGAACCAGCGATCGCCGCCCTGCACAAACGCAACATTGACTATCGAGGGGTTCTCTATGCTGGCCTCATGATTACTCCCGCAGGTGACCCAAAAGTGATTGAATTTAACTGTCGCTTTGGTGACCCCGAAGCGCAAGTCGTGTTACCGCTCCTTGCCACCCCCCTAGAAGATCTGTTGTTGGCCTGTGTAAATCGGCAACTGGCTGACCACCCCCCAATCCAATGGAAACCTGGTGTGTCAGCCTGTGTTGTGGCGTCAGCAGCAGGCTACCCTGGCGATTATGCCAAAGGCACGCCTATCACGGGCATTGATACTGCCGAAGCAACTGGGGTTTTGGTCTTTCATGCTGGGACTCGCTGGCACCAGCAAACCCACCTGACTGATGGGGGACGGGTGATGGGCATTACTGCCGTTGGTGATACGTTCCAAGCAGCTTTCTCCCAAGCCTACCAGGCTCTGCAAGCCATTCACTTTGATGGCATTTATTACCGCCGTGACATTGGCCACCAAGTTTGTATACCCAGCGATCGCTCACTAAATTGACGCGCACGATCGTCCTCACAATGTGCCACCTCTTAGCGTGCTAGGGGGTTTTTATTTTGGGCAGTGTCAGTAATGATGCGATCGATCCGTTTTTTTCGTGTTTCCGGTCGTTTAGCACTGGCAATTAGTTGTAAAAGATTCTTCTTTGTGGAATTGCTCAAGGTCTCGAAATAGGTTTTGGCAACAACATTTTTATCCAACGCTTGTTGTAAATCAGGCGGAATAATGAGCGCCTCAATATCATCTAACGATATCCAGGATCCATCAACTTTAGCAACAGCAATTTTTTGAAATCCAGCATCAGTCATTAACCCTTGCTCAATTAGCTCTTCAATATACTGTTTATTCAGCTTTGACCAGACACTTTTTTGTTTGCGAGGTGTAAATACCTGACGATAGCGATCGCTATCTAGTGATTGCACCTTGCTATCAATCCAGCCAAAACATAGAGCCTCTTTGACAGCTTCACTATAACGAATACTGGATTTACCACTGCTAACTTTGTAGTAAACCAGCCACACACCCTGACTTGAGCTATGATTGGCAGCTAACCAGTCTCGCCAAGCTTGACGATTTGTGGCATAAACTTCTTCCATGGCACGTTCAATTACTTCTGTGGTGTATATTCCTTAAGTACCTTTGCAGGGCTAATGAATGAAATACCTTGTGAGGAAGATGTGTTGATCATAATAGCCTCAACTACAGGGTCATAGACCTTCTTTTCTGCGACCCACTCCACAATATAATTAGCTCCAGATCCCCCTTCAGTATCATCAGCAGGAATAAAAAAGCTGGTAGAAGCTAGTGGTTTTAGCTCCACAGGATTATCAATTTCTTGGCGAATTAGTTGCCCATCTGTGTTGTAATACCGAACTGATTTCAAAATGATTCGATGGGTTAGGTCGGTATTACGAATGCTAAGCATAGCTGATAAGTTCATAACATTATCTTTACTATTGTAGTGATAAATATGAGAGTAAATAGGAACATAAAGGGTTTGTCCAGCTATAAGTTTGTTTTGATCCACGGTAACTGGCTTTAGTGGAGATTCAGCAACCTTGGCTCGTTGTGAATTGAATGAGGTAGCTTGCGTTGAACAGGCTGAAAGGGCGATCGCAAAGCTCGTCCAAACTACCCAGAAAAATTGCTTTGGTTTACTCAACATAGGTTATGTTTAAGAACTTTGATGTATTGATACAAAATGGTTTAGTCATTTGTGTGACTAATCTCTTATAGACCCTAACTGTAGTGTGCAACTATTCTGGATACTAGTCAGTTTAGACGAAAAACACTCATTATACTGCTGCTTTCCAGTAGCACAGCCGCAATAGCATTACCTTGCCTCCCAAAAAAATTGGTAGTGCTACCACGTTGCCCTCAAAAGCTATGATCCCAATTTTTTGTGATCAAAGTGACAGGCTAACAATTCAGTATCGATACTAGCTACGGTGTGGTTCAGTTGCAAAAGCTATAGATATGTTGATATACATTGCAAAAAAACTCTCTATCACTTCGTCCTGACTTAGGTAATGAGTGGCTTTATCGCTTAAGTATTAGCTGTTTGAGCCTGATTAGACTGTGGTGATAATGGTAGGGGAAGCATTAGTTACTTGGGACTGGTGAACTGGAATTTGGATGATGAATTCAGTTCCTTGCCCTGGTTGAGAGCGGCATTCAATTGAGCCACCGTGAGTTTGAGTGACAATTTGGTAGCTAATGGAAAGCCCCAAACTGCTCTCTTGCTGGTCAGGTTTAGTGGTAAAAAACGGGTCAAAAATTTTGTGAACTTGCTGCTCTGGAATGCTAGAGCCATTGTTACTGATATGGATGGCGACCCAGTTGGCATCGAGCGATCGCGTCTGAATTTGGATAGTGGGTAGAAGCTTTACCTCACTCAGATTAGTGTAGTGCTGTGGATTGGTTTTGATGGTTTCGTCAAGGGTCGCGATCGCGTGAACTAGCAGGTTCATAAATACCTGGTTAAGCTGACTGGCATAGCATTCTACCGGCGGCAACGCCGTATAGTCTTTGACTATTTGAATGCCGGGTAGTCCTGGTTCATGCGGTCTGAGGCGATGCTGCAAAATCAACAAAGCGCTGTCTAAGCCATCGTGTAGATTGACCACTTTAATTTCAGCCTCATCCAGGCGAGAAAAATTTCGTAGCGATAAGATAATCTGGCGAATGCGATCGGCTCCTAACCGCATTGAACCCACCAGTTGAGGCATGTCTCGCTGCAAGAATTCCAGGTCAATTTCCTGTATACACTCGCGTACAGGCTCAGGAGGATTGGGTACATGAGTTTGGTAGCACTGAATCAGCTTCAGGAGATCGCGAGTGTAAGCTTCTGCAGGCATCAAATTGCCGTAGATAAAGTTGATAGGATTATTAATTTCATGGGCGACCCCAGCGGCTAGCTGACCTAAGGATGACATTTTTTCAGCTTGTACTAGATGCAATTGAGTTTGTTGCAGTGCTTGCAGGGCTTTGGTCAATTCAGCCGTACGATCGGCCACTTGAGCTTCTAAGGTTTGGCTAAGATGCCGAAGTTGCAAGTGAACATTGATACGTGCCAGCACTTCTTCATGCTGGATGGGCTTGGTAATGTAGTCAACGGCTCCTAGTTTCAGTCCTTTGACCTTGTCCACCGTGTCAGAGAGCGCTGTCATGAAAATCACAGGAATGTCGCATGCCTGTGGAGTCGCTTTGATGCGGCGACAGGTTTCAAATCCGTCAATACCCGGCATCATGACATCTAGCAAAATCAAGTTAGGTAGGCTACCTTGCAAGCGACTGAGGGCACTTTCACCGTTTTTGGCGATCGCCACACGATAGCCTGATGCATCTAAAACATCAAAAAGTACTTGAATGTTAGTGGGGTTGTCATCTACAACCAAGATAGTTTGTTGAGGAGGTATGGGTTGGGTATTTTGTGTATTCATTGATTGTTCTAACCTTAAATATGTGATGTGACGAGGTGCAGAATGGCTTCATCGTCAAAGTCCTGGGCTAAGTTCAATACGTGATTGGCAAATTCGCTGTAGGCAGGAGTCAACTCTCGAATCCGCATAGCTTCTTGCTGGATGTCTTGAATGAATCCGCCTTTTGCCGCTTCGTATAGTGCCGTTAGCTGTTCTTTGGGAGGGACTACAAAGCCGTTGTCTTCTGCTTTGGTAAGCTCAACAGTTGAAGTAGGAGAAGGCTCGTCAGTGTCATAGACCCATTCCAAGTTAAGGAATTGGGCTAATTCCACTAACAAAGCATCAAACTGAATAGGTTTTGGGAAGAAGCTATCGCAGCCTGCTGCAAAGCTTTCGTGGCGCTCAACCTGGGATAGACTGGCCGGGGAGGCAATGATGGGGGTCTTGGCAAAGTTTGGGAGTTGGCGCAGTTTGATGGTCATTTCTAGTCCCGTCATCTCCGGCATGATGACATCGGTGATGATCACGTCGGGGCGGTGTTTGCAGGCGCTATCGTAGCCATCTTTTCCGTTACGAGCCTCTAGGACTTGAAATCCCAGGGGTTCTAGCATGTTGATCAGCACGAGGCGGTTTTCGGGATGGTCGTCTACTACCAGGATGGTGTAGGGTTTGCCGCGATAGCCCAGAAGGATCGGGACACGATCGCTAGATAAGACTCCTTGCCAATCATTTGCTGGGGGAATGTTTAGTTCAAATTCAAAGGTACTGCCTTGGCCAACGGTGCTCTGAACTGTGATTTTGCCGCCCATCATTTGGATGATTTGTTGGCTAATGGCAAGTCCCAGGCCAGTGCCTTCGTTGTTGCGATCGCGCCCACCTACCTGCTCAAACGCATTAAACACAGCTTCCAATTTTTCGGCTGGAATGCCAATGCCTGTATCTTTGACGGTAAAGCGTACACGCTGATAGGGGTTGGCTAGTAGTTCCTTATCAGGAGGATTATCTACCGTCGTGACCTGAAAGGTTACTTGCCCATAGTCCGTGAACTTGATGGCATTGCTCAGCAGATTTAGCAATACTTGGCGTAGCCGTTTGTCATCAGTATGTATAGCTGTTGGCAAATCTCCTGACGCCACATAGGTAAATTGAATTCCTTTTTGGCGAGCTTTGATGGCGCAAATTTCAGCGGTGTCTGCCAAAAAATTAGGCAAGTGGAAATCTTGGGGGTAAAGCTCCATCTTGCGGGCTTCAATTTTGGCCAGATCGAGAATGTCATTGATTAGCGTTAGCAGGTGGGTACCACACTGGTAAATAACGTTAATGCCTTGCTGCTGCTTAGGGGTGAACGTGGTATCGCGGCTAAAGATCTGGGCATAGCCCAAAATGCCGTTCAGTGGGGTGCGTAGTTCGTGGTTCATGTTGGCCAGGAACTCGCTCTTGGCATGGTTTGCCATGTCGGCAGCTTCTTTTGCGGTTTGCAGTTCTGCTGTGCGCTCGGCAACGCGCTTTTCTAGCTCTTCATTGGTATTTTCCAAAGTTCGCACTGAGGCTTGTACCTGTTCAGCCATATGGTTAAAGGTTTGAGCCAGCAACCCCAACTCGTTTTCAGACAAGTTAGCGATGCGGGTATTCAGGTTACCTTGACTGAGTTGGATGGCTGCATGAGTAAGTTGTTTGAGTGGAGTTGCAAGACGATGAGAGAGCAGCCACCCAGCGGCGATCGCCAGGGACAACAAGCTAATAACCGCACCTCCCATGATCATGGCCATGCGATAAAGCGGGGCGTAAGCTTCTCGTATAGGAAGCTCTACGGCAGCTTTCCAGCTAGCAATGCGAACCGGGGCAACACCACCTAGTACAGGTTCATTTTTTAGCCCCTGATAGCGGAAGACATGGTTTTTCTCAATTTGTTCTAGGGTTTGAATTAGGGGGCGATCGTTGAGGTTTTCCAGTTGCCATTGCTTCCGCTTAACATCTGAGCGGGCGATCAGATAGTTGCGTTCGTCCACAACATACACATAACCAGTGTTTCCAACTTTGGTTTGAGAAACCACGTATTGCAGGAAGCTAAGGTTCACATGAGCCAGCAAAACCCCGTCTACTTGATCATTCTGATCACGAATCGGTACAGCCATAGTGACCATTGGGATGTTTTCTTGGGGGTCGATCGTGACGGTACCCACGAATTCTTCCTGTTGTCGGTAAGTGCGTTGAAACAGCGTGGACTGGGCAAAGTTCTCTAAGTTCGCTTTTTTGTAGGGTGATACGGAACTAACAACCTGTCCTTGACGATTTAGTACAGCGACCATTTCGTAGGCTTCGTTGTGTCGAGTCAGCCCTTCTAAGAGCGTTTGCTGAGTTGCAGGAGAAAGGCGGCTTAGCCCTTTTAATCGGGCTAGGTAGCTTAGTTTGCGCTGTAGATCGCCCAGGTAGTTGGTAATTTGTTCTGCAACCAGTTTGCTGCGCTCATCTTGCAGTTCTTTGGTTTGTTCAGATTGGTGTAACCAACTCCAGTAAATGAGGGTGGTTCCTAAGGGTAGTATACTGAGCAGAACCATAGCCAGCAGTCCCAAACGAATCTGGGTGACCAGGGAGCGAAAGCGTTGCCAGGGTTTGATGTCTAGCTGGCCTTGAGTCTGAGGGTTAATAGATGGTTTCATAATGAGCGATCGCCCCTATATCCAAGTAGATCAACATGGGAACCCTAGTCTGCATTAGGTTTGAGGGGCAGAAATGTCAATTTCACCTGCCATGACCTTGTTTTTGATAGTCATGAACTTGGCTTCTTGCTCAGGTGTAAGCGATCCTCGGAAGGGGGCAAAATTATAGATGCCTTCCTTTAGCCCAAATTTGTAGAGTTTGCCTTCCCACTGGCCTCGTTGCATTAGATCAGCTGCATTCAGAACCAGTTTGGGAATATCTTGTAGCACGCTGGTAATAACGCGATCGGGTGCTAGGCCATGTTGGTCAGTTGTCCAACCAATTACATGGATGCCATCTCGCTGCGTCACAGCCTTCAACGCGCCAACTCCGGCTTCATCTGCATTGATAGCAAAGCAGTCGTAGCCTTTATCTGCTAAAGCAAGGGCTACCTTTTTGCCTTTTTCTCCGTCAGTCCAGGTTTGGAGAAACTCTGTCACAATCTCGACATTTGGGTTGGTAGCCTTAGCCCCTTTGCGAAATAGAGCAGCTTCTTCTTTATAAACAGGATAGTCATAACCCACTATATAGGCGACCTTGTTGGTTTTAGTTTTCATTGCGGCCAATACGCCACTCAGGTAGCCAGCCTCACCCGATCGAAAAGCAACAGCTCCTAAATTTCGATTGTTACCAGAGTAGGTAGTCACTAAGGCAAATTTAGTGCGAGGAAACTCATTGGCAACTTTTTCTGCCGATTTGATGTAACCACCACTATGGCCTATGACTAAGTCATAGCCTTCCTTGGCATATTTCCGTAAGGGAGCTTCACTTTCTGCATCGGCAACTGGACCAGAAAAATCAACTTTGGCATTAAATTCTTTCTCAATTAGCCTTAATCCTTCGTATCCAGACTGGCTCCAACTACCATCATTTTTATGCCCAGTAGTGATCATTGCGACCTTCAAAGTGCTTGGAGCCGTTGGCTCTGTATTTGATGCTGTGGGAGTAGATGAGCTGCAACTGACTGTGATTGTCAGGGTTGCGATCGCCAACATTAGGCTGATAAATCGAGAACGTAAACGCATAGAATAGCCTGCCAGTATGAATAGACAACACCAACCAACTGCATGCCAAAGCGGCCAGAAAAACATCAGAAACAGAGAGGAATTTCTAGAACGTTGACACCATGCAACTATTTATCTGTCTTAAAAGAATAACTATCCAGGACAGATGTCTCGTTAACTTGCAGAGTGCCCAGCTAAAATGCTTTGCTACCAGGAGCAGCGAATTAAAGTGTTATGATTCTCTAACACTGAAGATTTGGGTGAATCAAGATGTTAGCGTGTTAGCAATTTCATTAGTCCAGATGTAAAAGCTCACACTTGTACTACCGTAAGTCTTTTGCCGATGGCACTCTAGTTCTGCAGGTGTGGGAAAGAAACTGGATTGCTGGGTGCTATGCTCCACGGCCAGTTCTCCATCGGGTGCTAGGAGGCAATGCTGGACGATCGTATTTAGAACCGGTACGTACAAGTTGCTGGTGTAGGGCGGGTCAAAGTAAATGCGATCAAAAGAGCGGCCTGCTAAGGTTTGCAGGTGTTTGACCACATCGCCCTGAATCACTTCAAAGGTTTGGTTGGCTTGAACTACTTGTTGCCAGTTGTGGCGGATGATGTCGCAGGCACGTGCCGATTGTTCAATACCAACAACGGTTTGGGCTCCGCGACAGAGGGCTTCCGCTCCCATAGCACCACTGCCTGCACACAGGTCTAGCCAGTGACATCCGGCGATCGTTCCTTGCCAAATGTTAAATACGGCTTGGCGCACTCGTGCAGAGGTAGGTCGGGTAGCTTTTCCTGACAGGGTTTTCAGCGCTCGGTTACCGTAGATCCGTAAACTCATCCGATGCTAAGGATAGTTGATCGAGCTTGGGCAACGACATCAACGAAATTAGCCAAGACCTGCAACCCGTCCTGAGCCGACTTTTCAGGGTGAAATTGTACAGCCATTAGGTTATTGCAGGCGATCGCAGCAGTTACGGTCTGGCTGCCATGGGTAATCGTAGCTGCGGTGATGTTTGGGTCTTGAGGCGCAACGTAGTAGGAATGAACAAAGTAAACCCAGGGATTAATGGAAAGGTTTTGCCAAAGGGGAATTTGGGGCTGAGTAAATTGCAACTGGTTCCAGCCCATGTGGGGAATAGTAATGGTGGGTTCAGGCTGAAAGCGCTGCACTACACCTGGCACAATGCCCAGTCCTGGCTCCCGACCTTCTTCACTAGCGTCAAATAAAATTTGTAACCCCAGACAAATGCCCAGAAAAGGCTTTCCTTGTGCGATTGCCTGTTTGATAGGGGCTTCTAGCTGGCGCGATCGCAGATGCTGCACAGCAGGATCGAAAGCGCCCACCCCTGGTAGGACGATCGCATCAGCGTGATCCAATTCCGTCGTAGAATCAGTGACCCACGGCATAGCGCCTGCCTTTTCCAAGCCTTTGCAGGCGGAGTGGAGATTGCCCATATCGTAATCAACGACAGCGATGCGCGGCATTGGTCAGTTCCTCAACAGACGGCGATTGTTTAAGATTGTAGGCTGGATTTGGCGATCGCATCATGGCTACACCCAAAACTCTACTGCTAACCTCATTTGATGTGTGGCTACCGCACCAATTGTCGAATGCGTCGGACGATTTACTAGTGGCGCTCCAGCAGCGTCAAGGCTTGTCTTCCCAGATTTCCCAGATAACGATGATGAGAAAACTGCCAGTGGATTTTCAGCAAGCACCGGAACTTGTTTGTGCCGCGATCGAGCAGCATCATCCAGACTTGGTGGTTTGCTGTGGCATGGCAGAATCACGTCAATTATTGGAGGTAGAGTCTTGTGGCTGTGTAGATCAAGACACGCTAGTGACGCCACTGGATTTAAACAGACTAACAAACGGGCTAGCTGCAACGCAAATCAGCAATAATGCAGGGCAATTTGTCTGCAACTACTTGTACTACTCAGTAATGAAGTATTGTCATCTCAGTCATCCCGAAACTCAGTGTTTATTTATTCATGTACCGCTTTTAACACTTGCAAACTTTACAGCAATTTTGGATGATTTTTCTCAACTCCTTAATCGATTGCAAACTCAGAATTTCTAAGTTTTGCACATCTCAAAACTAGGCTTTTTTTGTGGTTCTAAACAGAGTTAATAGATACTATTGTGGGACTTACTTAACGCTGACAAAGCGCTCTTTGGCGATCGCACGTAGTTCGGCCAAGTCTTCTCGTCGAGAGATAGACAGTGGTACAGTTGTGGCAATTTCCTGCAAAAGCAGTGCTGTGTCAAGGGGCTTTTCCAGGTAGAGGGCGTTGTAGAGGCTGGCAATTACAGCTTGTTCAATTTCGGCACCACTAAAACCTTCCGTGGCAGTAACCAATGCATTCATGTCAAATGCACTAGGGTCTTGGCAGCGCTGGGTAAGGTGAATGCGCAAGATAGCATCACGCTCTTGGGTATCGGGTAGATCGACGTAAAAGATTTCGTCAAACCGTCCTTTTCGCAGCAGTTCAGGTGGAATGCGGGAAATGTCGTTTGCGGTAGCCACTACAAAGACGTTTTGGGATTTTTCTTGCATCCAGGTGAGAAACGACCCGAATAGGCGACGACTTAAACCACCATCCGCATCACCATTGTTGCTAGCACCGATCGTCTTCTCAATTTCATCAATCCACAGCACGGTGGGTGCCATGGATTCTGCCAGTTTGATGGCGTGACGAAAGTTCTTTTCTGATTCCCCAACGTATTTGTCGTAGAGTTTACCGGCATCTAGCTTGAGTAGGGGCAATTTCCATTCCTGGGCGATCGCTTTGGCTGCAAGGGATTTGCCACAGCCCTGAATTCCTACAATCAGTACACCCCGCGGTGGTTTTAGGTTAATCGCTTGGGCTTGAGGCAGAAAACCAACACGAGCACGGGCTAGCCAACGTTTTAGCCCTGCAAAACCACCCATTTCAAAGATGTTTTCATTGCTGGGGAGATAGTCTAAAACGCCGGATTCCCGAATAATTTGGGCTTTGCGATGCAGGATGCGATCGATGTCTTCAACAGTAAGCATGCCATCGGCCAAAGCCGAGTAAGCAATAACCTGGCGTGCTTGCTTCAGGGTCATGCCGCTAAGAGATTGCACCAGCAAGGGCACATCTTGACTTTGAATTTGTACTTGGATGCGTTTTTTGCCAACCAGAGCACGTACCACCTCATTGACTACTTGTTGCAACTCATCGCGTCCTGGCAGTTTGAGGTCGTAGTAAACAGCATCGTGGGCAATGTCCTGGGGTAGGGTAATGTTGCTGCCACTCAAAATTAGAGCAGCACTGTTTTGGGAAAACAGTTGTGTGACTTCACGAAATAGCCTCGCTACTACTGGATCTTTCAAGTGTTGGCTAAAGTCTTTGAGCCAAAAGACCCCCCGCTGCCCCATAGAGCGAATGGTTTCTAGCAGGTCGGCAGGGTCAGTTGAGCGAGCTAATGCAGTTGGTTTTTGCTGTTCGGTGGGGGCACACTCGTTAACCCAGCGATTGTTGGAGCCTTGCGATCGAGTCAGCCCATTTGTAATACTCCACTCAAACAAAGGCATGTGCATCTCCTGGGTGGCAGCGTGTAGCAGGCTTTGTACACGCTCTTCTTCCACAGTTTCAATCACGATCACCGGGTGGAAGGAGAGTAATAGAGTTTGTAGTTCGTGGACATGGCTGGAAAGAGACATGGCTCATATCTAAAGAGGCTACCGTAGAATTCACCAGCAATAACCATAATTCCACAGGCATGGCCGCCCTTTTTGGTGAAATTGGCAATGAGCATGCACACAGAAGGGCTTTGCACTGGGAGAAGTATTTAGCTGAGCAAGACCAGCAGTGATGTCCTCATGGCAAAAGTGTTTACGGGTAAGGTTGTACAGTCCTTCCCTCGATCATCAAGTACAATTTTGCCTATCTCTGCTGAGGTTTTAAGGACTTTGACTGTACCGAGTAATGCTGGCAACGGCTGTAATTTCAGGCGATCGCATCAATGAATACTTCGAGGCGCTGCAACAGGCGGAAGCGGCCAAAAACTGTTTCGTAAATCCTTAAAGCAATTGAATGATG
>Ga0224722_1000359_pt1 | contig 26894 bp, 23 predicted proteins | sample Balambano_FR1_Me_FD_161646 | JGI IMG/M metagenome (GOLD analysis project Ga0224722, IMG submission 161646) | Freshwater sediment microbial communities from Lake Towuti, South Sulawesi, Indonesia - Balambano_FR1_MetaG | ecosystem: Environmental > Aquatic > Freshwater > Lake > Sediment | place... | reverse complement strand
ACTTGGTTGTGGATGGCATCGGTGGGGATTGTGGGCTTAGCCCTGAACCTGCGGGCGTATGATTTTGTGTCGCAGGAATTGCGGGCGGCAGAAGACCCCGAGTTTGAAACGTTTTACACGAAGAACATCCTGCTGAATGAGGGCATCCGCGCTTGGATGGCACCTCAAGACCAGCCTCACGAAAACTTTATCTTCCCTGAAGAGGTACTACCTCGCGGTAACGCCCTCTAAGGTTAGATCTGGTTTATTCGAAAACCTCCATCCACCGATGGGGGTTTTTGTTTTGGAATGCCATAAAAAATAGTTGGCTTTTCGGCATAAATTTAATGGTGGGGATTGAGTATTGGGTACGTAATTAGACTTCGTGCATCTGTATGAATCCACCCAACTTCCGTGCCCATTGGCGATCGCTCATTGTCGGCAGCATCGCTTGTGTGGCTGGCCTCGCATCGACTCCATCTCCTGCCCTCGCTCAAATTTCCTTCGATGGCACATTGGGGGAAGCTGCTACTTTATTCGGTCCAAGCTATGACATTCGGCCAGAGTTTGGCCAAACGATCGACCGCAATCTATTTCACAGTTTTCGCCAATTTAATCTCAGTGCGGGAGAGATAGCTCGGTTTCGGAGTGGGCGCGACATTCGGAATATTCTGGCGCGGGTAACGGGTGAGACTCCTTCTACAATCGATGGGTTGATCCAAACGACGAATATCGATGGTAACCCCCTCAGCTCCAATGTCAATCTTTATCTGATTAACCCCAGCGGCATCATTTTTGGTCCCAAGGCCAGTTTGGATGTGGGCGGTGCCGGGCGGGGAGCGTTTATTGCGACGACCACCGATGCTCTGATTTGGGGCAATGATCCAGCGCGTCAATTTAGTGCCATTAATCCAGGTGGGCGATCGAGCTTACTCAGTCTAAGAGGAGATCCCAGCGGTTTTTTGGCTAGCCAACGTCATCCCGGTGAAATTTCGCTCACGGGTACGGCTGATCCTGGCAGTCAACGCTTTTCCGTGGCCCCGGAAAAGCGCTTGCTGCTGGTAGGGGGAGATGTGCACCTGAATGGGGGCGTGATTCGGGCCGAAGGAGGCCGGGTGGAAATTGGGGCGATCGCTGGCGGCTCTGGCATTGTGGGGCTAGATCTAAATGCTTCCGGGACCAGTTTGCAAATCCCAGAGACCATTCCCAAGGCCGACATTATTCTGGATCGAAGTTTTTTGATCACAAACTCCAGAAATGATGATGGGGGCGATATTGCCTTGCAAGGACGCAATATTTTCCTGCGCAATGATACAGAACTGCAGGCGGTCACTTTTGGTACCGGCAATGCTGGCAATGTTGTGCTACGAGCCAGTGAATCGGTGGCGTTGGAGGGGAGCAGCAGCATTTTCAGCACGATCGAAGATGGGGGGCAGGGCAAAGGCGGCAATATCGTGATTACAACGCCGCGCCTGACGATGAGTGGTGGTTCCCAACTGCAAACTCTGATTCGTGGCGGCGGGGATGGGGTCGCAGGCATTATTTTTGTCGATACCAATGGCGGTGAAGTGACGTTGTCGGGCGATCGCACGGCCATGTTCAGCAGTCTCGACGTGGGCGCGAAAAATACCTTGAGTGGGGAAGTTTTTGCGGGGAATGTCTTTTCCATTTTGTTGGGGCAAACGAACGCCCAAATTACGAGTTCGGTGTTTGTTTCGACGGGTTCTCTCACAGTGACGGACGGAGCTGGCTTGCGATCAGACACGTTTGGCGACGGGAATGCCGGGGCTGTGGTTGTGTTAGCAGATCAAATTGACATCGCCAATCGGGGTTTTATCTCCAGCGTTGTAGGGCGCGGTGCGGAAGGCGATGGGGGCGGCATTGTAATCTTCACAGGAAACCTGTCAATTCGGGGCACGGATGCCGGTTTGACCACCAGTACGGCAGGAAATGGGGATGCGGGCTTGATTTTTGTCCTGGCCCGCGATCGCATTGCCGTTGACGGGGCTGACTCTGGTATTTTCAGTCTGGTTACCCCCGAAAGTAATGGGGCAGGCGGCGGCATTGTGTTGGGTGGACGATCGCTGGTGCTGCGAAATGGAGCCGAAATTAACGTCAACAACGAAGGCAGGGGGGCAGCCGGTACCGTTTTCATCGCGACGTTGGCCACGTTCTTAGATCGGGATAGCCGCATTTCTGCCACCACGCGATCCGGGCAGGGGGGCGACATTGAATTGAATACGATCTTCTTAAGCCTTTACCGCAGTAGCGTTATTTCTACCGATGCCGACACAGCCCAGTTGAGCGGCGGCTTTCAGCCCGGTGGCAACATTCAGATTCAAGGTCAGCCACGGCTGGGGTTTGATCGGACGATCGCCATCACGGCCAAGCCAGGGCGAGACAGCAACATTGTGGCCAAAGCATTCCGGGGGCGAGGCGGCAACATTGACATCTTTGCTGGTCGGTTGCAGAACATTCAACCTCGACCGGAGGTAGCAACGACGAATGATATTGATGCCAGTTCGCGATTTGGATCTGATGGGCTAATTACGGTCAGTTTGATCGACATCGATCCGGAGCGGGGGGCGGTGCAACTAGCGGATGACCTGGCCGATGCCAGTCAACTCATCGCTGAAGGGTGCGATCGCCGGGGCAAATTGGCTTTGGGGCGATTCACCAATGTCGGACGTGGCGGTTTACCTCCCGCCCCCAATGATTTTCTCGCTGAAGATGATACGGTTGCGGAGTGGGTTTCTGTGGAAGCAGCGACTGCGCAGTCGTCTGCTCAACTACCGCAATCCATCTCCCATCATTCACCCAATCGTGTTAAAACTTCACCAGAAATTATCGAAGCTCAGGGTTGGCAAGTAGATCCCGATGGTACTGTAATGCTGGTTGCTCAAGCTGCGGAAGGTACAACTCAAATCCCCTGGTTGACTTCTGGAACCTGCCGCATGCCTTGAATGTTGGTGTTTAGGACGTGAGGAGAATTGAAGTAACGTGTGTACTCTACAAGTCAAAGTGGGTTTGAGTGTTGTCTGTCTATTAACGTTGGTCGGTGGGCAGGCGATCGCTGCTCAAGGGTTTGAGATGGCTCAGCTTGCCCCCCCCGATCCTCGCGGTGGGCAGCCGCCTTCGTTGGAACCACTGCCGACTCCCCGCATTGATCCGCTACCACCACCCGAACAACTCCTGCCCCCCGGTCCCACGCCGCTGCCCGAACAACCACCACCAGGAGATGTGCCCCAAACCATTCGCGTGACAGGTTTTAACGTCACAGGCAGTACCGTTTTTTCGCAGCAGGAATTGAATGATGCGATCGCGAAATCGATCGGGGCCATCCCCCCGGAAGGGAAGCAGATTTCGTTGAATGAACTGTTTCAAGCCCGGTCTGCCATCACCGATCTGTATGTCAGCCGGGGCTACATTACCTCCGGGGCGTTTATTCCACCCCAGAAGTTAACCGAAGGCGTGGTGGAAATTCGCGTCATTGAAGGGCAGTTGGAAGATATTCGGGTGACAGGTACAGAAGACCTGAAACCTGGCTATATTTCCAGCCGTTTAGGCTTGGCAACGCGGCCCCCATTAAATCGCGATCGCCTGCTGGAAGCCTTGCAACTGCTGCAACTCAACCCTTTAATTGAAAGTATTTCCGCTGAACTCTCCGCTGGCTCACGACCTGGCACCAGCCTGCTGGAAGTCAAAGTGACAGAGGCCAAATCGACAGCGGCAACCTTCACGATCGATAATCAACGAGTTCCCAGTGTGGGCAGTGTGCGCGGCCAGGTGTTGGGAGTAGAACAAAACCTGCTGGGATATGGCGATACGATTAGCCTGAGCGTAACAAAAACGCAAGGCAGCACCGCGCTAGACTTTGGTTACAGCATTCCAGTGAGTCCGCGTAACACAACGGTTGCATTCAATGCTGGAATCTCCTTAAGTAACGTCATCGAAAAGCCATTTGACATTCTGGATATTGACTCCCAATCTAATTATTTTGAAATTACGGGACGGCATCCACTCATTCAAACACCCACGCAAGAACTCGCTTTAGGTCTAACGTTTACGCGCCGGAGTAGCGTCACGACATTGTTAGGAGATATTCCCTTTCCCAGCCCTGGTGCCGATCTGGACGGACGAACAACCGGAACAACAGTGCGCTTTTTTCAAGAATATACTCAACGCAGCAGTCAAGCCGTATTTGCGGCACGATCGCAGTTCAACTTTGGGGTGGATGTGCTAAATGCCACCAATAACGATGCCCCACCAGACACCAACTTTTTCGCCTGGAGGCTACAAACTCAATGGGTGCGGTTGTTAGCACCAGAGACGCTGTTACTCTTGCGGGGTGATTTGCAGTTAGCCGATCGCCCTTTATTACCGATCGAACAGTTTGGGGTGGGGGGCGTATTGAGTGTGCGGGGCTATCGGCAAGATTTACTGCTGACCGACAATGGCTTCTTTGGCTCGGTGGAGGGGCGCATTCCGATTCTGCGCTTACCCAAACAGCAAGCCCTCCTACAAGTGACACCATTTTTTGATTTTGGACGTGGTTGGAATTTAGGCGAATCGCCCGACCCTGATCCAGGATTCCTGGCAGCTTTGGGCTTCGGGCTGCGGTTGCAGATTGGCAATAATTTCACTGCCCGCATGGACTTCGGGTTTCCGCTGGTCAAAGTAGACTCTCGCAAGGAGACATTGCAGGAAAAAGGCATTTATTTTTCGATCGTGTACACGCCGTTTTAGCAATTTGGGATGAGAACGAATGCGGTTCCTAAGTTAGAAATATGGTGCAGGTCTGCCCCCTCCCAGCCTAACCCCCTCGTTCCCTCCTTAATCAGAGGGATGCCGTAGGCAAGGGGTGGAGGTGCCGAAGGCGGTAGGGTGAATGCAAAATCCACGATTTAAATCGGTATCAGGTTGTCGCTATGAGGTGATGAGAAATGGGTCAGCGAAACTGGGGAAAACGACTGCGCTGGTGGGGAAAACGCTGGTGGGCGCTGGCGATCGGGACCCTGTTGCTGTGCCTGCTGCATGTTCCTGTCTGGGCAATAGTGGTTGCCCGCTTGCCTGCTCCCAATAGCACCATGGCGCAAGCTGATGTCGATCGCGGCAGGGCCTTATACGATGCGGGTCGGTTTCAGGAAGCGGTGATCGAACTGGAACAAACGGTACAGCGGCTGCGGCCTCAAGGCGATGCCTTACAACTAGCGGCAACCCTGGCCAATCTTTCCCTCACATACCAGCAACTGGGATTGTTTGACTCTGCCACCCAAGCCATTACAGAGAGCCTGCAACAGGTCACCCAACCCCAAACACCAGCGGCATGGCGGGTTCGGGCACAGGCATTGGATGTTCAGGGACGGCTACTGCTGGCTAAGGGGAATGGTGAGCAGGCGATCGCGGCTTGGCAACAGGCTGAAGCCAGTTATCGGCAGGCGCAGGACGACACTGGGATAACGCAGGCGCAGTTGAACCAGGCGCAGGCCTTGCGATCGCAGGGGTTTTCGCGCCGCGCGCTGGACTTACTGACGCAAATCAATCAACGGCTGCAAACCCAACCCGACTCTCGCCAGAAAGTGTTAGCGTTGCGCGCGCTGGGCGATACCCTGCAACTCGTCGGAGATCTCCAGGATGCTGAAACCAAGCTGAACCAGAGTTTGGAGGTGGCTAAGCGGCTGCAACTTTCGACGGAAATGAGTTCCACGCTGTTGAGTTTGGGCAACACCCTGCGGGCCCAGCAGAATGTCAAAGCGGCGATCGCCAACTACGAACAAGCCGCCAATCTGGCCACAACTCCATTGACACGAGTGCAAGCGCAACTGAACCATCTCAGCTTGCTGATTGACGATCAGCAGTGGGTGAATGTGCAAGGGTTGCTGCCCCAAATTTCGCCCAATCTGGAGGCTGTTGCCCCCAGCCGGCCTGGAGTTTATGCTCGCATCAACTTTGCGCAAGCCCTATTGCGGTTGGGCACTCCTGGCGGGGGCGATCGCGCTCAACTACCACCCAGTCTCAACCCGCGGATTGCAGCCCCTTCCCCATTTGCTGTGATTCCCTACCCGCAGACCCTCTCCCAACTCCTGCGAGAGACCTTGAAGACAGCAATTCAGCACGCCAAGCAATTGAATGATCCGCGGGCTGAGTCTTACGCGCTGGGAACCTTGGGAGCCGTTTATGAGCAAACAGGACAATTGCAGGAAGCAAACGAAGTTACTCAGCGAGCCTTAGTTCTGGCGCAATCTAGCAATACTTGGGATGTGGCTTACCGCTGGCAGTGGCAACTGGGGCGCTTGCAGCGGCAGACGGGAGATGTGCAAGCCGCGATCGCCGCCTACGATGCCGCGATCGCCAATCTCAAGTCGTTGCGGGGAGATTTGGCCGCCGTCAATCCAGAAGTGCAATTCAATTTTCGCGACAGTGTTGAGCCAATCTATCGGCAGTCGGTGGAATTGCTCCTGCAAGCTGATGCTACCAATTCGCAAGCAAAAAATCTGGAAAAAGTGCGGGAACGCATCGAGGCGTTGCAGTTAGCTGAGTTGGATAACTTTTTTCAGGAGGCCTGTTTGGAAGGCAAGCGAGTGCTGGTGGACGATGTGGTCGATAAGGAGAACCCCACAACCAGCATTGTGTACCCCATCGTGCTCCGCGATCGCGCCACTGGCACGGTGCGGCTGGAAGTCATTGCCAAGATTCCGAATCAACCCTTGCAGCGCTACTCGGTCGCGCCCATGCCGGAAGTGGAGTTCGATCGCACCATCCAGCGCTTACAGGCACTAATTCCGGCTGACTTCAATGCCAACAATCGGCGGGCCTTGCAAACAGAAGCTCAAAAACTCTATACCTGGCTGGTGGCCCCGCTGGAGCAAGAGATGCGATCGCTGGCCGCCGCCACTCCCACCGCCCCCAAAGTCGATACCCTCGTCTTCATCCTGGATGATGCCCTGCGCAATGTGCCGATGGCTGTGTTGTGGGATGGGCAACAATACCTGGTGGAAAAGTACGGCATCGCGTTGAGTTTGGGGCTGCAACTGTTTGACCCCAAGCCGATCGCCCGCGCCCCACTGCGAGTGCTAGCCGCTGGATTAAGTACCCCCCCTCCCGGTTCACCCCGCGAATTTGGCGAACTCCCTGCGGTGCAATCCGAAATTGCCGCGATCGCCCGCTTGGGTGTTTCCACCACGCCGTTACTGAATCAGGATTTCACCCGTTCCACGCTGGGCACCAAGATTAATGCCGATCCGTTCAACGTGGTGCATCTGGCTACCCACGGCAAATTTAGCTCACGGGCGGAGGATACCTTCATCCTGGCGGCGGACGGCCCGATTAACGTGACCCAGTTTGATCAACTCTTGCGCAGTCGTGATATTACCCGCCCAGAGGCGATCGAGTTACTGGTGCTGAGTGCCTGCCAGACGGCTACTAACGACGATCGGGCCACGTTGGGGTTAGCAGGCTTTGCCGTGCGGGCAGGGGCCCGGAGTACGCTGGCTTCCCTCCGCAATGTCAACGATGAAGCGACTTCCCTGCTAGTGGAAGACTTTTATCGGGAACTGAACAATCCCAAACAGGAGATTACCAAAGCGGAAGCCTTGCGGCGATCGCAGGTCGCTTTGCTGCAAAACCCCACCTACCGCAGTCCGCAGTATTGGGCCGCTTACGTGCTAATCGGCAACTGGTTGTAAAGCCGTGAATGCTTGCGGGTCGATAACTATTGCCTCTTCCATGGCATGGCGTAAACTCTCAGTTGAGCCGACATGATAGTAGTGCTGGTAGGTAACGCAGGGATATTGAGCGAAATGTTGGCTTAAATGCGCATTCTCCCGATATTTGTTTTGCTTCCACATAGAGTAAGCAAAGCCGCAGGGCAACGCTTTGATCGCGATCGCCAGGGCTTCCGCCTCGGTGTTTGTCCATGGGTTGAAGTAATCGGTGTGCCTGCCAAGGTAGGGCGGGTCGAGGTAAACAAAGTCAGCCGGACTCACATCGGCCAGCGTTTCGCGCCAATCCTGCACCTTAAACGTCCAATCTTTGTCCTGTAAAACCCTGGCGACCCACGCCACCTGATTACAGATTTTGGTAATGTAAGCCGGACGGAATCGCCCAATCTTGCGACAAAATGGCACGTTGAAGTGGCCTTTGCCATTAAACCGAATCAAGCCATTGAAGGACGCTCGATTCAGAAAAATAAAGTCAAACGGACTGCCTGCCTCGTTAAAGCGCTGCCGCACAGTGTAATAATGAGCCTCACCGATCGTGGCCAGTTGTTTGCCCTCGATCTCCAGAAATTGCTGCAACGACTGTGGCGACAGTTGCCCCGCTTGGATCGATCGATATACCTGAATCACATGCTGGTTCGTATCCGCAATCAATGCTTTGGGGGGCTGTACATTAAACAACACCGCGCCCGATCCCAAAAAGGGTTCAATCCACCGTCCACTTCCCGGCCATTGAATATGGGCCAGCAGCAGGGGCACTAATTTAGTTTTGATGCCTTGAATTTTTAGCGGTGGTGCTTGCGGTTTGGGGTAGATTTTGGGCAGCATGGGCAGGCAAACGAACTACTGACCGCTGGTGGCTTTTTGCAAGTTTTGGGCAGCGCGATTCGCCCATTGCTGGTTGCCCTGTTTGGCAAACAGATCCTGAGCGTATTTGAGGACAACTTGCGCATCTTTGTATTTGCCCTGCTTGATGAATACCAGTCCCGCTGCATAGTAAGCATTGGCGTAATTGGAATTCGCTTCGGCAGATTTACGAAAGGAATTGAGTGCGTCTTCTAATTTGCCTTGTTTGAACTGAATGGAACCCAAGTTATACAACGCTTCGGCATAGCGCGGATTAATGCGGACTGCGCGTTGAAAAGCGGCAATTGCATCAGCATCTTTACCTTGCTGCAAGTACACTAATCCCATGTGGTAAGCGGGTTCCGGCGCATTTGGGGTGAGTTCTGATGCTTTTTTAAAGGCCCCGATCGCCTGGTCATAGGCTTTCTGCTGTTCTAAGGCCAATCCCAGATTGTAATGGGCTAAGCCCAGTTTGGGGTCAAGCTCGATCGCCCGTTTCAAGTAATCCCGCGCCTGCGCGACATTGTTGCCTTCCAACAGGGCAGCGCCCAGGTTGGCATAGGCCAAAGCAAACCGTGGATCGGCCTGGGTCGCCTGGTAAAACGCACTGGCAGATGGTTGCAGTTGCCCTTGTTGCCGCAGGGCCAGACCCAGGTTGTAATGAGCGGCGGCCATTTTGGGATCAAGTTGGCCTGCCCGTCTAAAGGCGGCGATCGCCTCGTTCAATTTCCCCTGCTGGATGTATTGCAGTCCTTGATTCACGGCAACTTCTGCCGGTTGCGCTGCATTTTGAGCGATTTGCACGGGAGCTGGTGCGGCGGCTACACGCATGGGTGGAGCGATCGGCGGCAAAGCACTCCCCAAAATCACCACACTAACCAGGTTTGAAATTTGCCAACGCTGTAAGAGTGTACTCATAACCCCAAGCCCTTGCAGGCAATGAATTGAAATGGTCATCAGTTTAGAGCCTAAATACTACCCTTGAAATGGGAAATCGGAAAAGTTTTTGGCATTTCTTTCTACAAGGGCACCCAAACTGAGACCGAGCCGCCATGGCAGGAAAAGTCCCCCCACCCGAGTTCATTCGTTTGGACTGGCTCTTGCACATGCTCAGTGAGGTCATAGAAGGTGGTGTGCGGTCGTCCGACTTCCATCCATTTGCTGCCTGGGGCCGCGCTACTCATGATCACGGCCATCGCAGTGGGAAACGCGGCATTTCCCAGGCGCGTCCAACCGATGCACTCGGGATGGGTGAAATAGTCATATTGTTCGCCGTGGGCGTAGTGCTGGCGGGCATAGAGAAACTTGTCAATCAGCCATTGATGGTTATTGAGCCAAACCTCATGAATCTGACCATCCTGACCGCGATCGTGGTAATGGCCACCGACATAATCGCCATAAAACACACACGGGTAACCTTCGCGCCGCAGCAAAATCAAGGCGTAGGCCAGAGGCTTGAACCAGGGTTCCACCACTGATTCCATTAACTGCAACGGTTGCGAGTCGTGATTTTCGACAAAGGTCACGGCAAGGGAAGGTTGTTCGCGCATGAGCGTACCAAATAGGATGCGGCGCATATCGAAGTGGCCACCGGCTCGACTGGCCCGATGAAAGTTGTAATGCAGCGGCACATCAAAGAGAGAGAGTTGGCCACCAGTACGACTGATGAAGGTATGGAGAGATTCCACGTCATCGGCCCAATAATCGCCTACGGCAAACAGTTTGGGTTGGGCAAAGCGCCGAACGTGGGCTAACCATTCGTTAAAAAAGGTGGGACGGGCATACTTCACGCCATCTAAGCGAAACCCGTCTACGCTAGTTGTTGTTAAAAACCACTCGCCCCAACGCTTCAGTTCTGCCTGCACCGCGGCATGGCTCGTATCAATCTCGCAGGTACACTGCATCTTACTTTCCCAGTAGCGAGGATTGACTTCCGTTTCGTGGGCTTTGTCCTTCAGCTGGTAAAGCAATGGCCGATCGCCGTTTTGTAAGTTATGGTTTACTGCGTCGAAGTGGTGCCACTGCCAGGTGAACTCGGAATGCTTGCCATTGCGGCCAGGAAAGGTGAACTGAGTGTTGGCCTGAATGATTTGAACGTCAGCCTGAAGCGGGTTGCGATCGGGGAGAGTGGTGGCGATCGCGGCAACTGCTTCAGCGGCATCGCCACCTGTTTTGTGGTTAAGTATCACATCAGCGTAAACCTGAAGTCCGGCTCGCTGTGCTGCTTGGATGGCCGCTAAATACTCCGCACGGGTGCCGTATTTCGTCTGAACACTCCCTTTCTGGTCAAATTCACCCAGGTCATACAAATCGTAAGCGGCATATCCTACATCTGCCGCGCCATGATTGCCTTTAAATGCTGGTGGCAACCAGAGGGCGGTGAATCCCGCTTGAGCAAGTGAGGTGGCTTGAGTTTGCAGGGTTTGCCAATGGGTGCCAGCGGGGGCCAGATACCACTGAAAATATTGCAGCATGACACCGTTCAGTTCGGTCATGGGGATGTCTCAACGTTGGGATGACTCATTTTAATGTCTGCACAGCGCGAATTAAGCCTGTGCAAATGCCGGCCAGAAAGTCCAGGTCGAGGGTCTCGAGGCAATCGCTGGGTTGATGGTAATGGGGGTTGCGCATAAAGGCGGTGTCCGTCACCATGATGGCGCGGTAGCCCCGATCCCAAAAGGGGGAATGGTCACTCAGTCGAGTGGCTCGAAGCATCTCCCCGCGCATCCCTGCAGGCAACCATTGGCTGGGCACTCTCGCTTTTGCCATGTGGTGATTGAAGTGGAGCAGATCGAGCATGGTCGGAAGATTGCCAATTAACCCAACAAAGTTACCCGTACTGGGATAAATCGCTTTCATGGCGGCGATCGGGTATTGCTGAGAATTGGGAGCCTGTGTGCAGTAGCCTAACATTTCTAAAGACAGCATTAACCGGAGTTGTTGCCCTTGCTGTTGGAGCGTTTCGGCATAATGCCCACTCCCAACCATGCCATACTCTTCCAGGTCAAAGGCCACCAGCCGGACAGTGTGATGGGCCGGAGCAGCGGCGAGAGCCTGGGCCAGTTCCAGTAAAGCGGCAACCCCACTAGCATTGTCATCGGCTCCCGGTGTGCCTGGAACGGCATCATAATGAGCGCCGATCAGAATTGGCAGGTCGGATTTTAGCCCGGGAATGGTGAGAATGAGGTTCCTGTGCGATCGCTGTTGATGCTGGAATTCCTGGGTTTCGACGGTTCCCCACTGTTCTAAATGGGTCTGGATATACTGCTGCACGAAAAAATGACCCGCTGTGGCGATGTAGGGGTCTCGCTCTCGACTCAAGTATTGCAGGTGCGATCGTAGTCGTGCTGGCGATGCAGGTAAGGTCATTGGGTGGCGTGTTTTAGACGATGGTTCAGGGCCAAGTTTTCCTCGTTTTCCTGATTGGCACTTCAAACTGCCGATTTACACAATGTTGCAATAAATTTAGAAGAAAGCGCGATCGAAGTGCTGAGGTTCACTATAATCTTCGCGATTCCCTGTCCTGGTTCGTCTGCTTCGTTGGAGATTTCCATCACCTTATGAATTTTATTTCCATCACGTTTGCGCTCTTTCTCCTGAGTGTCGTCGTCATTTACTGGTCAGTGAATGATGCGCGATCGCGCTTATGGTTGCTGCTGATTGCGAGCCTGGTGTTCTACGCATCTTTTCAAGTGCAATACATTCCGCTGCTCCTGGCTGGCACCTGGATTAACTATCACATCGGGAGGGCGCTTTCTGTGCCGCCCGATTGGCGGATTGATGACTGGCAATTTGCGCAAGATGATTGGAATCGCCGTCGGCTGCGCTTGCTTTGGCTGGGTATCGGATTAAATGTGCTGCTGCTGTTTGGCTTTAAGTATGTTCCCTTTACCTTAAATACCATTGCGCAAGCGTCTGGCTGGACGCAGGGTAGCACGATCGCCCAGTGGACGAGCGAAAACCTGATTGCACCCATTGGCCTCAGTTTCTTTTGCTTTGAGTGCATTGCCTACCTGGTGGATGTTTATCGGGGAGCACCCGCCGCCCCCCAGTTGCTCAAATTTTCTGCCTACAAGCTATTTTTCCCAAAATTGCTCTCAGGCCCCATCACGCGCTTTCACGCCATGGCCGCTCAGATGCAAACCCAGCAACGGCCCACGATCGATCGCATCGCCGAGGGATTATGGCTGATTGCCTGTGGAGCCATCAAAAAAGGGTTACTGGCCGACAATATTGGCATTCTGGTAGATCTCAGTTTTCAAAACATGCAACGAGCGGGCAGCGCTGATCTGTGGTTAGCGACCTTTGCCTATGGGCTACAGCTTTACCTGGATTTCAGCGGTTATGTTGATATGGCCCGTGGGGTGGCTGTGTTGCTGGGCTTCCACTTGCCAGAAAACTTCAATTTCCCTTACCTCACCACCAACATTGCCGATTTTTGGCGACGCTGGCACATGACGCTGGGTGACTGGTTGCGAAATTATCTCTATTTCCCGCTGGGTGGTTCGCGCCAGGGGTTGTTGCGAACCTGCCTTAATTTAATGATTGTGATGGCGATCGCCGGACTCTGGCATGGGGCGGCGTGGGGATTTGTGGTGTGGGGAGTGCTGCATGGCGTAGCTCTCGTTCTGCATCGTATCACCGACACCATTTCTAAACAGGTTGAGGGACTAAAGCTATTTTGGCAAAAGCCGATCAGCGTGATGGCAGCCTGGGGTATGACTCAATTGATGGTGTTCACAGCCTGGATTTTCTTCCGCCTCCCAGACCTCAAGGATTCCTGGTTGGTGGTTACACGCCTGTTTGGCCATCCGGCGGATGCGCAGTTCTCCCAAAAGGTTTACGTGGAGGCGATCGGACTACAACCGCTGCAAATCTGGTTGCTGCTCTGGTTGCTCGTCGGCTTCATGGCATTAGTGTATAGCTTTGAGCGCATCCTCAAATTGCAACTGAACTGGAATGTGAAACTCATGCTTGTGCCTGCCTGCCTGTTTGCCGTCTGGCTCTTGGCTCCTCAAGGTGCATTGCCTTACATCTACTTCGATTTCTAATTGAATCTCCAACCCATCTGAGCCTCCAGGTTTTAGTAAAAATCTGGAGATTTATTATTGCCACATCGAGGTAAAGTTTCGCTGTGTTTTATGTAGTTTCTTATCGGTTAAGTCATTACTCATAAACTGAATTCAGCCTAATTAACTTCCAATGTCATCGCTATTCCTAGCTTGCAGTCGCACGCTCGTTCAAAGCTAAAAACTAAGAAATTTAGATTTGTGCAACAAGAATTTTACAAATCAACTCAAAAGATAGCAAAACCACGAACTGAATTGCTTGAAGTTGCTTTCACTGCTCACTTTAGAAGCACTACTCCAGACCTTTATTGGTATTGAGAAAGATTGAGGAGGGCACATAAAAGTTAACAAGAAACGCTAGAAAAATGAACATAGATTTCATAGTATGAGGTCGGGTAAATACATCTTTTATTTGCCTCATTTATTCCGACCGCAAGGTCAAACTGTTGTTTATCTCGTAATCATTCAAACCATGACCACAACGATTCAAAGACGCGAAAGCGGCAACGCTTGGGATCGGTTTTGTGAGTGGATCACCAGCACCGACAACCGTTTATACATTGGTTGGTTCGGTGTGATCATGATCCCCACACTCTTAGCAGCAACCATTTGCTACATCATTGCTTTTGTTGCTGCACCTCCGGTTGACATCGATGGTATCCGTGAGCCTGTTGCAGGTTCCTTGATCTACGGCAACAACATCATCTCTGGTGCGGTTGTGCCTTCCAGCAATGCGATCGGTTTGCACTTCTACCCCATCTGGGAAGCCGCTTCTCTCGATGAGTGGCTGTACAATGGCGGTCCTTACGAGTTGGTTGTTTTCCACTTCTTGATTGGCATCGCCTGCTACATGGGACGTCAGTGGGAACTGTCCTACCGCCTGGGTATGCGCCCCTGGATCTGTGTTGCTTACAGCGCTCCTCTAGCGGCTGCAACCTCTGTATTCTTGATCTATCCGATCGGTCAAGGTTCCTTCTCTGATGGAATGCCTCTGGGTATTTCCGGTACCTTCAACTTCATGTTCGTGTTTCAGGCTGAACACAATATCCTGATGCACCCCTTCCACATGCTGGGTGTAGCAGGGGTATTCGGCGGTAGCTTATTCTCTGCTATGCACGGTTCTTTGGTGACCTCTTCTTTGGTGCGTGAAACCACCGAATCCGAATCTCAGAACTACGGTTACAAGTTCGGACAAGAAGAAGAGACCTATAACATCGTTGCAGCGCACGGCTACTTTGGTCGCCTGATTTTCCAATATGCTTCCTTCAATAACAGCCGTTCCTTGCACTTCTTCTTGGGTGCATGGCCTGTTGTTGGCATCTGGTTGACTGCAATGGGCATCAGCACCATGGCATTTAATCTGAATGGCTTCAACTTCAACCAATCTGTGTTGGATTCTCAAGGTCGCGTCATCAATACTTGGGCAGACGTGTTGAACCGCGCCAACCTGGGTATGGAAGTGATGCACGAGCGTAATGCTCACAACTTCCCCCTCGACCTGGCTGGTGGCGAAGCTGCTCCCATTGCTCTGGCTGCTCCTGCGATCAACAGCTAATGAGTCAAACTTTGGTTTAAGGCAAAAGGCGCTCTCTTCATGAGGGCGCTTTTTGTTGAATAAACTGAATAAAATGCCTAATACTGATCTAAATCATGAACGTGACATCATCCCAGCACCTTCGGTACCTCCCCTTGGTATGGCTGCTAAAGGGGGATCGCCCCGAAGGAGCCGGAAAGAGGGCCTGAAAACCCGATTTGCGCAGAGCTGGATCTTCAGCAGTCGAGTTCCACAGTGTTTCAAAGTAAAAGAAGGATACGCCCAACCCGCGTTCTTGGGCTGCCCGCACTTGGGATTGGATGAGCCACATCGGAGCGGGTCTGTTGCGCAGTCCAGTCATGATGCCGATCGCTGTAGGGATTTTCTTTTGACTCTCCTGAATTTCCGGGCGGGTCAATTGGGGGAGAAAACTTTGTAAATCGGGACGGTAAACCTGCACGATAATTTCATCGGCAATGTTGCGACGCACCCAACTCAGCCAATCTTGAAGCTGAAGTTTGTAGGCAAAGTCATAATAGTTGGGCGATACCGAGAAAATCGCTTTCGGCTTTCTGGCACTCACAGATTGATGCAGACGGTGCATAAAGGCAGTGATTTTGTCGGCGCGCCACTTAATCCAGGTGGGATCTTGCGCATTAGCTGGAGGCGCTTTCTTGGTTTCGCGAGTGTAGAGGGCGATCGTATATGCATCGTAGCCAAACTCGCTGGGCAAACTGGTATGGTCATCAAACTGAATGCCATCGACATCGTATTGAGTCACCACTTCCAGCACCAGATCGGTCATAAATTTCTGCACCTCTGGATGAAACGGATTTAGCCAAACCACTTCTCCAGCGGCGCTGATGGAAGTTTGTTCCCCATCTCGTTTTTGCGTTAGCCAATCGGGATGTTGAATGGCCAGTTCTGAGGTGGGGGGAGCCATGAAGCCGAACTCGAACCACGGCATTACCAAGAGACCTTGAGCGTGGGCTTGACTAATCAAATCGGCCAGAATATCTTGCCCTTCCAACCCTTTGTAGGTGAAGTCCTGAATCTTGTGGCGTTGAGTGACGGTGCTGGGATAGGTGGCGTATCCCCCATTCCAGACAACCGGATAGATGGTGTTGAAGTTGAGTTGCCGGAGTTGGGTCACGGCTTGCTGAACTTTGGCTCGATCGCGCCAGGTGTCCATATCATTGCTGGTGAGCCACACGCCTCGCACTTCCGAGCGTGCTGGCTGAGACCGTCCCACAGACGGAGTCCCAGGAATGACAACAGTAAACAACGCCAGCAAGAAAATAAGCGGCAGGAGGAAGCGAAATTTCTTCATGAGTTGAACCAGACGTAGCACGCATTGAATGATAGTAGCTGTTGGCAAATATGCTCATTCAATTCGGCTAGATCCGGCTAATTTTATTGCGCTTCTTCACTGCTAAATTTGCCGCGCTGAGTAAAATCGGTGGGGCGCAGGTTGGAGAGGAAATCGCGAAAAGCTTGCCGTTCAGCTTCGTCGGCATCGCGATCGACGGGCACTGAGGCATCCGCAATCACTTCTTCCAATACCCAAATGGAACTGTTGGTGCGCAGGGCGAGGGCGATCGCGTCACTGGGGCGGGCATCAACTTCTTTCTTCGTTTCTCCCTGAACCAGGGTCAGCGAGGCATAGAAGGTGTTGTCTTGAAGGGAATGGATAACGACACGCTCCAGGGTCATATCCCAAGCTTCTAGAAAGTTTGCCAAGAGATCATGGGTCAGCGGGCGTGGTGGGGTCTGATTTTCGATCGCGTTGATAATCGCCTTTGCCTGATCGTTGCCAATATAGATCGGGAGTGCCCGTCGTTCACTGAAATCTTTCAAAAGCACAATTGGACTGCGCGTAACGGCATCCAACGCAATTCCAGCGACTTTCATCTCAATCATTGTTTTAGCCTCTAGAACACCTGACGCGAGGGAACCTATACCAGGATACGGAGCTGCTTCGTGTCAATATAACAGTGATAAATCATCTGATTTACAGTATGCCTTCATATATCCCCTAATCCTAGATGATCATTTCCCAAATTTGGCAATGTAAAGAAGTCTTCTAATTTGCTGTGGGAACGGATTTGAGCCAAAAAAACAATGGGTTTCTCAGCAAAATCGTCAATAGATAGGATCACCTAATATGTTTACTGGATTAATTCAGGGCATGGGCACTCTACAGGCGTTAAGTCGCGATCGGGTTCAGGTTATGTGCCACCCAAAAACGGCTGGCTCGATTCTGCCGGGGTTGGAACTGGGCGATAGTGTAGCCGTCGATGGTGTCTGTTTGACAGTTGTGGAGATTTTGCCTCAAGGCTTTGTGGCCGTGATTTCGCCCGAAACCCGCGATCGTTCTACCCTGAGCCAAGCCAACCATCTCCTCGTGAATCTGGAAACCTCCCTACGAGTTGGCAGCAAACTCGGTGGCCACTTTGTCACCGGACATGTAGACGGCATCGGTCATTTGGAATCGGCTGTGGAAACGTCCACCTCCTGGGAAATGACCTTTACCGCGCCGCCCACTGTCGCCCGCTACATCCTTTCCAAGGGCAGCATTGCGATCAATGGCATCAGTCTCACTATTGCCAGTTGCAACCCAGAAGGCACTCAATTTACGGTTGCTGTTATTCCTCACACATACCATGAGACCAATTTAAGCCACCTCCAACCCAGTAGCCCAGTCAACCTGGAAGGGGATATTCTTGGCAAATACGTCGAAAAATTTGTGCGCCAAGACGTCACACCTGGGGACGATCGCTGGCAATCTGCGACATCTGTTCCCCCTTCGCCCGATCTCAGCCCCGCATTTCTTGCTGAACATGGTTACTTATAAATATGACTCAACGATCGCGCCTGGATAATTTGACCCAATCTCTAGTCGCCTGGTGGGATGAACGACTGATCTGGCTGGGGTTGAACGTGCCGCCTGCCGGCCAGTCAGAACGGCGACAACGGATTGAAACACTGTATACAAAACTGGCAGAACAGTTTCCAATGGTGGCAGAAATTTCAGTGCAGGAGTTGATGCAGTTACAACGGGAACAGTCCGTGGTGCTGGTAGATGTGCGATCGCCCAAGGAACAGGCCGTCTCGATGTTGCCCGGAGCCATCCCCCAGGCAACCTTTGAGCAGGAACGCGATCGCTTGCCGGATATGCCGATCGTGGCCTACTGCACGATCGGTTACCGTAGTGGTTTGTTTGCCCAGCGACTTCAGCAGCAGGGCGTTCCAGTGCGCAATCTGCGCGGTAGCATCCTGGCCTGGACGCATGCCGGCGGCAACTTGATGGATGCCTCTGGGCAACCCACTCGCAAACTGCATGTTTACAGCAAACGCTGGGACTTGATTGCTAGCGGCTATGAGGCTGTGTGGTAGCCGTAAAAAAAATTGACCCTTGCGGGTTATATCTGGCCAAAGGGGATGTTCGTTAATCTAATGACAAGAGCTGAATTGGCCGCTTTCACAATGAATGTCTCCCTGCGCGAAATCACCTCTGAGACTGTCGGTGAGGTTATTGCTCTCGCTGTCAGTCCAGAGCAGCAGGAGTTCGTAGCTCCAAATGCTACCTCTTTAGCGGAAGCGCTGTTCAGTGAAGAAGCCTGGTATCGAGCCATTTATGCTGATGAAACGCTGGTCGGCTTCGTCATGCTTTACGACGAAACGCTGCGGGCTACGCCGCCGGAAGTTCCAAACGTTGGTCTCTGGCGGTTGATGATCGATCAGCGTTATCAGCGGCAGGGCATTGGTCGAGAAGTAATCCGTCAGGTGATTGAGCATGTGCGTCAGCGGCCCAATGTAAATTCCTTCTTCACGTCTTATGTTCCGGGCGAAGGCGGGCCAGAGTCATTTTACTTATCCCTGGGTTTCCGGCCCAACGGTGAAGTTGAGGATGGAGAGATTGTGCTGGTCTACCCGCTACAGGTGTTCAACTAAGGAATGAGAATTATAGCTTTGGTCAGAACGTTTAGGACAAGGCAAGGCTGAAAAGCCAATGCTGGGTAGGCGTTCTGACTCGCTTTCGCCACGTTACACATGGCTACAGCTATAAACAAAGTAGCAAGTTTTTTGGAATGGGCATCCTGCCCGTCATCCACAGCTGAGACGGCTGTAGCACTTGATTTAATCCATAGTCCTAAACTTTAGCCTGCACTGGCAGTCCAGCCATCGCCGTTTTGCGGCTTTCAAACACTTGCAACACAGCCCGGACAATCGTTTCCACCACGTCTGGGTTGCAGACTGCCAAAAGTTCTTCTCCAGTTAAATTCTGTTTGAAGAATTCTTTGGCTTGCAGCAGCAATAACCGAGCCGATGGAAAGCCAATAGACTTAATGATAAACGTGGCTACAGGAGAATTTTTGACATCATAACTGGACGATCGCGATCGCCCCTTCTCCAAAAGTTCCAACACCTCCTGTTCAATCGGATTGGCTGGCGGGATGGAAATGGGAATGTTGGGTAGGAAGTTTTCCAGTTGCGCGATCGGCAGACCTCGACCCGGCAACTCACCCATCATGGTGGCAAGGGGAATATCTTGCCCAATTCGCTGTGACAGGGCTTCGATGACGGCGATGGACAGGAGCTTACTACCCAAATAAAGCCGCGCTACTTCCAGATTCTTTTGAGTGCGATGAATCACCACTGCATAAACTTCTGGATCTGGCTCATCCAGATAGCGCTGGAAGACCAATTCTGGCTTCAGAAAGTTCATGAAGCCTTCCATCTTCTGCAACGAAACCCGATAGCCTGACACCGTATAGGCATTCGCGCTGGTTAGATCGTGGTTGGTTTCGGGCATCAGGTTCCAGGTGTTATCCAAAAACTCAGCAGAGGATTCGTAAGCAAAATTTTCAATGTCGCGGTTGGCCAGTCGAATGGCCCGCTTCACGATCGCCTGGATCTCCTCCGTCCCCCACCCCATGTCAAATTCTTGATTCACCGTAGTCAATCGTTCGTAGAGGCGATCGCCAACTGTCTGCCCCGATTCTGTTGGTGGGCGGAATGGAATCGTAGCCTCAATACAAGCCGCAATTTGAGCCAGTTTAGGCAGCGGCAGGGCATGCTCTAAACTCCTTCCAGCGATCACTGCACTCAAAAACTCATTTTGCCCAGCCAAGGGCAACAGGGTTTGACCAGCAGTAAACCCAAACACTCTGGTAATCATTTCAAAGATTGGCTCATTCGGCAATTGCCAGCGCTCCAGGATCACCAATTGGCCACCAATTTCTTTCACAAACGGTGCGATGTATCGGCTGATATTGACGCTTACCCCTTGATCGACTTGCACATAAACCAGATCATGAAATAAGGCCGACAGAACTTCCACCGCATCGCCCGATCCGCCTACTTCAAAGATATGTTCTGGCGTGTGGAAATATCGCCAGGGGCCAGACATGGTTTCAATGATAAGTTCTGCGGTAGTTGAGAGTCGGGCTGGATCAGCCTTTCCTCCCAGTTGTGAGATTGCTCGATTGAGTTCATCAAAGCAGCGCTCGTAGTCTTGTCCAATTCCGTAGTCCTGTCCTGGGCGCATGGCGGGGTACTCCACTCTGGCTGAGTGCGATGCACAATTTTTTTGAATGATATCAGGAATGGCCGTCAGTGATAACGGGTCTTACTACCATTGTGGCGCGACCCCAAAATAACTCAGTGATCGGGCTAACACATTGCCAACTTTTTTTGAGGTGCATGCCTTGGCTGCAAGTTGAATCCTCCAGCCAAGGTGCCGGTTGAACGTCTAACCAAAGGATGGAAGGATTTAGGCGGCAAGATGCATTTGCACGGTGGCGACTAGAGAGTCGGTCCAATAAACCACTAACTCAGGCGTGACAGCTTCAACCATGACCCGAATTACGGGTTCAGTTCCAGATGCACGGACGAGAATCCGCCCCTGATCACCCATTGCGGCTTCAGCCTGCGCGATCGCGGTTTGGAGCGGTTCACACGCTTGCCAATGCAAGCGCCGAGTGCGGTCTTCTACACGCACATTTTTGAGCATTTGGGGGTAGGTTTGGAAGCTTTGGTCAATCAAGTCAGCAAGCGTGGTGCCCGATCGCTGAACCAGAGCTGCTAAATGGAGTGCAGTCAGCAACCCATCGCCACTGACTCCATAGTGCCGACAAAGGACATGGCCAGATTGTTCACCACCTAACATCGCTCCGTGTCGCAACATTTCAGCATGCACATATTGGTCGCCGACGGCGGCTCGGATGAAGTTGCCACCTTGCTGTTCCCAGGCTCGCTCAAACCCTAAATTGGACATCACCGTCGCGACGATCGCGTTTCCTGGCAGGCGGCCTGCTTGTTTCAAAGCGGATCCCCACAAATACAAGATGTAGTCGCCATCCACAGCACGCCCCTGAGCATCGACGGCTAAGGCGCGATCGGCATCGCCGTCAAAGGCAACCCCCAGATCAGCCCGATGGGTTTGAACGGCTGCTTGAAGCTGTCCCAAATGAGTGGAACCGCAGTTAACATTGATGCGATCGCCGTCGGGTTGCTCATGCAAACAAATGACTTCAGCACCCAGGGCTTTGAATACGAGTGGAGCTTGATGAACGGCCGCTCCCCAAGCCAGATCTAAAACGACCCGTAATCCGGCCAATGGCTGACCTGTGGCTTGAGTTTGCAGGAGCGAGCTTTGCAAGGAGAGTTGGTAGTCATTCAGCAATTCGGGGCGATGATGGTGCTGGCCCCAGCGGGAGGTGGAGTGGTTGCGCGATCGCCAAGTGCCTCGCAGAGCTGCTTCAATTTGCTCCTGCAGAGGCGGGGCAAGTTTGCTGCCATTCGCGCCAAAAAACTTGATGCCATTATCTTCGGGAGGGTTGTGACTGGCCGAAATCATGACCCCACCGATCGCCTCGGTTGCATTGGTTAGATGGGCAACGCAGGGAGTAGGGCACAAACCTAAATCCCAAACTTCTAACCCGGCTGCCGTCAAACCTGCCGAAAGGGCCATCGCCAGCATACTACTGGAGTTGCGGGAATCCTGACCAAGCACCACAGGGCCAGCGTCAGTCGCATCCTCTTGCAAAACACTGCCAGCCCAAAACCCAATCTGCATTGCGAGCGGAGCGGTGAGTAAATCTCCGGCCCGTCCGCGAATACCATCTGTGCCGAATAAGCGAGTGTCTGGCAATGAAATTGATCCCCAGGACGATAATGGGGACTGAGCTTCAAATGAATTAGAGCTAGAAAATTTTTCTCGCGTCAGCCGCGTCTCACTTGCTCCCGTCCGATTGGTTTGAAGCACGTCCCTAGAGTCGAGACTGCTCAACTCCTGAGTTCTAATCGGGGATGAAACCATATACCACTCCTCACACTACACACACAGGAAGATAGCACTTTCTTAAGAAAAAGAAATAAATTCCTGCCACAAAGTCTGTAAATGCCGCTGCGGAACATTTGGCAGCTGCGTGGTGTCCTTCAAACGCCAACCTCGGCCAACAACGATCGCATCGCTTCCCAAGACAATCCCGACTGAATGTAATGGGGATTGTCGGGTAAATAGGGGCTGCGCAGTCGGTCAATCCGCAGAATCACAGCATTCTCAGGCAGAACTGGAATATCCGGATCAAATTCAGTTTGCCGCATCAGTGAGCTGGAAAACCCTTTGAAGATCATGACCTGATCCGGTTCACCATTCACCTCGGCTGTGACCAGCAAAACTTCTCCAGGGCGTTTCAGCGTGTACTGCTCCAAGCGTAATAGTTGCTTCACTGTCCAGTTGCCGATCGGCCTTGTTTACCCAAACGCACAAAAATGAAATATCCAAAACACAACACATAAAAGCCCAATGCGATCGCCGCCAGCAGTCCCAACGTGTAGGGTCTAGACCCAGGACTAAACCAAGCTCGAAACAGCCAGGGCGGCTCCAACCAGATGCGGCAAAACGGATCAGCAATCATCGCCTGAGAGGGAAGAAAGGCACAGCGCAATGTCGAAATTTGGGCGATCGCCCCCAAACCACAATAAATGCTGACAGCCCAGCGCCAGGACGTAAACACCAGCTTAAGCGCTGATTTCGGCGGCAATTCCGCAATCTCTTCGTTGAGATCAATCCAAAACCAGAGGGCGATCGGGATTAAAATTCGCGCGGCCCAACCAGTTAAAAATCCGATGGAATAAGCTCCAATAAACAGATAAACTGTGATTGCCAACAAACTGGCAACCCGCCAATAAATCATTAATAAGTGTTGAATGGGTTGAGCCTTGCGAACTAAAGCCCAAATCAGCAGAACGAGCGGCAAAATGACCGTCAGTACAACTGCTAATCGGTAATCAGTCCAAACGAGAGGCGCAAGCCAGGGCGGATTCTGCATAGCCTTAATCGAACGAGTGGCGACTCATTATCGCAAAAAAGTAGCTTTGAGTAGAAATATCAAGCAAATTCAGGCAGGGGCATTGTCTCAAAAAAATTAAGTAGCTGAATACCGTCTGGCATTCAAGCTACTTAAAAATGCATATACACGGTCAAAAACAAGTTCAGTCAACCCTACTAGCCTGCCGCAATTTCGCTCAATTAATCATCGTAAATTCGGCACTCAGCCGCTTCTGGGTTGTCATCACAATATTGTTCAAACGAGTTTTTGGGTTTGACTTGCCGTTGATGAGACGCTTCTGCTTGTAGTTCTTCAACGGCATCCCATGCTGCTGCACACTCAGGCGATGCACCACCTTTCACATCACAAACCGCACGGGCTTCTTGTAATTCTTCTTGAATTTTTTGCTGAATATCGCTCATGAATTTCTCGTCCCGTCAATGTGTTTTTGACTATGTGAGGCTAGCTCCGGCTGCGATAGCTCAGGACATCTTCCGGTAAATTGAATAGTCCTTCGGCGCATAACTCACGTAACATAATGTTAATACCAGTCTATCGTGAAGTCACGCAAACGAGGGATGAAGTTACGATTTATCGATCGGCTGAATTGTTTGTGTTAAGTTGCGATGATGGCTCACCTGATGTCGTACACTCACTGATAAGCAGGTATAGCATCAGGATGGGATAGGGCTGTGGAACTGGGTCTGTGCATTCTGGCATGCTACTGAAGTTCATTGTAAGTTCATTGTTGCAATTGCTATAGAGGGAGAAATACCGATGGCAGTATCAGCCGACAGTGCAATGAAGTGGGTCAGTGTGCTATCGACGCAACCATCGCTGGAGGCTGCGATTACCGAGGTGGTAGACTGCGCGCTAGATTCATTACAAGCCACGGCTGATCTCGGGTTTCTGTTCATCTCTGCGGCCTTCACCAGTGAATACTCGCGGGTGATGCCGCTCCTGCAAGCACGATTACCGAATGTGCCATTGATTGGCTGTGGCGGCACTGGCGTTGTCGGGATGGGAGCGTACGATCGCGCCAATGAAATCGAGGGATCACCGGCACTCTGTTTAACGCTGGCTCACTTACCAGGGGTGCAGGTTCATACGTTTCACTTTTCCTCCGAGGTGTTACCAGATTTGGATAGTCCGCCCAATGCTTGGGTTGATCTGGTTGGAGTTTCTCCGGCAGAGCAGCCACACTTTGTGATCTTGGCTGAACCTGGATTCAACCGCATTAATGATTTGCTCCAAGGCTTTGACTTTGCCTACGCCGGTTCGACCAAAGTGGGAGGTCTAGCGGCGGGTGGGTTTGGTGATAGCGGGGGTGGCTTGTTTTGTGACTATCACCTCTACCGCGAGGGTTTGGTAGGGGTTGCTGTGAGCGGCAACATTGTGCTGGATGCGATCGTGGCTCAAGGCTGTCGCCCGATTGGGCAACCCTATCTGGTATCAGAAGGGGAACGCAACATTATGCTGGCGCTGGAAACTCCGGCAAGCTTGCCGACAGAGATGACTGGCGGCGGTGCAGTGGTTTCTCAAAAAGGGACACCACTGGAGATCTTGCAAGATTTGATTCAGGAGTTAAGTGAAGAGGACCGGATGCTGGCGCAACACTCTTTATTTGTTGGGGTGGCGCAGAGTGAATTCAAACCAACGTTGGAGCAGGGTGATTTTCTCATCCGCCAACTCATTGGTGTTGATCCACGAGTTGGAGCGATCGCGATTGGCGATCGCATTCGTCCCGGGCAACGCATTCAGTTTCATCTCCGGGATGCCAAAGCCTCAGCAGAAGATTTGGAAACCTTACTCAGCCGCTACCGCTTGACGCATCGTGGTTTAGACCATCAGACGATCGGCGCGTTGATGTTTGCCTGCGTGGGGCGAGGCGAGGGGCTATACGGCCAACCCGACTTTGACTCCGATCTGTTTGCGCAATACTTACCCAAAACTCCGCTCAGTGGGTTCTTCTGCAATGGGGAAATTGGACCAGTGGGAGACAGCACCTTCCTGCACGGTTTTACATCCGTCTTTGGAATTTTTCGTCAACCTTAGAGCAGTGGTGTGTGGGAAATTGGTATTCTGACCAAAGCAATCCTGATATTTTTTTGAAGCTGATCACGACAATGGCAAATATCTATACAGTCGAAATCCAGCACCAGGGTAAGATTCACACCCTTCAAGTTCCAGATGATCAAACGGTTCTCGCCGTTGCTGATGCCGCTGGTTTAGACTTACCCAGTTCTTGTCATGCCGGAGTTTGTACAACTTGTGCAGCCCAACTGCTAGCAGGAAGTGTGGATCAAAGTGAAGGCATGGGTGTGAGTCCTGAACTTCAGGAACAGGGTTATGCGCTGCTTTGCGTATCCTACCCGCGATCGAACTTGAAAGTTGTGACTGAGAAGGAAGACACTGTTTATCAACTCCAATTTGGTCAATCGACTTAGGAATGCGGATTAAACAAATTGAAAAATGCTGTGGAATGGGCATCCTGCCTGTCACTTACAGCCGAGACGGCCATGCCACTTTACTTAATCCATCATCCCTGCCAATCAGTACGACCGTGGGTGATGGTCTAAACTTGTTTTTGTTGGGAATCCCTACTGTTGAGAATCTATTATGACCACCCACTTCATTACAGCCGAGATTGATTTGCAGGAGTCGCCGCTGGAAATGCAAAAAGCGATCGAAGCCGAATTGAAAAAACGCGGGGAACCGCTGCGTTGGGCTGTGACTGATATTAATTTGGAGCAGCAGACGGCTGTCATCGAGGCGATCGTGACTGTCGGTGAACAACCAACCGCGTGATTCGTCCTTACACAACGGTTTTAATTGTGCCCACTGGGATTGGAGCTGCCATTGGTGGGTATGCGGGCGATGCCCTTCCTGTCGCGCGAGCGATCGCGCAAGTGTCTGATTTGGTGATTACCCACCCCAATGTCTTGAATGGGGCCCAGCTTTACTGGAACTTGCCAAATGTCCTTTATGTAGAAGGGTTTGGGCTAGACCAATTTGCGGCTGGTCACTGGAACCTGTGTCCTACGCATCAAAATCGGGTTGGGCTGATTCTTGATCAGGGAATTGAACCAGACTTGCGACTACGCCACTTGCAAGCCGCTGATGCCACTCGCGCGACCTTGGGCTTATCGTTGACTGACTATGTGGTAACGGATGCCCCCTTAAACGTACAACTTAAAACAGCAGCTTCTGGGGCCACCTGGGGCACCATCCAGAATCCAGATAGTTTGTTGAGAGCGGCGGAGATGGCGATTCACCGGGCTGGAGCTGAGGCAATCGCGATCGTCGTCCGGTTTCCCGATGAATTAGGCAGCGAGGCATTGCAAAACTATCGGCAGGGGCATGGCGTTGACCCACTGGCTGGGGCAGAAGCGGTCATCAGCCACTTGGT
>Ga0224722_1000357_pt1 | contig 26963 bp, 23 predicted proteins | sample Balambano_FR1_Me_FD_161646 | JGI IMG/M metagenome (GOLD analysis project Ga0224722, IMG submission 161646) | Freshwater sediment microbial communities from Lake Towuti, South Sulawesi, Indonesia - Balambano_FR1_MetaG | ecosystem: Environmental > Aquatic > Freshwater > Lake > Sediment | place... | reverse complement strand
GTGCAAGAGTAGTCAGGCTGTGAGAGAAGGGCATGGTAGGGAAGTGAGGGGATGAGGGAAGTGAGGGGATGAGGGGAGGTTGCTTAGCGCCAAGTTGTCTACGCTTTACTCCATTATTGCTGTTGCTGGCGCGTGAACGTGGTTCTGGCATAGTTCTCATTGTCGCTGCCAATGGAGTTAGCCTAAAGTAGAGGGGCATTTACCGTTTGTCTGTCAATCATGGTTTTTTCGTTACATGTTTGGAGTCAGGTTAAGCGAGAAATTCAAGTCTGGTTTGCGTCGCCTCAGCGCGTGCTATTACCTCTAGCTGCTAGCTATGTGATGACGATGTGGTTGGGCACTGGGCGCTGGAAACGCCTCCTGTCAAGGCTTTTAATGGGGTTAGCTGTTGCTTATTTAGTGTTAATTTCTCCCATTGGGGCAGGGTTGACCATTGCTGGGTTGGATTATTTTTTGCCACCCGATCGCGGTCAATCTGCCGATGCCGTGGTGGTGCTGGGACGAGGTCGGTTTCTAGAGCAGGAACGTAGCCAAAAAGCTGCTGAGTTTTGGCATCATCAGCGAGTTCCCCTGGTACTGGCCACCGGGCATCAGGGCGAGGCTGATCGCATCGTGCGCTATGTTGTTGCAGAAGGGGTGCCGCAAACAGCCGTAATTGCAGAACCCTATGCTCGCACTACTGAGGAAAACGCTCAATTTTCGGCAGGGCTACTGAATCAGATAGGGGCTCAGCGGATTATTTTGGTGACAGATACCCCCCACATGTTGCGATCGCTATTGACCTTCCGCAGCTTTGGCTTTGAGGTGATTCCAGAACCGATTCCCTTACCCTCTTCGCTCAGTTCCTTAAACACTACGGTCACTGCCTTGCGAGAGTATGCTGGCCTGGTTAGCTATGCTCTGGCTGGTCGGTTTCAGGTACGCACAGCCACTGCCCCTCTGTCAAAGCCGCAAACATCTTCCCAGACAACTTCTTAAGTGTGAATACAGTTAAGCGTGAATACAGGAGTTTGAGGCAAGGTGAGAGTGAGCCTGCAAACACTGCTGTAGTTTAAAGTTTCAAGGTTAGTTCACCTGTTTCCCCTAACCGGACAACATCTCAAGAAACTACCAATTTCTTCTTGAGAAAACAAGTTAATGAATTCTTTGTGAAGAGTGTATCAAAAACCTGGCGAGTCCGTAGACCTACCTAGAATTAGGAGCTAGATTGGCTCTAGCAATAGCAGCTGAAATCTGTACTGACATGCTCTTGTGTGATTGCTGCCTTTGCCTGTCAGGTTTCTGACATCTACCAATGGTGCCCTACCCAGATCATCTGGCTGTTTCGGACGGTTGAAGAGCCTAATGGTTTTGGATTGAATGCAATTGATGTGCAAATGTCCATCACGGTAGAGACAAAAAACATGACTATCAAACAACTTGTCTACACTTCGGCTGTGACCGCTGCCGTGGTAGCAGGAAGCTTGGCGATCGACGCCACCTCTGCCAATGCTGCCCGAATCTATATTGACTATTTAGGGACTGAGTACACTAACTCAACCCCCCAACTAGATGGAGATGCTCCTCCTGACCTGGTTACCACCATCGGGTCAAATCTCAGTTTTGGCCTATATCTAGACACCACCGGCCTAACTCAAAATGTTGGTTCAATTGATTACAACTTCCGGTGGGATCGGAACGAGTTGGCACTGCTTGCCTCATCGGTTGGCTTGCCTCCTGTTCCCCCTCCTGCCAATGTTAGTCGCAGTTTTACCGGACTGAACATTGCTACAGGAACCCAGTACCTCTTGGAAACGCTTACTTTTACAGTGACTAATGGCCTCAAAAATGCTCAGGCTCCTCTGAACGGAGCAGACTTGCTCTTTGATTTGAACCGCCTCCGAGGATTGCCGGGTAGCAATCCCAATGGCCCTAACTTGCTTAATCAAGTTGCCAATGCCGATCGCACCGCCCGAGTAGATGTGCAACCTGTACCTACGCCAGCACTGTTGCCTGGTTTGGCAGCATTTGGCTTAGGTTTGCTGCGCAAGCGCAAGGTAGAAACTGCTGAATCAGATGCCTAATCACCCAGGCTTTGACTAGTTTTACCAGACGCACATGAAAGACGAAGAGCAGTGGTCTGTCGTTCTGGCGGGCGGCGACCCTGCTCTTCTTTCTTGCTAGAAAATTAGAGTAACTTGGCTAGCCTTGACTTCTGGGCTTTATGGGAAGTTTGTGGAAATTCTCCGGGAATGTGCTGAGCACCTAGAAGAATCGGTATAGCGGGAACGTCTGCCGCAACTTGGTCGCCATTAGTTACGAGACGTTGAGTTTACCTAACCTTGAGCAGGATTATGGCAACTTTTTCTTCTTCATCAAATGCTTCAAACTACGCTGGCTCCTACAACCCCAAGGGGCTTTGTCAGATTGTTGGGTTAGCCTGCTTAGCTGGGTTTATTGTGGACTTGTTTGCAATTACGTTCCCACCGAATATTGGCAACTTGCAGTGGAGAGTTGGGTTTATGCAGCAAGTGAGCGATCGCTCCATCATCTTGCTGTTTGGCTTTGCACTGATTTTGTTTGGTGTCCTAGATTTTCGGCGCTTACGCAAACAACTGGCTATGGCGTGTCTGATTTTGGGCGCGCTGTTTTGCTTGTCGTCCATTTTGGTGATTCGTGATGGAATGACATTGCAACAAGAAACCCTCAAAACGATCGCTAATCGAGCTTCTCAGCTCCAGACTCAAATTGACCAAGCTCAGACCAATCCAAGCGCGGCTCCCAACATAAAACCAGAGCAATTAACACAGCTTTCTGGTGCATTGAATAACCAAGTAAATGCACTTAAAGAAAATGCCCGTACAACCTCCCTTAAGACTGGTGTGTCCAGTGTCGGTAACTTGATCATCACTGGACTGGCGCTAATTGGCTTGGGGCAGTACGGAGTTCGTCCCCCAAGAAATTAGCTAGCTGCGAGGGTGGGAAAGATGTCAGACGCGCTGAGCAGACTGGGGCAAACCCTGAGTCGGGTGACCACTATGCTGCTGAAAAAAGCTAGCCAAACAAACCACAATCGCCTTGTGGCCTTTGGTGGGCTTGTGTTGGTAGCATTTTTGCCGACATGGGTGGCGATCGCGTGGCAATCGATGCTCAAAGGATCCAGCAGTTTTCTTCTGAGTGCAGGCTTCCTGTACCTAGGATTAGATCGGTTGTGGCGGCAACGCCAGACACTAGCGGCAGAACCACCTGTTGATGAGGAGCGAGTTCTAGGCTATCTCCTTATTTTGGTGGGTGCCGTGAGCTTTCCTTTGTTGCACACCTCAGCGTCCTTGTTGGCGCTGGTTTGTATGACGATCGTGCTAGGGATAGTGATTTGCAATTTCGGATTAGCTGGAGTGCATCGATATCCGCTGGCGATCGGGCTAATTTTGATTAGTCTCTATCCAGACTTAGGTTTTTTGGCCAACACCTTACGTAAAGTATTGACTGGTAACCAACTAGAGGTGCTAATGGCATCGTTAGGAGGCTGGGCTTTGCGCGGTATGGGAGAAACTGTCACAGTGCAGGGTGATTTGATCTCTCTCGCTGCGACGCTCGACCCCGATCGCTCTGTGCTGGTAGGCTCTGGGTGCAGTGGATTTGATATGGCCTTTCCGATCGCGGGTGTAGCATTTATTTTGGGACTATATCTGAAGCAGTCGTGGCAAAAGATTGGCTGGCTAGTGGCGATCGGTGTGGTTCTGTCGCTGCTGTTCAATGTACCGCGCATTATGCTACTGGCGATCGCTGTAGTCTACTGGGGCAAGGAATCGTTCGAGTTTTGGCATGGGCCGATCGGCGGGCAGATTTTTTCCTCGGTACTGTTAACAGGCTATTACTACCTAGCCATGGCCATCATCGACCAGCCTACCCAGCCCAAGTCCCAGTGATAGAGGCTTAGTGGAGAACTCAGTTAAATCTGACTCTGCTTTAATGCCTGGTTTGCACTCAGCCACAGTACTTCAACTTTGAGTACGGCTGGGCATGGACTGACTTTTACCAACGCTGTCATCTTTATTAAATCTCAATCAAGCCTCCGGATGAGTTGCAGAAGAGCGAGAAACAACTGGCAGTAGCGAGTGGCTTTTTCCTATGGGCGATGCTGCCTCCATCTTGTTGGTTGGGAAAGAGTGGTTTCCCACAGTACCTGGCGGATTGAATCGATATGTTTATGAACTGAGTCAGCAACTTGCGGCTCAGGGCGATCGCCTGGAATTGTGTGCAGCGAGCTTGCCAGAGGCTTCTGCTCCAGCGGGTTTGATGCTCACTAACTTGGCGCTGGCACAGCAACCCTTGCCCCAGCGATTGTGGAGAAGTTGGCGACGGTTTCAGCGGCGATCGCTGCTGGCTCCCGATGCGATTAATCTGCACTTTGCGTTGTACAGCTTTCCGTTGCTGGGTACGCTGCCCAAATCTGTGCCTATTACCTTTACCTTTCATGGCCCCTGGGCGGCAGAGGGCAAGCGCGAAGGGCAAACTTCCGGGGGAACAGCGTTAAAGCAGTGGATGGAGCAGCAGGTATACAACCGGTGCGATCGCTTCATTGTGTTGAGCAAAGCCTTTGGCACCATTTTGCACGAAACCTACGGAATTCCCTGGGAGCGCATTCACATCATTCCTGGTGGAGTCAATACGCATCATTTTCAGCCAAGCCTGTCTCGTCAGGAAGCCCGTACCCAGTTAGGGTGGCCGCTCGATCGCAAGATCTTATTTACGCCACGACGGTTAGTGCGGCGCATGGGCATCGATCAGCTATTGACAGCATTGGTAACTGTGCGCGGTCAGGTTCCAGAAGTGTGGCTGGCGATCGCTGGGAAAGGCCCGCTGCGAGAAAACCTAGAACAACAAACCCAGCATTTGAGATTGCAGGACTGTGTACAGTTTTTAGGCTATTTACCCGATGAACAATTGCCTATTGCCTATCAAGCTGCAGATTTAACAGTAGTACCCAGTCAAAGCCTAGAGGGGTTTGGACTGATTTTGGTGGAGTCGCTGGCGGCGGGAACCCCAGCCCTTTGTACGCCTGTGGGTGGAATGCCAGAGGTACTGTCGGCGCTGAGTCCAAATTTGGTGACGGCTTCCCCTGAGGCCGCGGCGATCGCGACACAACTGGTGGCTTTGCTTACGGGATCTGTATCGTTGCCGTCACGAGGAGCGTGTCGCCGCTATGCTTGCGATCGTTTTGATTGGGTCAATGTTACAGCGCAGGTGCGTGCTGTTCTTCTCCACCGATGAACCTATGAAAATTCTGTTTCTAGACCAAAGTGGCAAATTAGGGGGAGCAGAACTGTCACTGCTAGATGTGGCCAAGCCCTACCGCGATCGCTGCTTGGTGGGACTGTTTGCCGATGGTCCCTTTCGGATGGCCCTAGAGAAAGCCGACATTCCAGTGACTGTGCTCACCAGCCATCTACTCAAAGTCAGCAAAACCAGCGACATCTGGCAAGGACTGAGTAATTTGGTGCAGCTATTGCCGTTGGTAAATCAAGTAGCGCAGCTAAGCCGTGATTATGATGTCATCTACGCCAACACGCAAAAAGCCTTTGTGATTGGGGCGATCGCCAGTGTTTTTAGTCGCCGCCGATTGGTTTACCACCTGCGTGATATTTTATCCCTCGAGCATTTCAGTCAGACTAATCTGCGCCTAGCCGTGGGGTTGGCCAACCATACGGCCTCATTAGTGATTGCCAATTCCCAAGCGACCCAACAAGCCTTTGTGCAAGCGGGTGGACGGGCTGACTTGGTGAAGGTTATTTATAACGGCTTTGATCCAGAGGTTTACACCCAGACGGGGCGATCGACAACAACACTCCGGCAGCAATTGGGGCTGGAGCATAAGTACGTGATTGGGCACTTTAGTCGCCTATCTCCTTGGAAAGGGCAGCACATACTGATTGAGTCGCTAACCTACTGTCCTCAGCAGGTAGCGGTGCTGCTGGTAGGCGATGCTTTGTTTGGTGAACACGCCTATGTGGAAACATTGCATCACCAGGTAGAGACGTTGGGATTGGGCGATCGTGTCCAGTTTTTGGGCTTCCGCAATGACATTCCTGAATTGATGCAACTCTGTGATGTGGTGACGCATACGTCTACTGCACCAGAACCTTTTGGGCGTGTGATTGTGGAAGCAATGTTGTGTGGTACACCCGTGATCGCGGCTAAGGCAGGCGGCGCTGCTGAGTTAATTGAGCATGGCAAAACGGGTTGGCTGCTTCCGCCTGGAGATAGCTTGCGTCTCGCGGAACAGATCAATTATTGTCGCAGTCAACCTGTGGAGACAGAGGTTGTGGCACGCCGAGCTTACCTAGAGGCTGTACAGCGCTTTCATGTCAATAGGTTAGTGGAAGAAATCGATCGTGTGTTAGAACAGTTGGCTTAAGCGTGTCTATTTTGAATCAGTCTCTACATTCCATCAGGAAAGATACTGCCATGGCATCACCAACCGGCTCTACCAATGATTTACCTCAAGGGACAGCACCTGTACCGCAGACAAAATCTCCACCACGTTAGTTCGGTAGACCTATGGTAACTCTCAGTTCTTGGCTTGCTACCCCTGCAAGTAAAGCAGTTTTTCTGGCTCTGGTACTTTGGGGCTTACCCAGTGTGGCGGTGGCTCAGTCGGCCAGTCCAGTCAATGATCCAGCCGCGATCGCTGCTCAAGAAGCCGACGGTTATCTGTTAGGGCCGGGCGATCGGCTTCGCATCGATTTTTTTAGTGTGCCGGAGTTTACGGGCGACTATCAAATTCTGCCCAATGGTACGGTGAATTTGCCACAGGTGGGTGCAGTGGCGATTCAAGGGCAGACACTGAAGCAGGCATCTCAAATCATTGCAGCACGGTACGATTCGGTTTTGCAGCGCCCGGTGATTACCCTTAGCTTGGTAGCGGCTCGTCCTGTGACCATTGCGATCGCGGGAGAAGTGAACCGACCCGGATCCTATGCCCTAGCCCCTAATGAAGCGGGCATTCCGCGCCTGACTCGGATTATTCAACTGGCGGAAGGCATTACCCAAGCAGCAGACCTACGGCAGGTAAAAATTCGTCGCCCCCGTCCCGGTAGCCCTGGTGTAGACGATTTGCTGACAGTTAATCTGTGGGATCTGATCAGCGCTGGGAACCTACGGCAGGATTTGCCCCTGCGAGATGGTGACAGCATTTTCATTCCAGCAATGACGACCGTGAACTTGGAGGATGCTCGCCAATTGGCCAGTGCTACGATCGCACCCCGCGGCGATCGCCCCATGAAAATTGCGATCGTGGGAGAAGTCAACCGACCTGGCCCTTACACCATAACGGCTGTTCAAACAACTCCCAATAACCCAGCCAGCAGCCAGGTTCCCAGCGTTACTCGAGCGATTCAACTGGCGGGAGGAATTACGCAACTGGCCGATATTCGCAATATCCGTGTGCGCCGACTCACTAAAACGGGCACAGAGCAGGTGATTCCGATCGATTTCTGGCAACTGCTCAAGTCAGGCGACCTGCGCCAGGATTTGCCTCTGCAAGATGGCGATACTGTGGAAATTGCTACAGCAAAGGTGTTGAGCGACAAAGAAGCAACAGAGTTAGCCGCAGCCAGTTTTTCACCCGAAAAGATTGGGGTGAATGTGGTCGGCGAGGTAGAAAAAGCAGGTACTGTGGCCATACCACCCAATACACCACTGAACCAAGCGTTGCTAGCGGCAGGGGGCTTTAACCGACGGGCATACCGGCGATCGGTGACGTTGGTACGGCTGAACTTGAATGGCACAGTATCAAAACGAGAAATTGCGATCGACTTGGCTCAGGGTGTAAATGAACAAACCAATCCGCCGTTACGCGCCAATGACACCATTATCGTGAAGCGATCGGGCATCTCTGCAATTTCAGACACGGTGGGAACAGTACTTTCTCCCTTTACTGGGGTATTTGGGCTGTTTCGCTTGCTAGGTCTATAAAGCTGCCAGCTAGTTGCCACCATCCAAACGAGCGGTGTAGCCAGATTTAATCCAACCTTCCTCCCCGGTTTCTGGCAAGCGAATACGGATCCACTCTTTGTTAGCACTTTCTTCTAGCACCACAACTTCTTGGTTGTAGTCCACTCCACCCACGCGCGCCGCATCCGCTGTGGCATCAGCACGCATATTTAGCCCATCTCCCAAGGTAATGCGGGCACGATACTCAGTTGATTTTGGGGAGGCTGTTGGGCTGGGGCTGGCAACGGGAGTATGGCTAGGAACTGCTGCTGGCGGTGGCTTGGGGGCAGGTTTAGTGGTTGCCTTTGCAGAGGATTTGGAGCTAGGTTTGTCGTTGGCGTAAACGGGTTTGGGGGGCAACTCCGTGAATTTAGTGTAAAGATATTGGGCTACCAGATAGAGGCCGCCCACAGACAGTGCGATCGCCAATGCAATGCCGGTTAAAAGTTTGAGGACGGCAGACCAGCGCATAGAAAACCCCAGACAACAACGATGGTAATTTTATAGCGATCGCGCCGGGTTGGTGCAACAGAAAGCGGAAAGAACCCAAAAAGTTAGAAAGTACGGTTGGTTATAACTGGCGTTGGATGCGATCGTATTAAAGCCGCGTTTGCCAAGACTTTGGATCACGTTTTCCATGAAAACAAGCAACAACGAAAATAGTCTCTTGCTCAAACATGTAGACAATTCCGTAGGGAAAGCGCTGCAGTAGTGCCCGTCGCGCTTGCTGATAGATAAGCGGGTAGGCAAGCGGAGTAAGTCCAATACTGGCTAAACAGGCATCGATCGCTCGAACAAACTCAGATCCCAATCCTGGAATTTGCGCTTCGTACCACTCGAAAGCATCTTGAATATCAAATTCTGCTTCAGGACGAATGATCAGGCGATAGCTCATTGAGATCTGCTTAATCGCTGCTTAACGGCTTCCCAGGTTGAGCCAGTGGTTGGATTCGATTGATACAGTTCTAATCGGCGATCGAGTTCCTGTTTTTGGGCTTCGGTCAGAGACAACTCACTCTGGCACTCTAGAATACTATCCCATAGGTCTTCAGCAAGTTGAATGCGCTCAGCTACGCTGAGTTGCGAGATTTCAACTTTAAGGAGAGGATGGTTGCTCATGGCCGCAGGCTTACTAGGTCAATTCCCTCATCTTAGAGCAAACGTTGGTTTGTTACTACTTCGCTAATTGCCGCGATCGCGCCGGGTTGGTGCAACAGAAAGCGGAAAGAACCCAAAAAGTTAGAAAGCACAGTTGGTTATAACTGGCGTTGGATGCGATCGCTCAAAGGCGTGTGTTTAGAGGCCATACGTGCCTTGCCAGAAGCTACCCACTCCTGCAAAAACTGAATTTGCTCCTGGGCAGTGCGTGCTAAGGGTACTGTTTGACTGGCCGCTTCCAAAATATCATCGGTGGTAAAGTCGCGATCTTGACTAAAGCCGATATGCATCGCTTCTACTAGTGTTTGTTCAATTTCTGCGCCAGAAAAATCGGGGGTTTCATAAGCGAGGCGATCGAGATCGAACTGTTTCAGTGTATGGGGGCGCAGTCGTTGTAAATGCACTTCAAAAATGGCACGCCGTTCTTCTTGGCTGGGCAAACCGACAAAGAAAATTTCGTCAAACCGTCCCTTACGCAGCATTTCTGGCGGCAACGTTTGAATATTGTTGGCTGTTGCCACCACAAATACGGGTGACGTTTTTTCTGCTAGCCACGTGATGAATGTGCCAAACACTCGGTTGGCTGTTCCCGCGTCCCCGCGGCTATCGGAGCTTGAGAAGGCCTTGTCAATTTCATCAATCCACAGCACGCAGGGTGCTAAGGCTTCGGCAAGCTGAATCATTTGCCGAGTACGAGATTCTGACTCGCCCACCAACCCTCCAAATAGTCGTCCTACGTCTAAGCGCAGCAGGGGGAGGTGCCAGTGATGGGCGATCGCCTTGGCCGTAAGTGATTTACCTGTGCCCTGGATGCCTACGAGCAAAAGCCCGCGAGGATGGGGCAAGCCATAGTCTCGTGCCCGCTCAGAAAAGGCGTTGCCCCGGCGCAGCAACCAATCCTTTAAGTAGTCCAACCCACCAATATCTGAAATGTTGGCTGAGGTGGGGTAAAAATCCAGAATTTGCGTTTGGCGAATGGTTTGGCGCTTTTCCTCCAAGATCAGATCAACATCCTCTGGAAGGAGTGCTCCGTGACTAGCGATCGCCCGTGCCAGCACCCGCCGAATCCGCTCTAGCGAAAGTCCCTGACACGATCGCACCAAATCTGCCAACGCCCGACCTTCTAGCCGTTGACCTGTGGCAGACAGCAGCCACTCCAGTTCCAGTTGGATGTCCTGCGCTGTGGGTAAAGGAAATTCTAGCACTGTGATTACTTCACTCAGGTCGTCAGGAATAGCTACCTGGGGCGCAATCAGAATGATGGTCTTGGCCTGAGATTTGAGTAGACGCGCTAGGTTGCGCAGTTTGCGCGAAATGGCCACATCTTCTAAAAACCGCTGAAAGTCTCGCAAGATAAAAATAGCCGCGGCTGAAACTGGTAATTTATCCACCAATTCCAAGGCTTGTAAGGGATTGCGCTTGCCAAACCCTGCATCATTTGGGTTGCCCTGGTAACCATCGACAAAATCCCAGATATAAACAGCCCGATTTCCCAAGTTTTTGGCTGATTGAGCAATTTCAGCTTCAATTCGCTCCTCTTCGCGAGTAGGAATGTAGATCAGTGGATAGCGCGATCGCAGCAATAACTCCAAATCATCCCTAAACACCATGGCAGTTCCAAACCAGTAACTTGTTACCGTTCTAAGGTTACCAAGTCTCAATGGTTAACGGATGCAGTCGCAATTCTCTGGCAAAACAACCGCAGACAATCTAGCAAGCAGAAAAACCCTCTACTCTAGCGATCGCTGGGCTACCTCATAGAGTTGGAAACAGTGATTATCACTGGTTAATGTGAGCCAATGCTTCTCGGCGATCGCCCCCTTTACCTTGCTATCAACAGGCCGCACTGCACCAAACTCGCAAAACTTTGCCAGTAATGGGTTTGTCTAGCCAGGGGGTATTGTTAGCTTGGGAGTGGAGTGTGGCAGGAGTGGCTGTCCAGCTTTTTTGTGGGTCAAACAAAATCATTTCAGCCGGTTGGCCTGGGGCGATCGCAGCGGGTGGCTGTTGTAAACATTGGGCTGGACGGGTGCTAAGGCAGGTCAACAAGTGCAAAGGCTGCCAACCTGATTGCTCGACCAGGGTTTGCCAGAGAATGGGTAGCGCCAGCTCCAGACCGATCGCTCCAGCAGGAGCTTCGGCAAAGGCAACTGTTTTTTCTTCGTAAGTGTGAGGTGTGTGATCAATCGCGATCGCGTCTAGCACGCCAGTTTGCAAGCCCTGGATCAGCGCGGCTTGGTCGGTAGGATTGCCCAAAGGGGGATCGAGCCGCAGGTTGGGGTCGTAGCTGGCAACTGCTTCGCTATTCAAAACCAGATGCATCCAGGAAACGCTGGCAGTAATCGGTACACCCTGTTCCTTAGCAGATTGGATCAGGGCTACGCTGCGGGCTGTGGAAATTCGCATCAGGTGGACTGGGGTGCTAATTTCGGCAATGCATTCTAGCAAAGCTGCTAGGGCTGCGGTTTCGGCATACGCTGGAATTCCTGGTAGACCAAACAGAATGGATTGGGCTCCTTCTCGCATAACGCCGTTGCCCATGAGTTCGGGGTCGATTGGCCAAAGGGCGATCGGTTTTCCCAGCGATCGGGCATATTCCAGGACTCGTCGCACCAGTAGCAAATTGGGCATGGGCTTGCCATCTGCAAAGCCAGCAATACCACTGGTAGCCAGTTCCCCTAATTCGGTCATTTGGTCGCCTTTAGTAGCCTGAGTCAGCGCACCCCAGTTGTGCAGGATAGGCTTAGGGTTAGGCAGCGCTTGCCACTGGTGCTGTAGCCAAGCTACGGCACTGGGATTGTCCACTGGGGGCTGGGTTGTAGGCAGCACAGTGAGGCGGGTAAATCCCCCTGCGATCGCCCCCGTAGCCAGCGATTTAAGGGTTTCGCGATCTTCGTGACCCGGCTCACCAGACGTACTGTACAAATCAATCAAACCCGGTGCAAGCACTAGCCCACGCCCGTCTTGGACGATCGCTTCAGCAGGGTAGTTGGCTAGTGTCTCAGCAATGGCTTGGACTTGACCATCCTGGATGAGGATGTCAGTAGAGCGATCGGTCTGAGAAACCGGATCGAGCAAACGAACTTGTTGCAGCAATTCAATTGACATCACAAAGATCGGGAGGAGCACACCCGTCCCCATTTCCACTCTAGGCGACTCTGTGCCGTTCGTAACTTGGTTCTGTCAGATAGAAGTCAGAGCAGAAGCAAGGTATGCAACGTTTGCTTTCTCTCTCCGTTTTTCCTAATTTAGGTACACTGAATTGCTAGTCAATACCTAACCTGGTTACCAATGCAAACTGCGATCGTAGTAGCGCTGCTCAATCCAACTGCGGATTTCTGCTTCGGTGCCGTAGGCAACATATTCACCTGTAAGCGGGTCGTAGCCATGCCAACCGCTATGCCGACCGTGGCGATCGCACTGCTGCCAAACTCGTACATCTGGGTAGTGAAATGTGCCATTCCATAACGTATGCCAAAGTTTGACGATAGGTGCAAGCAGTGATGTAGGGGTAATACTTGCTTTCATCCCAGTACCTCCTTTGAGTTGGGTTGATAACTCCACTTTGGCGAGAACGATAGCGATCGAGAAGGTACAGATCCAATCATTTTTACTAGAACAGTTTTTAAAAACAAAGCTGTTCTGGTGAAAAATCCCCCAACTGTATCAGGCTATTCCTTGCAGAGTTCGGTATACCTATGGGCAGGCGAGTATGCGCTGTCGGGTTTGGTCGTGTGTTCGCTGATCGTCTTTCCTGGGTTGCCGTGATGAAAATTCCGCTCGATCGCCACGCCTCCAAGCCGTTATATCTTCAGATTCGCGATCGTCTCAAACACATGATTGAGAAAGGGTTGCTGCCCTCTGGCACTCAACTGCCTTCTATTCGTACCCTAGCCGAAGCTGTACAGGTCAACAAGCTAACAGTGATTGAAGCCTACAGCGTTCTGGAAGGCGATGGGTTGATCCAGGCTCGTCAAGGTGCAGGATACTTTGTGAGTAATGCACCAACCCCAGCACCTCGAATGGCGTCTACGTTTGCCCCGGTGCAGTCTGTGGTTATTCCACAACAACGCAGCCAATCCTTCTACACACTGTACACCAATTCGCTCAAGGCTCGTCACCAAGCAGGCATGATTGACTTTGGTTTGGGTAGCCCTAGCCCACCAGAAGACTTGCAGCGGTTGGCACGCCGTGCTGTTACCCAAATTGGGGAAACGTTATTTGACTACGATTTTCCTCAAGGACAGCTTCTGCTGCGACAGCAAGTTGCCCACATGCTGATTCAGCTCGGATTAGAAGTGTCGGCAGATGATTTGATTATCACTGCCGGGTCGCAGCAGGGAGTGTACCTAACAGCGTCCCACTACATTCGTCCGGGGGATTGGGTAATTGTGGAAAGTCCCACCTATCCGGGTATTTTGGCCATGTTGGAGCAGTTGGGAGCCCAGGTAATTGGCATTCCAATGACGGCAGAGGGCATCAATCTGACGCTGCTAGAGCAGCATCTTCGGAGTCATCAGCCCAAGCTAATTTGCACGATCAGCACGTTGCAAAACCCGACTGGGATCACAATGCCTCAATCCCATCGGCAAGCACTGCTGGAATTGGCCGATCGCTACCGCTGCCCTATTCTGGAAGACAACGCTTATGAAGGATTGAACTTTGAGCCGGTGCCACTGCCACTCAAGGCGATCGACCAGAATGGCTGGGTGACTTACCTAGGTACTTTTTCTAAAACGTTGATGCCGGGGCTACGAGTAGGCTACCTGGTGGCTAACCCAGATACTCATCGGGCACTGCTGGAGCAGAAATTAATGCTAGATCTGCATGCCTCTACCGTGTCTCAGGCGATCGTTAGCGAATATCTTGCCTCTGGCCACCATCGTCGTCACTTAAACCATTTGCGAGCAACCTATCAGCAAAACCGCAACGCCATGTTGCAAGCGCTGGAGCAACATTTTCCTGAAGCGGCCTGTTGGACGGTACCTCAGGGAGGAATTTTTCTGTGGGTGCAACTGCCAGAACAATGCTCGGTGCAAGCCATTTGTCACGAGGCACTGGCAGAAAATATTTTGATTGGCAATGGAGCCGCCTTCTTTCCAGGACAGCAGGGCTATCCTGCCATGCGCCTTAGCTTTCTACGCCCACCAGAAGAAATTGAGCGGGGTATTGCCACGTTGGGACGAATTGTGCGATCGCACTGTATCTCTCTTCGGTCACTCTAAGCAGATGAAAAGATGAGTTGCAAGTTCAACTCATGTACGAGTGGACACATAAGCGTATTCATCGCCATTTTGTAATCGCTTGGCAGTCTCGTGTTTACTCTTTTGGGCAGGTGAGCAGTAAGTTGTTAGACTAAGTTGCTAAACAATGATAGATGCCGATCGCACCTGATCAATCCAATCACAAACACGATCGTGGTTGAGTCGATAGCTAAGAGGGTGGGCAATCAGGCGGGCAGTGCTTTCAAATAGAATATCCGTTTCGATGAGGCCATTTTCTCGCAGGGTAGTACCTGTAGCTACCAGATCAATGATTGCTTCAGCCATGCCAGTGATAGGAGCCAATTCTACCGAGCCATACAGCGGCACAATTTCCACCTGCATGTCCAAACTATCAAAATAGTCTCGGGCACAGTGAACAAATTTGGAGGCAACTCGTCCGTAGAGCGGCAATTCCAGAGCCGATCGATAGGGACTAGACTGCTTCACCGCAACGGATAGGCGACATTGACCAAAACCTAAATCAACAAGCTGAGCGACTTGAGGCTGTTTTTCCCGCAGGATGTCGTAGCCTACAATGCCCAGGTGAGCTTGGCCATACTCAACGTACACCGGTACATCGTAGTTGCGCACTAGCAGCGCTGTGGCCGTTTCCGTCGGATCAGTAATTTGCAATAACCGATTAGCCGGGTCGAGAAATAAGCTGAAATCTAGCCCGATCGCTTGCAGCAAGCGAATACTATCTTTCAGAAGCGAACCTTTGGGTAATGCAATAGTAAGCATGGTGATAGAGGCAGGTGGGCTAGGCGGGAATTTGAATAGGGCGATCGCCCGAAAGACCAAAGGCTTGGTGAATTACTTGTAATGCTTTCACACCTTCGGCTTCGGCAACCAAGCAACTCACTTTAATCTCCGAAGTAGCAATCATTTGAATATTGATATGGGCGTCGGCTAAGGCGGCAAACATCTGTGCCGCAATACCGGGTTGCTCTACCATGCCTGCGCCAACAATACTAACTTTGGCGATCGCTGGGTCAACCACAATTTCACCAAAGCCTAGTTCTGAAATCGCCTGTTGTAAGACTTGACGCGCCGCCTCAGCATCCATTTGCGCTACGGTAAACGCAATATCCCGCGTAGCGATGTCATTTACCACTCGGCAGCGCTGGGACTGAATGATCATGTCTACGCTAATGCCTTTTTCTGCCAGGAGTTGGAACAGCCGTGCGGCCATGCCGGGGCGATCGGGCACCTGCCGAATTGCCAGTCGCGCCTGCTTCATATCCAACGCAACACCCCGTACAACGGGTAAGGGTCTATTGGCAGGAGTTACTATCACAGGCGATTTTGGAGCCGATTCTCTGATGTCAAAGGCGTTACAGAGCGCGGCGATCGCCCGATCGCATTCCGATGCCAGCACCACACAACTAACTTTCACTTCTGATGTGGAGATTAGTTGAATGTTGATGCCTGCTGCTGCCAGGGTTGAAAACATTTTGGCAGCGACCCCAGGGCGGCCAATCATGCCTGCCCCTGCGATGCTGACCTTGGCCACCTGAGGGTCAACCATTACTTCCGATTGGCCAACTGCCGCCACACCACCCAACGCAGGAACAATGGCATTAGCCACTGCCTCTGCCCGATTTAGCGATGATTTTGTTACCGTGAAGGCAATGTCGTTGGTGTTGCCTTCGTGAATCGATTGAATGATTAAGTCTACATTTAGCGCTTGGGAGGCGATTTCACCAAACAAACGGGCTGCCACCCCAGGACGATCGGGAATTCGCAACAGTGACACCTTGGCTTGATCCGTATCAAACTCAACGGCATCTACAGGGCGAGCAATTTCTAACCCATCAAGCGATCGTGGCGGTGGTGGCGGCGACAGTACCCAGGTGCCAGGATCATCACTCCAACTCGATCGCACTACCAGAGGAACCCCATAGTTGCGGGCAATTTCCACTGCTCGTGGATGCAGCACCTTTGCCCCCAAGCTAGCCAGTTCCAGCATTTCATCGCAGGTAATTTCCCGCATCAACTGAGCCTCTGGCACCAATCGCGGGTCAGTGGTCAAAATTCCCGGCACGTCCGTGTAAATTTCACAAAAATCTGCCCGCAAGGCGGCGGCTAGGGCAACTGCCGATGTATCTGATCCACCCCGACCTAAGGTGGTAATTTCCAACTCATCGCGGCTGGCTACCCCCTGAAACCCAGCCACCACAACTACCTTGCCTTCTTGTAAATGGCGCTGAATGCGATCGGGATCGATGCGCAAAATCCGGGCGCGGGTGTGGTCGGCTTCGGTCACAATGCCTACTTGGGCACCTGTCAAGGAAATGGCTGGCTGTCCCAATTCCTGCAAAGCCATACTCAACAGCGCGATCGACACCTGCTCCCCTGTCGAAAGTAGCATATCCATCTCCCGTCGTGATGGATTTCTGGATACCTCATTAGCCAGCTTGACTAACCCGTCAGTGGTTTTGCCCATCGCCGAAACCACTACCACCACAGTATTTCCCTGCTGCACCGTTTGCACTACCCGCTGCGCCACCGCCTGAATCCGCTCTACGGTGCCAACCGAGGTTCCGCCATATTTCTGAACAATAAGCGCCATGGCCGCCTTTCCTTACTTCCTACGAGATCATAGATCTCTGCGTTCCGATCGACCAATAAGCTTGGCCACAAGATTTTGCTTTCGTGCTGGGTCAGCCCGATCAGGCTAAGGCGATCGCCCCCAAGAACCAGATAAAGCCCAGACCCATCAGGAGTTTACAGAAAATTGTGAAAAAAGTTTGCATCAAAATAATTTGGATGCTAAGTTAATATTAGGAAATGTACGAATTAGTTCTATTCCACAAAGAACAATTCTACAAAGAATAATCCTGCCCCTACCCTGGCTGACTGGTGCCTGTTCACAACGCTATTTCGGTTTGACCTAGCCTACCGTGGCTTGTTCAAATGCAACCTCAAGCGTTTAGTCGATTACCCCAACCTGTGGGGCTATCTCCGCGATCCATATCAACAACCTGGTGTAGCTGAGGTATGTAGCATTGATCATGTCAAGCAGTTGTACTATGCCGGACTCCCTGAAATTAATCTCAACCGGGTTGTGCCTGCTGGCCCAGATATTAATTTCCTCCAACCACACCAGCGCGATCGCCTCTATGCCAATGCCTTCGATCGCTCACTAGTTCCCCAATAAAAAAGGGAACCTGGGACATGACTAAACCCGGTTCCCTCTTTACTTCGGCTGTGCGTTGAATCAGGTGTTATGGCTTGATTGCCACTTTCCGCTTGCGTAACGCCGCCCATCCTAGCCCAACTAAGCCAGGTAGCAAGGCAGGTGTAGGAATGGCCACCACAGAGCCACTGGTGAAACTAGCTGTTTGGGGTGGAATAGGAAATCCAAACAGAGAACCAGATGCGGTCTCAGATGAGCTAGCCAAGTTCAGTAGCACGGTGCTTCCTGGAAGCTTGCCTGCCAGAGTGTCAGCAAACCCAAGCGCTAAGTCGAGGTCAAGGCTGGCAAAGCCAACTTCGCTCAGATTTAGCTGGGTATCGGAAGAACCTGCTTGAGTAGGCCCGTCATAGAGCGCTCGTGACCAACTACTGAGAATTGAGATGTTGGAATAGGTGTTGGTCGCATCGTCATAGACAAACGACCCAGCCACACTGTAGTCCTGATTCTCAAACCGCAGAGTGGCTCCTTGCAGCGACCATTTGACTGCTGCTGCTTCGGCGGGGTCGATCGCTACCGACAACGCCAGCAGCGTGGTGCCTGCCATCAAGGCAGTCCATTTTGCTTGATTGATCATTGTGATTCGCTCCTAGATTTTGTTTTGGATAGGATGATCAAACGAGTCAAGGTAGATGGATAGATGGTTAGTTTTGGCTGAGATTATCCCAAATCCAAAACTGGTATGACGATGACGTCATCGCTCCCTGATAATGTTTCAGCGCCGGAATTGTTCAATTTCTGCTACTCTTCAGCAGAGTTAAACAGTTACCCGATTTTTCGGTACCCAACGTCCCAGTCCTGGAAGCTGATCTCGCCACAGCACGGCCTGACGCTGGTAATCCGGTAAGCTATGAGCAAGCTGGCGCAATTCTAATTGGGAAAAAGGCGATCGCCCGCAAAAAAATGGATTTTTAGGACGACTACTGAAATAGCTAAAGAAAATGGCTGAGCGATCTTGAGTAATCGGTGCGCGACCGCGGTGATAGAATCGAGCAGTGTCTACAAAAATCACCGTTCCACTCATTCCAGGATACGATCGATACCAGTTTTCTGAGTCTGTTTTTAGTAGCTGTTTGATCTGGTGGTGCAGCAATACTTGATAGTAATCAGCCGTTTCAACAAGGTAAGAATTATTAGCAGGACGAACACACTCAAAAGGGCCACCCTCTTGATTAACTGAGTTGACGTAAACACACACCTTTAGCATGCGCCAATCTTCTTTATCGCGATGCCACTTTCGAGGACCTGCTTCTTGGGCGTCTGCAATGCTGTAGTAGTAAGACAGACCATCATAGGCTACAGGCAATTTCAAATAGCTCTCAGCAATAGCTAATAAGCGTTTATCCAACCCCCAATAGAAAATTTCTGGATAGCGCAAAAGCTTATCAGCACTAGCTGTCAACGTATGTTGCTTACAGTAGGCTGGCTGCCGCGACAACAGTTCTAATTCCATTGACAGGACTTGGGCTGAGTCTAGCAGTTTATTGGAATTAGCCAGATCTAGTGCTGCCAAAGACGTTACAGAAACGCCATTTGTCTCCAGATCATGCACAATCTGTTGATCGTGTTCAGAAAGCTGAGGTAAATGCACTTGATGCCGATCGACTGCACGTTGATAGCGTGGAAAGAGAACAACTGTCTCAAGTAGTGAATTAGACGTAACAGAAAGGGCAACATCTGAGGGAACGCTAACAATCTTTTGTAGCAGTTTACTAGCAGGTAGATCGAGGTTCTTTGGTTTGAATGGAACGATCGCGGCCTGCGACTGCACGGGGGCTTTTTTTACAGGTTTCATCATCATTCGGTGCGATTTATGACCGTTATCAGCTCGATCGTGGTTCAGCAGTTAGCTGTCTTCGCACCCTTAGCTTCCGTGATGTTACCAAGCACCCTGTCTCGACCAGAACCTGCTGTGACAGTTTACTGGTTGGATAATGTCATGCTTCAACACAGCGAGGAATAACGTCTTGCAATACCTGAGCCAACTGTTGATTGATGCGAACTAGGTCAAATCGCTGGCGGGCTTGGGCTTGAGCGTTGGGAACGATCCTCTGCTTCATTTCAGGATGATCCATAATCCAATGAATCATCCTGGCCAATTTCTCGCTATCACCGGGAGGTACTAGCCAGCCAGTGTGGTTATGGTCAATTAGTTCGATCGTGCCACCAGTTTGCGAGGCAATTACGGGGGTGCCGCATAGCATGGCTTCCACAATTACCCGCCCAAATGGCTCTGGAGCTACTGAGGTATGCACCACCAAGTCACAAGCTGCCATCAGCGCAGGCACATCTGTCCGAAATCCAAGAAATCTGACCCGATCGCCTAACCCCAACTCCACCACCCGCTGCCTCAAATAGTGAGCATATGCCTGCTGGCCAAACAACCCATCGCCAACAATCATCGCCACAACCTGCTTGGGACATTGTGCCAATGTTTCAAGTAACACATGCTGCCCCTTCCAGGGGGCAAGGCGACTAAAGTGACCAATCACGAAGCGATCGGCGATCGCCCATTGCTGGCGCAGATGCTGGCCAGTAACTGCCAGATTTTGGAACCGCTGCAAGTCGAAGCCATTGTAAATGACAGTGGTGAGAGCAGGATTTCCCCCCGCTGCAACAAATGCAGCTTGAGTCGCATTGGAATTGGCAATCACTTGCCTTGCAGTCCCATTTGCCAACATCACGATTAAACGACGGTTGGTAGCACTAAAATGCTCTGGTGAAACAATGTCATGCAGGTGATAAACCAGGGGGCGCTGGCTAAGCAAACTAGCCAATGCCCCAACCAACAATGATTTCGGTGTGTTCGCATAAATCACCTCGTAGTTGTGGCTTAACTTGGCAATTTGTACGATTAAGGGCAGCAAACGATGGAGCGCTGCCAGTCCCAACTGGAGTGAAAACTCACTCTCCTTTTGTCCTGGAATCAGGCCATCAAAAATGCATACTGGCAGTTTTTTCTGCGTCAGATAGTCTTTGAACGGCCCCTTGGACAGCAGGCACACTAAGCTAGCCTCTTTGTAAGGTTCAGCCGTGTCGAGCAGGCAGAGCTCTGCGCCCCCTACTTCACCGCTTTGGTCTAGAAAAAGAATTTTCATAGTCCCTTTTCTCTACGTGCAGCTCAGGTGTTGATGGCGGCGATGCGGCCAGCAGGTAACCGACAACAGGAACAGCTACTGCCACTAGTTTTCTACCTAGACCAGTGCAATCCGGAGCTTTGATGAAGATTTAATAAACAAAGGAACTTTTTTTATCTTTTGTAGGGCTGTATTGCAAGCAACACGGATGCATTCCCTGGTCGATCGGCACGGTAGGAAAATGCTAAATTGTCACGATGTAGGGAGAGCTAATGGCGGGCGATCGCCCCGCTTGCACCAGTGCTTGATAGACAATAGCAGCCACTTCAGCGCGGGTAATGTCTCGATTGGGGTTTAGTTGCCGCAGATTGGGGTAATTTACCACTAGGCGCTTTTGAGTTGCCACATTGACCTGGGTTTGAGCATAGGCAGGAATAATCGTGCGATCGTCGTAGGCATTGAGTCCATCCACGGCAGTACCCGACAATCCCAACCCATTGACCAAAGAAACCAGCACCTGCACCCGTTGAATGTTGAGACTTGGTTGGAAAGTGCCATCGGGAAAGCCCGACATGAAGCCGCCTCGATAGACCTGTTCAATACCTGGTTTTGCCCAAAAATTGGCAGGGATATCCGTGAAAAAGGCGGTTGGGCGATTGGGCAAAGGCCGTGGGTTAAAGGCTTTGGCCAGCAGCACCGCATACTGAGCCCGGTTAATCAGTGTGTTGGGCTGAAAACTACCATCAGGGTAGCCGCTCATCAAGTTCTGTGCAACCAGCCCTGTGATAAAAGGGGCAGCCCAGTGCCCTTGAACATCCGTAAACACAGGGATTTCTGCATTGGGATTGACAATGTAGGGAGAGGCGATCGCCGCCGCACGATTCAGCGCCACCAGAGATTGGTAGACGATCGCTACCAGTTCGGCACGGGTAATGTCTCGCAACGGATTTAGTTGTCGCAGGGTGGGGTAATTTACCACCAGTTGCCGCTGAGTTGCTGTGGCCACTTTTTCTGTGGCATAGCTGGGAATTTCAGCGCGATCGTTGTAAAACGCCAGCACATCCAGCACACCGCCACTCAGGCTTAGCCCACCCACTAGAGAGATAATGGCCTGAGTGCGCGTTAGGTTTTGATTAGGGCGGAAGCTATTGTCTGGAAAACCTGCTAGAAAGCCCATCTGATTGGCTTTCTGGATAGCACTGTAAGCCCAGAAATTGCCGGGGACATCAATAAACTGAATAGCAGGCTGCTTCGCTGACAGGTCAAACAGTTTAGCGACGATCGCCGCATACTGAGCCCGATTAATCGGAGCATCCGGTTTGAAGGTGCCATCAGGAAAGCCGCTAATGAACTGTGAATCCACCATCACTTTAATAAAGGCTTCGGCCCAGTGCCCACGAATATCAGGGAAGCTTCCAGGCACAGGAGTAGGGGTTGGCGTAGGAGTAGGAGTTGGCGTAGGAGTAGGGGTTGGCGTAGGTGTCGGAATCTCACTGCCGATGAGGTCAATCAGACCGCGCACACGGGTGGGATCTACTAAGTTACCGACTGACACTAGCGTAATTGCCCCGTCGTTAATGATGTCGTATTCACGGTTGCCTTGAAAGCGATTGCCACCGGGATCCTGACCCGCACCCATGTCTGGCAGAGCATTATCATCCACAAACAACCCAAACTCAGTGTTACGCTCTATCGTGTTGTTGCGTAGGACGGGACGACAGTCACGATTCAACACCAATCCCGATCGATTCTCAATCACGCGATTGTCAACTAGCAAAGGAGCCGCTTGGTCGCTGATAGCAATTCCATAGCCGGTGTTTTGGCAGGTATTGCGTCGCCATTCGCCTTTGGCATTGCGGACGATGCTGAACCCGTTGGCGCTGTTTTGCACTGCCACACAATCCAATACTGCAGGGCTAGCAGATCCAGTGGCAAAGATTCCTTCTCGTTTGTTTTGTGTGAACGTGCAGTGGGAGATTGTTGGGTTTGTCGACTCAATCCAGACGCCAGTGCCGCGAATTTCTGGGTTGGTCACGGTCACCCCGCGCAGTTGGCTGTTGGTTTGTGGCACGATCGTCACATTTTGGCCAGCAAAGGTCGGACTGAGGAACTTACCACTACCACTGATGACAATGCCATTGCCACGGTTTGATTCATTGCCTATCACCCAAACCCCAGATGGAATCGTGAGCGGGAACACCTCACCGCTGGCTGCGGTATAGGTGCCGGGGTTGAGTTGGATGCGATCGCCCGCTTTGACCTGCTGCAAGGCTCGTGCCACCGTCTTAAAAGGAGCCGCCTGGTTGCCTGCGTTACTGTCGTTACCTATTGCTGGGTTGACATAGAAGATCGATGCCACAGGAGATTGAGTCATAACCGTAGAGCCCTGAACACGTTCCAACCCTGAAATGATACTGGCATTAAACGGTTGGGTTTGCATGATTGTTGTACCCCAGCCTGGCACAACCGTAACCAGCCCATACAAAATGCAAGGGTTGCTACCTAGATTTAGCCAATTCAGCAGGCTGCCTGAAGCAGAAAACTTAACCTCTCACTGCTTAACACATTCAATCACCTGGCTTGACTTGTCCAGTACAGTGCAGTGTTGTGCTGCTTAGGTACCGGTGGGGCAATATTTGAAAGGCTACCTATTGGTGTTAAATATCAAGCTGTCGAAAAGTCTTGGATGGGTAGTTTACATATTGGGCAATCACTCCGTTTCAGGGTTTCAAAAAGACCTGCATTCAGTTAGATCTGTATCGTTTATTTACTTGAGAGGATGAAAGCAATCCATTAGTATTCGGTTATTGTTCGTAGTTTCCGAACCTGCGCTGCGATCGCAGTGCGGTGATAATGAAAAAAAAGTGAAAGCTCTGTCTATTGAAATCCTTTAGCTTGCTAAGTGCAAGCCCCTACTCCAAGGAGAACTGATATGAACCAAGTCAAAACCCTATCGCTGTTAAGCCTGTTGTCAGGGCTATTAGTCCTGATTGGTTGGGTGCTGGGTGGTCAGTCTGGTGCGCTGATTGGTCTGGCCTTTGCCGCTGCTACTAACCTATGGTCTTGGTACTTTTCTGACAAAATTGCGCTATCTGCCTATGGTGCGCAGCCTGTCAGTGCCGAAGAGGCTCCCGAATTGCACCAGATGGTTCAGCGTTTGGCTGATCGTGCTGGCATCCCCATGCCTGCTGTTTATGTAGTGCCTAGCTCTGCCGCCAACGCCTTTGCTACTGGTCGGGATCCTAACCACGCAGCCGTTGCTGTTACCCAGGGCATTGTTAGCATGCTCACGCCCGATGAGTTGGAAGGCGTAATTGCCCATGAATTGAGTCATGTGCGTAACCGCGACACCCTGACTCAGGCAGTTGCCGCGACTGTAGCTGGTGCCATTTCCTACCTGGCGCAAATGGCGAGTTATAGCATGTGGTTTGGTGGTATGTCACGCGACGAAGATAATCGTGGTGGCAATCCTCTGGGACTGTTGTTTGCTGTGATCCTCGCTCCTATGGCTGCTTCCATCATTCAAATGAGCATTTCTCGGACACGCGAGTTTGAAGCTGATGCAGGTGCAGCACAGCTAACAGGTCAGCCTGCCGCTTTGGCAAGTGCGCTTCAAAAACTACAGTCTGGCAGTGAGCGGATGCCACTGGAGGCTAATCCTTCCTTCTCGCCACTGTTGATTATTAACAACTTGTCTGGGCAAGGGTTTGCAAACTTGTTCTCAACTCACCCCTCGACAGAAGAGCGGATTCAGCGTTTGCTGCAAATGCAACAAGAAATGCTGACTACAGCGGGTAGCCCTACGGGTACTACATTCTTGAAGTCTTAAATCGAATGGCTTGAGGACTGGTATGCTCGTAAAATGAAGCAACCCCCTGACTAGTTTCCTGGTCGGGGGGTTTTGTTGCTTAGGGTGGAAAGGCTTCAAGAACCAGATGGAGCCTCGTTAGTTGATAAGTCGGGGGTGGTGGAGTTGGTTTTGTCTTTAGCCCGTTGCTCTCGCCGCTTCTGCTCAGCTTTCATAATGTCGTCTAGGACAATTTGGGCTTGAGTAAGTTTATCCAAGTTGCTACGGTACAGTTCCAAGTCTTTCTGAACTTTCTCTGAGGAAATGTTTAACATTGGACAAATACGATCGAGCACGTCCTGCAGCTTGTTCGCATCTTTGACAGCTTCTGGTTCGGCAGATTCGATTAGGGTGAATAGGCCGATCGCAAATAGGCGACTATATTTGAATTTAGAATTGCTGGCTACATTTTTTATGGTTTGCTCCAGCGGATCGCCACTAGGTGCTCCCTGGCTCGATCGCTGTAACCAATCGGCTAATCCACCACTGGTGATACCACTGACTTTACCGAGCAATTGCTCTGCATCCTGACGATAGCGTTGAGGGTCAGCTTGATTAGCCTGACAAATAGCAAAGAAAATGGAGGCTTTGTCTTGCTCTGGGCGGTAACCTGCCATGAAGCGATCGAATGTGGTGACCACACCAAGTGCATAAATGGGGTCGTAACGAAAGTCAGCATTTACTGACAAGAGGTGCATTTCAACCATCAGCTCTTCTACAACCCGCCGATAGACAGAATTAATGGGACGGGTATGCAATGAGTAAAAAGCACGCTTAGTATCAGAAACAGTGCGGACAGTATTCACAAGCAAATCCGGTTGAGCAGCTTTTCTATTTTCTCGCTTGATGGGACGTTTGCCAAGTTGTTAAGTAAGCTGGAGTGGTGCTGAAGAAACGCGAGTTTAAACTGTGTCTATAACGGCACACTAGTTCGGTAACAGCCCATCTGCTTGCTAAGTAGTCTGACGCAGCTTCTTTGTGTTTTGAACCAGGCTTTGGGCAAACTGTTCTAACCGCTTGATAAGAGCCTCATCAGCCAGTTCACCATCTTTGCCAAAAGATTTCCAGGCTTGTCCGATCGCCACCTGTTCTGGAATAACCCAGGTATGCGTCCAGCGCAGGATAGTGCGTAGGTCATTTAAGGCGTTGCTGTTGGATTGCCCACCCAACACGCTGATCACCCCAGCAACTTTGCCAGAGAGTTCGTCAAACCCAAGCAAATCAAGGGCATTTTTTAGCACACCACTGACGCTGCCGTGATACTCCGGAGTCACTAAAATTAGGCCATCTGCTTGCAAGAAGGCTGTTTGCAAGCGAACTACATCGGGATAGCCAGTGTAGTCATCTCCGCCATCACAAAAGGGTAGTGTAAGCTTTCGCAAATCGAGAATTTCTACCGTAGCTCCTAAGCGTTCAACCTTTTGTGCGGCTAGCTGTAAGGCTTTCTGGCTGTAGGAATCGGCTCGTAAGCTCCCAGCAATTCCAACGATTCTTACCATAGGGTGTCTCTAGAAGGTAGAGTTAAGCACAATCAAATCGAAGTCATTATGACTATGATTAGTGTAGCAAAGGTTAACTCATCCTGTTTCTGCAAGCAGCCAAAAGGGCAGTTGGGTAGGATGGAAATAGGTAAGCTGAGCTAAACTTTAAACTTCTGTCGATGTGCTTTGCTGTCAATGCAAGCGCGTTCGAGCAGTAACTCTAAGACTAACGGTAAGCGGTTAAAGGTCAACGTATGCACGGGTTCAAACCAGCCTCACAGGTCACGCGATCGCAGCTATCCCAGCAGCTAGAGCCTTCTTCTCGCAGGGGAACGGCAATGGGAATGATTACAGCACTATGGATTGTGCTGCAAGGAGTTACCTTGAGTGTGCCTGTTGAGGCGCAAACTAAGGCCAATACTCTTAGCTACACAGAGCTTTTGGAAAAGATTGACAAAGGCGAAGTCAACCAGATTGAGGTTGATCCCTTACAGCGAGAGGCTCGGGTCAAGCTGACGGAAAAGCCCAAAGAGCCTGTTAGTGTAGCGTTGTTTGAACGCAACGATGAACTGGTTGATAAGGTCAGCCGCTACAACAAAAACGAATTGGCTGCTGCACAGAAGACAGGCCGTGCTGCTCGAATCATTGATTTTGAAGTACAGCAATCCCGCGACAACAGCTTACTGATGGGCTTTTTGGCCAATTTATTACTGTTTCTATTGCTGATCGGCGGCTTGCTGCTAATTATTCGGCGCTCTGCTAATGCACCCGGCGGCCCCGGACAAGCCATGAGCTTTGGCAAATCCCGCGCTCGCTTTCAAATGGAAGCCAAAACTGGCATCACCTTCGATGATGTAGCTGGCATTGAAGAAGCCAAAGAAGAATTGCAAGAAGTGGTCACCTTCTTGAAGAAACCGGAAAAGTTCACCGCAGTGGGTGCGCGCATTCCCAAAGGCGTACTGCTGG
>Ga0224722_1000355_pt1 | contig 26996 bp, 20 predicted proteins | sample Balambano_FR1_Me_FD_161646 | JGI IMG/M metagenome (GOLD analysis project Ga0224722, IMG submission 161646) | Freshwater sediment microbial communities from Lake Towuti, South Sulawesi, Indonesia - Balambano_FR1_MetaG | ecosystem: Environmental > Aquatic > Freshwater > Lake > Sediment | place... | reverse complement strand
AGTTGGATGGCGTTGATCACCTTTTGTCGCAAGTCATAACTGTAAGCTTTTGCCATGATTACAAGGGCTTTTAGAGGGGTGGATACCTCTTAGTCTACGTCCTAACTGTCTTGGCGACAGCTATAATCCATGATCCTTAGGGCAAAAGCCTCTGGGATAACTTTTGTCTGCTTTCTACTGCTGCCCCTGCTGCTCTAGATTCGAACTTTGCAACTGAGCCGGATCCCGCCAAAAGACGATCGCGTTATTGATAGGTTGAAGTTGAGTGCCGGGGTAGTAAAAGCTGAGGATGCGAGCGCTCGTCCAACCCAATGCGCCCAGCCGATAAGACCCCGTTTGGCTCAGTCCCACACCATGTCCCAACCCACCCCCACTAAAAGCATAGCCAGTAACTTTTTTCTGAGCGTCATACAACGGATCAATCTTGAATAACAGACTAGCAGGCGCGTAAAAAGCAATCAGAATATTGTCTTTTTCCAATTCCACCATGCCTTTGTCCGTCGTAACTTGTAGTTTCTGAACTCGACCAGAGGGTGCCCGCTCAGTGACCGCGAGGCGCTGGATCGTTTGAAAGTTTGCCAGGGGATGCCTCAGCTTGGTCAGGTATTCCCGCAGGTCTTTGTTTAGTTCGGCGATCGTGCTGTCATAGCGCCACCGGAACCATTTCTGATCCGCCTCGTTAAAACCTTGCTTTTGCTTTAAGAATTGCCGCAAGTTTTGCTCATTCGTCAACGGCTTGCGTCCCAAATCCCAAATATTGGCAACAGCATCAACTTTCGTGGTCAGGTAAGGCCGATTCGCCCCATGCCATACATCGTCAAACTCTGCCGTCACGCCGCCCGTATTAGCCGAATAGACCGCATCCACCAGTTCATTTTGGTAAGTGAGGACTTTGCCGCGCGTGGCCGAGATCGCGCGATCGGTTTTGGGATGAGCATCACCCAGGCCAAAATACACCTGACATTGGGTATCGGCACACAGTTGGTAGTTGTCGATCGCGAAGCGGCGCAAATTACGGAGGGCGTACGTCCGGGCCAAAATCGCTTGCACTTCTAACACGGGTTGGGCGGCAAAGGTGCCAATTTCGTGGGGCACCACTCCTCGGAGGTAAGCCTCCAGCGGCACCTGATTTACCAACGTATAGGAGCCGTAAGCATTTTCTTGTAATCGTAAACTACCGGGATAAAGGCGCGTGGTGCGATCGCTGTCGCCCACCTTACTCGTCACTTGAATTTTGCCCTGCCCCGCTCGAATTTCGACTTGATCACGGGCAAATTTTTGCCCATTTACCACCAGCGCCGCTTGGGGTTCTTGCTGCAACACCTGCGTATCCAGAAATGCCGCTTGCACGCCTTGCGCCTGCACACTTTGCAACAACATCCGCCGCAAAAAGGGGGTGTTGTATACGTCTCGCTTAGCCCACACCTGCCAGCGATTTGGTTGGGCAATTTCCACCGGAATTCCCGCCGCCTTCCAACGATTCGCGTCTTCTTCGGCACTCTCAAAACTGCGGTGGGTGCTGAACACAACTCGTTCTGCCAAGCGCGCTTCCGGCAACGGTTGCATCACAATCGCCAGGGCGGCTGTGTCACTAGTCAAAGTCTTCGGTTGTCCGCCAGTTTCTACCTGAATTGTCAGCCGATCGCCCGGTTGGGCTTTCAACGTGATCGTATCTGTCGGTTGGCGACCAAACCGCTGCACCACACCGACTTGTAACTCAATATCTTTTGGCGTGGCTACCTTAGCAGGTTCGGCAGTCAGGCCAATGGCGATCGTCGTAGTCACTAACGCACACGGCACAAACCGCAGAAAGCCAGGGGCGATCGCAGGCAATCGACATAGCGAAAATAACACCGTCATCACAATTTGGGGGAGTAGGATGGCTATTCAGCTACTAAGATACTGTTCGATCGGCAGAATGGCGAATTTTATCACTTAAACCTGGCAAACAAAATCTCCTGCAATCGACAGGCCACCAATTGTGCCGAGCGGAATGAAGCGGCAATCGCTCGTTGACACAGAGGAGCATTGCCGCCAATAGCAGGAGTTTTATCTGTGCGCATGCACCACAGCATAGGGGGTCTGGAGCAGCGATCGCTTGCCTTTGAATTGGCCAACCGAGAGCGCGAACTGCTCCCATCCCGCTGCTTGAATCCGTTTGAAGCCGACTAAAACTTGACTGGGTTCAGTTCAAAGTTGCCATCGACATAGGCCATCACTTCGGTGCCTGCTTCGTAGGTCACGTTTTTGCCTTTAAACAGCAGGGCTAAAGGGTTAATCAGGGCCGCGATCGCAATAATGCCACCTGCTGTCCCACCACCTGCCTTTTGACTGGCTCTCAGGGCAACCCGCTCATTGCTAGTCAGGGTCACTTCTTTAATGGCGATCTCCAGTTTGCCTTTGCGCCCCAGCATTCCCGAAGGTCTGGCTTCGACCACAATGCCTCTCGCTAAAGACCCTTTGGCAATCACGGTTTTGCCTTTCACTTTGACATCTTCGACTACTTCAAACTCAACCGGGTCATTCGTTTTCGCTTCTTTAGAGGAAACAGTTTGCTTAAACCTCACCTTCACCTCAGTGCCGTCCTGCAAACCAAATTTAAGACTCGGCGTTGGTGTTTTGACCGTGCTACTGGGCGATTCTGGTGGCAACGGCACTTGCACATCCTGACTCAGCAGCATCGGCAAACGGCTTTGAGCCTGAGCAGGTAGGGCCGCGATCGCGCACCCATTGGCGGTAATCAGGGTGGCGATCGTCGCAGTCAACACAGGATGCTTAATCATAGAAATGTCCTAATTTTGTTTCAGTCAAGGTCACTAAACTATCTTTGGTCTGTCCAGAAATTATGCGAAGTTCGCAGTTAGGCTGTGAAGCAATACTCACTCAAATTACTCAGGAATGAGAATTAAATGAAGTAAAAAATTCTGTGGAATGGGCATCTTGCCTGGTATTTACAGCTGAGACGGCGATGCTACTTTATTTACTCTCTAGTCCTAAGTCATCAAGTAGAGCCTTCTTTTCTCACAAGAAGATACTTTATAAAGTTTATGCCTCGGTTATCCTGGCGCTGAAAATCGCAACTATACACGACAAAATCTGCTTGCCTAGGTGATGGAAACCCTCATTTTTCGTGAGTCCGCGCAGACAGAATGTGAACGATGATTTCAGCCAGCAATCATCGTTCACATTTTCGACATCTCAATTTGAAAAGTAAACTCATAACGAGTATGATTTAAGAAGAAGTGTTCAAGTAGATAGCATGGTTAGAGTTGAAGCAATTCCGTTGAATCAGATTCGTCGTCCGTTGTATCGGCAGAACGATCAGGCGAAAGTACAGGCGTTGATGGAGTCAATTCGGGCGATCGGGCAGCAAGAGCCAATCGATGTGTTGGAAGTGGATGGGGAATACTACGGATTTTCCGGCTGCCACCGCTTTGAAGCATGTACGCGATTGGGGCAAGAAACGATTTTGTGTCGGGTGCGCCGCGCCCCGCGATCGGTGTTGCAACGGCATTTAGCCTAGGTCAGTTTGCGGCTCGGCGACGGTCTCGCAGTTCTCGCAAAATGCGGCGATTTTCCACTTGTAAGCCTCTTACTTCCGTTTGCATCGAGCGAATCGCCGTGCTGTTTTCTGCCACCATCAAAATCGTGTCGGTGCTGATTTGCACCAAGTCTTCAATACTTTCTCGCATATCGCGATTAAGCGCCCTTACCTCTTGAGTCAGAGCCTTAAGCCGCTGTTCAGTTTTGAGCTGTGCTTCTAGCAACGTTGCGATTTGGCTAGTATTTTGTAAAAGAATTGATTCAATTTGGGCAAAACGTTCTTCAGGTGTCATCGACGTGGGATCATCTCAATTAGTTTATGATTTTAGCTTGAGTAGAACATTTGTTTAACCTCTTTGTTCTGTTAAATTCAGACTGACAGTCCATGCTGATTCGTGAGGCGACCCAGGCAGACGTAACCGCGATCGCCAAAGTTCATGTGGACACCTGGCGATCGAACTATCAGGGCATTGTGCCGGATGCGCATCTTGCCCAACTATCCTACGAGCGGCGGGCTAGAGGTTGGCAACAGATCCTAGAACATGCAGCCGAAGACAACACCTTTACTCTGGTTGCAGAGAGTGCATGCGGTGAGGTCATTGGGTTTGCTAATGCGGGAGCCGATCGCAGCCATGACCCGATTTATCAGGGTGAACTGAACGCTCTCTACATTCTCCAAACTCACCAGCGACAGGGGGTTGGCCGACAGTTAGTTAGAGCAGTTAGCGATCGGCTGACTCACATGGGTTTCACCTCGATGCAGGTTTGGGTGCTGGCCGCCAATCCAGCTTGCAAATTCTACGCGGCTCTCGGTGGGCAACGATTGCAAGAACAAGAGATCGTGATCGGTGGGAAATCTCTAGTTGAAGTCGCTTATGGCTGGCTCGATACGGCTCACTTGAAGACTAGTTAGATGAGTGATTGGGTCGTACTTGCTTCAAGGCAGCCAGCAGTTTTTCCACACTTTCGGGGCGACTGTTGTAGCCCATCAAACCAACCCGCCAGACTTTGCCTGCCAGTTCACCCAAGCCACCCCCCACTTCAATGTTGTGTTCCAGCAGCAGAGTGCGGGCGATCGCTTTGGCATCGACTCCGTCAGGTACACAAACTGTTGTCAGAGTTGGTAAGCGAAACTCGCGATCAACGTGCATCGAGAGTCCCAGATTTTCCAAACCTTGCCACAGCAGTTCCACATTTTTTTGGTGCCGTTGCCAGCACGCCGCCAAGCCTTCATCTGCCACCAGGCGCAAGGCTTCCCGCAGACCGTAGTACAGATTGATCGGTGCCGTGTGATGATAAACCCGATCGCTGCCCCAATATTTGCCGAGCAGGTTGGCATCCAGATACCAATTAGCAACTTTCGATTTACGGTTCTGCAACTTCTGCATGGCGCGATCGCTCATGGTAAACGGCGACGCACCGGGAGAACAGCCCAATCCTTTCTGACTACAGCTATACGCCAGATCCACGCCCCATTCATCTAGAAAAATCGGCACGCCGCCCAAACTCGTCACCGTATCCAGCAGCAGCAAACAATCAAATTCACGGCACAAGGCACCCACGCCTTCCAGCGGTTGCCGCGCTCCAGTCGAAGTTTCTGCATGCACCAGTGCCAGAATGCGAGGACGGTGTTGCGCCATTGCCGATCGCAACTCTGCCAGAGAAAAGACCTCTCCCCAGGGTTTGGACATGGTGCGCACATCGGCACCATAGCGACCCGCCATATCCACCAGGCGATGGCCAAAGTACCCCATCACGCCCACCAGGACGACATCACCGGGTTCCACCGAATTCGCGATCGTCGCTTCCATCGCTGCCGAGCCAGTGCCACTGATGGCGATCGTCAGGGCGTTGTCGGTTTGCCAGACATAACGCAGGAGCGACTGAATCTCATCCATGATCCCCAAAAACGCCGGATCAAGGTGGCCCAATGGAGTCTTACTCATTGCGTGCAAGACTGTCGGATGAGCGTTAGAAGGTCCCGGTCCCAGCAACAGGCGATCGGGCACAGACAGGGGCGCAAGTTGCAACCGTTGGCGATCGCGGATGGAAATAGTTTCAGTCATGATTGGCACATTCGATTAAGCATTCCTTTCGAGTCTACGCCTTCAGTGCCCTCTATTCCAAACTGGCAACAGTTCTATAATCGAGAAGTTCTAAAGCTTTTCTCTTTCGCCATGATGGCTCATTCGTAAAACGCTGACCTTTCCCCAGAGGTTTCCTGGTTAGCAGAGGAAAGTAGCATAGAAAAGCATGAATATATCAACCCAAGCGACATCGTACGATTTGAGCGTGTGGGCTGGGCAGGGGCGCTCTCGGCTTTTTATGAAGATGTGGAATTTGCGGCAACTGAAGCGGTTTAGCCGAGCGGCGTTTGCGACCCATTAGGGCGAAGCATTTGGTGAGTATTATTGGCGCTAATCATGAAAATCATTACTCAAATGCTTCGTCCGTACTGAGTCTATTCACCATCAATGGTGTCAGCGGGGAACTCCAAAGTTTCAGTAGGTTCGAGGGGGTCTGATGAAGCTGCTACATCGATCGCCTCAGTGGTGTCAGAGACCTCAGTCCCCCCAGAGAGTTCGGTTTCGGTTTCTTCCAAAGCCGTCTCTTCCTCATTGGAAACGGGAATCACGGTAGCTGCCACAATCTCGTCATCTTCATCCAAGCGTTGCAGGCGCACCCCAGACGCGGCGCGAGATTGGCAGGAAATGGCATCGACGGCTTGGCGAATGATGATGCCGCGATTGGTGATCATCATTAGTTCATCGCCCTCGTTCACGATACGTAGGGCAGACAAGCGATCGCCCGCCTTGCGAAACTTGGTGGCCACAATTCCCATCCCGGCACGGTTTTGTAACCGGAACTGAGACATGGGTACCCGCTTACCGTAGCCACCAGCAGTCACGATCAAAATCCAAGGTCCTGTAGCAGCGGTGGTGGGTTCAGGCACATCATCGCCGACAGGCACGGTTTCCTCTTCGCCGGAGTCGCTTTCCAGAACGGCACCCAGATCCGCTACGACATCGCTGGGGAGAATATCCAGGCCCACTAAACTGTCGCCCTCCCGCAAATTCATCGCCCGCACGCCCCGCGTTGCCCGGCCCAAAGGTCGCAGTTGTTCGTGGCTGGCGCGGAAGTGAATGGATTTACCGAGAGTTGAACCAATGATAATTGTGTCTTCCGCCCGGGCACGCCGCACCCAGCGCAATTGATCCCCTTCTTCCAACGAAATCGCAATCAAGCCATTTGTGCGGATATTGGCAAAGGCCGAAAGTGCCGTTTTCTTGATGTAGCCTTTGGACGTGAGCATTACCAGATACTCATCTTCCATAAACTCCGACACTGAGACGATCGAAGTGATTTTTTCATCCACCGGAATCGGCAACAGTTGGACGATCGGCGTACCGCGTGCGACCCGCGAACCCGTTGGGATGTGATAAGCGCGGACGCAATAGACCACACCGCGATCGCTAAACAACAGCACACTGTCGTGATCTCGACACGCCAGGAAATGCTGCACCCCGTCGTCTTCTTTCATGCGCGTACCCGATTTACCACGGGTTGCGCGATTTTGGGATTCAAACGTGTTGACCGGCATCCGCTTGATGTAACCCTGCTCCGTCACCAAAATCACAGCACGTTCGTTGGCGATCAAATCGGCATCAGCGATCTCGTCCTCTGATTGTTCAATAATGGTGCGGCGGGGAGTCGAGTAAGCCGTTTTCACCTCGCCCAACTCAGTTTCAATGATGCTAAGAATGCGTTCTCGGCGGGCTAGGATGTCTTGCAGATCGGCGATCTGGCGTTGCAGTTCTGCGTGTTCCTGACGAATTTTTTCTGCTTCCAACGCAGTCAAGCGGCGCAGTTGCATTTGCAGGATAGCATCGGCTTGAGTATCCGACAGTCCGTATTGCTCAATCAGTTGTTGACGGGCAGTAGGTGCATCGGCGGCGTGACGAATCAGTTCGATAATCGCATCTAGGTTCGCCAGGGCAATGAGCAAGCCTTGCAGGATGTGATCCCGTTCTTCTGCCTTCCGCAGTTGATATTGGGTGCGGCGGGTAATCGTTTCAATTCGGAAATCCAGAAAGACGTGGAGGAATTGGTTTAGGGTCAGGAGTTGGGGTTCGCCGTTGACCAATGCCAACATGTTTGCGCCGAAGTTGGCTTGCAGGGGCGTTTGCTTGTAGAGATTGTTTAGGACGACTCGAGGATAAGCATCGCGCTTGAGTTCGATCACGATCCGCATTCCGTCCCGATCGCTCTCATCTCGAATATCGGAAATACCTTCTAACCGACGTTCATTTACCATTTCAGCAATGCGTTCAATCATCGCGGCTTTGTTCGTTTGGAAGGGTAGCTCGGTGATGACAATCGCTTCGCGATCGGGCCTGCCTCTCTGTTCCAGCGTTTCGATGTTGGCCACGCCGCGCATGATGATGGAACCGCGTCCCGTGGTGTAAGCTTCACGAATGGCTGTTGTCCCCAAAATCTGCCCACCCGTGGGAAAGTCGGGACCGGGGATATACCGCATTAACTCCAAATCGGTCAGTGTGGGGTCGTGGATAAGCGCCACTAAGCCATCAATTAACTCACCCAGGTTATGGGGTGGAATGTTGGTTGCCATCCCCACGGCAATTCCAGAAGAGCCATTCAACAACAACTGAGGGAAGCGAGCGGGGAGCACGAGCGGTTCTTGTTGCGACCCGTCAAAGTTATCGGCAAAATCGACTGTTTCCGATTCGATGTCTTGCAACATGGCGTTTGTGGTCAGTGGGCGCAAGCGACTTTCCGTGTATCGCATGGCAGCAGGGGGGTCGTTATCCACAGAGCCAAAGTTACCGTGACCATCAATCAGCGGCGATCGCATCGAGAAATCTTGCGCCATCCGCACCAGCGCATCATAAACCGCCGTATCACCGTGGGGATGATATTTACCCAGCACTTCCCCCACCACACGGGCACATTTTCGGAAGGGGCGATCGGGGGTCAGGCCCAGTTCATGCATCGCGTAAAGAATGCGGCGGTGTACTGGCTTCAAACCATCTCGCGCATCCGGCAACGCCCGTCCCACAATCACGCTCATCGCGTATTCCAGGTAAGACCGCTGCATTTCGTTCCGTAAATCCGTGGGAACGATCCGGTCTTGAGGCGATTCCTGGGAGAACGTCATAGGTTGAAAAAACTCCGAAAACGGTAGCGATTTATTGTTGCCGAAAACGAGTGATTGAGGCCAATGATTTATCGCTCAAAAACCCATCTTACAAGGCGTTCTTAACCCATCAATCCTATCACATCGAGCCTATCTTGGAGCAGCGAATGACAGACTTACACTCGATTAAAAAGTCAACAAGAAATAGCCTCGATCGAGCAATGCAATTTAGCGATCGCGTGATCCCCAAGTTCGCCGGTAACCCTGACCAATGAGTTTGATTATGAGGTTCAAAAACTTCAGTTTAGATAATGATGAACTTCCCATTTTCTAATGCCGTAGATCAGCTTTTTTAAGCTTTGCTCTTGGGTGTTTCTCGCGTTCAATGGATTCAACCAACGATGTCTTATGCTTCAACCTAAACGATTTGATTCAACGACTTGTTGCAACACGTCACTGACTTCCTGTGCCTGGGTAAAGCGCTCACTAGGTTGCGGATTTGTCAATTTACGGATGATCGCAACCAAGTCCGCTGTTAACCCCGGAACATACTCCGCATAGAAGCGAAACCCTTGCTCACGGTGAGCATAGAAGGCATCCGGAGAATTGCCAGTCAATAAGTAAACCAGCGTCGGCCCAAGCGCATACAAATCAGATTCAACTGCTGGGTGTCCTTGCTGTTGTTCTGGCGCGACATATTCAGCTTTCCCTTGGGGTGGGGCGATTGCCCGTCCAGGTGTGAACCCAGTCAGGACAAGAGGCGCAGCGGGATGCACGGGTTGAATTAGGTGAGTTGGTTTGATTCGTTGATGCAATATGGGTGGAGTATGCTGGTGCAAATAGGCCAATGCCCTGCAAACTTCTTGAATTCGGGCAATTGCATCAGCTTTTGGCAAGGGGCCATCGGTCAGCACGACTTGATCTAGGGAACGACCATAAATGGGTTCCATCACCAAATAGGGCAAACCCTCCGCTAAAAATACGTCTCGAAATTTAGGCAGAGCAGGATGGTTCAGCGTCACGAGCTGGCGCGCTTCTTGCTCAAAGCCTGCGATCGCTTCAGCATCCTCCATCCAGTTTGGTAGCAGAGTTTTCAGAATAAACGTTTGGCCCTGTTTCCAGGCGAGATAAGCCAGACTCACGTCGTCTTGATCCAGCGCTTTCACCAGGTGATAGTCACCCGCCACACCAATTTCTCGCAGCGGTTTACCGCACTCTAGGCAAAATAAGTGTGCAGAATCAACAAACTGTTGGCAACAAGGAGCTGGCTCAACCCTTCCAACGTCACCGGAAACCGCTGTTTCCTCTGCATCTACGGTTGTTTGTCGATAAAAACCACTGCCGTGCGTGACGATCGGTAATGTAACTGGCTCTGCCGCCCCTTCTTGGGAGCTAGCAGCACTCGCTGGTGCAATAGCCGTTGCTGACGGATTGCGAGGCTCTGCCTGCCCAACCGTTTTTTCGCCATGACTGGAAACTGGCGGCTCGAAGGCTTGATCGCCCACATGAATTTGCACATTTGGCCCCGAGCGCGCCAAGCGAATAATCACCCCATCCTCGACGGGCACCTGAGTGACTCGTTTCCCATCCAGGTAAGTCCCATTTGCCCCCAAATTGACGAGTTCCCAGCCCACATCTGCCTTACGAATTTCCACATGATGGCGAGAAACTACCGCGCTGTAGAGAATGACATGATTATCGGTCGATCGCCCAATCCGAATGACTGACTCATGTTCAAAGTTCCAACTTTGAACGGGGATGGACTGCATGGGATGCAAGAGAGTGAGAGTAATCACGCTGGCAAGAGAGAGCCTGAATCGTAAACAGCAAACCGGAGGCTAAAAAAAATTAAGTGATATCAGAAATTTAAGGACAAAACCAAATGTTTAATAATACGACGATCTTCGGAACGGCTACTCAAGGCGGGCAGAATGACACACTCTCTAAACTAACCCAAATCCAGGAGATCTACGAAAGTTGGAATAGAAACGTCACTTTGTCGCCTTTGCCCAGGCCAATTCGATCGCCCGATCGCAGTCGATGTCGATTTCCTATGGGCAACGGCAAATTGTTGATGTAAGTGCCATTAGAACTGCCCACATCCTCAATGTAGTAGGCATCGCCTTCAATTCGAATATCGGCATGAATCCGAGAAACAATTTCAGAATTTGGAAAACCAGACACATCCACATCCGGTGGAATGCGATCGTTGGGCTTACCAATGTGAACCACAGCCAAGTTTTGAGGCAGTTCAATTAAGGTATTCGTTTGGGCATGCAATAACCGACCAGTTTGCTGCTGTAACTGCGTGCGCCCACCCTCTGCTGGATGCCGTTGAGCCATCGCTGCAACCGATTCAGCAACTGGAGCCTCTACCGGAGTAGCCGCCACACCAGGTGGTGGAACCGCGATCGATTCCACCACTTCGCTGCTGTCGGCATCTGGGCTTGGGGCTTCCGACTCGGCCAACTTCGGCTCAACGATCATCGAGGGTACAGGTTGCGATTCTGGAAGAGGATCGGGTTCTGCCGCTCCAACGGGTTCTGCCGCAGATGCTTGAGGCCCAATGGCAGGCGCGCCGGCGACATTAACCGCTTCCCGCTGTTGCGACGCACTAACGGCTTTAAGATTAAATCCACACTGCCCACAAAAACTAGCATCAGCCTGAACCTTTGCCCCACAATTTGGACAGGATGTCGTGGCTGGTAGTGGCGTATAACAGGCTTCGCACTGAACTGCACTATCGGGGTTTTGATGGTTGCAATTTGGACAGACAATCATGAACATCTTCCATCTCTGAGGACATGATAGACGAGACAGAGGATTCAGGCATAAGAGAAATCAGGGAGGGAGTAAGTGCCTTTCGCTTTCAACGGGTTTAACCTCGGATGATGCATGTGAAGACAACAACCGTACGCGAGATTGGGGAACAGGGATTGCTGCAACGCCTGCAAGCGTTTTGTCCAGCCGAACTAGTAGGAGATGATGCGGCTGTCCTCACTCCTGCGCGAGGGCAAAACCTGGTGGTGACCACAGACGTATTGGTGGATGAAGTTCATTTTAGCGATCGCACCACGTCTGCCGAAGATGCAGGTTGGCGGGCTGCGGCTGCAAATTTATCTGATTTGGCTGCCATGGGCGCAACTCCAATGGGGATCACAGTGGGATTAGGGTTGCCGGGAGATTTAACTGTGACCTGGGTTGAGCAGTTGTACGAGGGGCTTACTGCTTGTTTGCAACAATTTCAAACTCCGATCGTCGGTGGGGATGTTGTGCGATCGCCCGTCCGCACCGTTTCCATTACGGCCTTTGGTCAAGCCAGTCCTCACCAGTTGATTCGGCGGTCAACCGCGCAGCCTGAGCAGGCAATCCTCGTCACGGGGTATCATGGAGCGTCACGCGCTGGACTTGAGCTTTTGCTACATCCTGAAATCAACCTGCCCAAGGTAGAATGGGAATTTTTTGTGCGCTCGCATCGGCGACCAGTGCCGCGCTTGGATGTGTTGCCATACTTAAGGGCTACTACAGCCGCCTCAATCGCCGGAATAGATAGCAGCGATGGGTTGGCAGATGCCGTCTTGCAAATTTGTCGGGCGAGTGGCGTTGGGGCCAATTTAGAACGATCGCGGTTGCCCATTCCTCCTGGCTTAACGGATTGGGTTGGCTCATCTCAAGCAGTTAACTGGTGTCTTTACGGCGGGGAGGATTTTGAACTGGTGCTCTGTCTTCCCTTTGCGATCGCCGAAGAATTGATTGTGCAACTCGGTCACGGAGCAGCCATTATTGGTACAACAACAGTAGAGTCTGAGGTTTGGTTGGTAAGTGCGGACGGTGACCGTAGGGAGCGTTTGACCCTTGAGCAAGGATTTCAGCATTATTCCTAAGTTGGGTAACAGTCAGGTGCGATCGCCCCGCTTCATCGCCCACCTCATCGTGTTCCTGGGAGTAGGTCTGTTTGCTGTTTGGCTGATCTCTGGGGTAATCGCTTATTTTGTGGTCGAAACGTTGTGGTTTAACCACCTGGGATATGCATCAGCGTTCTGGCTCAGAAGTATCACTCAGATCCTGGTTGGCCTGCTGATTATTGGCGCAAGTGTCCTGTTTGTGCAGTTAAACCTGCGCCTTGCATTGCAATGGCAGCATCTCCAACCACTGCCACCCGTGTCAGCAAGTCGGGGGGGAGACCGGCGGTGGCGCGTTGCTGTGCCGAATCAAACGACTGCGCCGCGTGAACCCCTTTCACGCCCGATCAACTTCCGTTGGTTTTTGCCTCTGGCAATAGGCACCAGTCTTTTTACCACCCTGTTGGTCATTCACTATGGGCAAGCCTTTCTAAACCTGTGGTGGTCTGGAGAGACGCAAGTAGACTTCTTGCCCACCATTCCCCACCAATTCCGGTTTGAGTCTGTATGGCGTTTGATTCAAGGCTTGTGGATGGTAGACAACCCGATTTTCCCACTCTTGGGGATGGGGTTGTGGATCATTGGTGCGATCGCCCTGCTAGTTTACCCGCGCATCAGCTTGAGTGCGATCGGGGCCTTGCTCAGTTTGGGGTTTGGAGCGGTGTGGGCGGCCAACTGGAGTCCCATACTATTGTTCTTGCAAGGCAAACTCTTCGGTCAGACAGAACCCTTACTTAACCATGATATTGGCTATTACATCTTTGCCTTACCAATCTGGCAGCTCCTGGAATTTTGGTTAATTGGGCTAGGACTTTACACCGTTTTGGCAGTGCTGCTGCTTTACCTAACCTCAGGCAACAGCTTGAGCCGGGGACTTTTTCCAGGCTTTTCTCACCAGCAACACCACCACCTCTCGATGCTAGTGGGCGGATTCATGCTGACGCTAGCCTTAAGTTACTGGCTGCGGCGCTACGAGTTGCTTTACTCCACCCGAGGAGCCGTTTATGGAGCAGCCTACACCGAAGTCCATGTGCAACTACCGCTTTACACGACCCTCACGGGGTTAGCTATTGCGATCGCCCTTTTCCTCTTCTGGCAGGCTCGCCCCCAACGCCGGCAACGGCTCAAAAATCCAGAACGAATCCTGGCCAGAAAAACCAGAGCGATTTCGTGGTCATTGGTTATCTTAGTGGGATTTTGCGTGTTGGAGCTGGTGGGCACAACGTTGATTCCTCACACAGTTCAGCGATTTGTCGTTCAGCCCAACGAACTGACGCAAGAAGAACCTTACATTCGGCGGAACATTACCCTCACCAGAGAAGCATTTAATTTAGAAACCATTAAAGTCGAAACCTTTAACCCCTTAGGCAACCTGACCTTTGCCGACTTGCAAAGGAATGATCCCACCATTAGCAATATTCGCTTGTGGGATACACGTCCACTGCTGGAAACCAATCGGCAACTTCAGCAAATTCGCCCCTACTATCGCTTTTTCGACGCTGATATCGATCGCTATAACCTGATCAAGTCCCCTGAACCCGCTCCAACCCAGCCACGTCTCTCGACCCAACAAGTTCTAATTTCTGCGCGCGAGCTGGACTTTGATGCAGTGCCCGCCGATGCTCAAACCTGGGTGAACGAACACCTGGTTTACACTCACGGATACGGCTTTACCCTCAGTCCGGTGAATCGCGTTGCGCCTGGAGGTTTACCAGACTACTTTGTGAAGGATATTGGTGGTAACCCAGACGCTCCCGGCGAGCAACTCACCACATCCAGTGCTGCGATTCGAGCCAGCATTCCGATCGGCGAACCCCGTATTTACTTTGGAGAATTGACGAACACCTACGTCATGACGAACACCACAGTGCAGGAGTTAGATTACCCCAGCGGCAACGACAACGTTTATACAACCTACGATGGGGCGGGGGGAATTGGGATTGGGACGTTCTGGCAGCGGTTGATTTTTGCCCGGTATCTGCAAGACTGGAGAATGCTGCTGACCGATTCTTTTAAGCCAGAAACGGAATTACTATTCCGGCGCAACCTAAAGCAACGACTCCACACGATCGCTCCCTTCTTGCAATATGACCAAGACCCTTACCTGGTTACCGCCGATATTGAGTGTCGCGGCTTAAATTTAGAATGTGGGGCACAACCATCTGCGGTAAACGGGCCTCCCCCCAACTATCTGTATTGGATTGTGGATGCTTACACTGTCAGCGAGCACTATCCCTATTCCGACCCCAGTTTGCTTCGAGGTAACAAGCTTGAGGCGAACTCCAATAATCGCTTTAACTACATCCGTAACTCAGTCAAGGTTGTTATTGATGCCTATCACGGGTCAGTCAATTTCTACATTGCCGACCCCAATGAACCGATGATTCAAGCTTGGGCTGGGGTGTTTCCGGGAATGTTCAAATCGATCAATGAATTGCCTGCCAGTCTTCGCACACACATTCGCTATCCGATCGACTTATATAGCATTCAGTCGGAACGCTTGAGACTTTATCATATGACGGACCCGCAAGTCTTTTATAACCGGGAAGACCAGTGGCAAATCCCCGACGAGATTTACGGCAATGAACCCCGCCAAGTCCAGCCATATTTCCTGATTACTAACCTGCCCACGGTGGTTGAACTAGAAGAATTTATCCTGTTATTGCCCTTCAAACCGACTGAGCGAGCAAATTTAACGGCTTGGCTGGCGGCTCGTTCCGATGGGGCAAATTACGGTAAACTACTGCTCTACGTTTTCCCCAAACAACAACTTGTATTTGGGATTGAACAAATCGAAGCTCGAATCAATCAAGATCCGGTGATTTCTCAACAAATTTCTCTTTGGAACCGGCAGGGGTCGCGAGTTTTACAGGGGAATTTGCTTGTGATTCCGATCGAGCAATCGCTACTTTATGTCGAACCGTTATACCTGGAGGCTGAACGCAACAGCCTGCCAACTCTAGTGAGTGTCGTCGTCGCTTACGAAAATCGCATCGCGATGGCCAGCACGTTGGATGATGCACTGAGAGCTGTTTTTCAAGCCCAGGATACACCAGTTCCCGCCATTGTTAGACCAGTTGAATAGACATACCTTTATACAAACTTCATAAGCTCTTAACCTAAAGCGAATAACAAAATCTTATAATATATATGTATCAAAAGATACAAAAATCCATCTTCTTGAGTGGCTTTTGACTTCACTCTTAGCTCTTTGGGCAGATGTTAAAGCCAGGCAGATTCAACTTTAGTGATGGTGTTGATATCGCGATGTTGAAAACGCATTGCTTACTTGCTATGTATGCATCTTGTAGCAATTCGTGACAAATATTCTGTATTGTTTTGTGTTTCAACAGTAATAGGGCGTTGGCAAGGATATTGATATGAAAGCAGGAATTGAGCATAACAACGATAAAGTGGGCAATCCAGTTGGGGCCAATCAGGCGGATTTTAACTTTGAATTATGGGTGAAACAAGTTCGCCCTCAACTTCTGGCTTCTGTTCAAAAGCGTGGTGTGAAGTAATCGTTTCGTGGTTCTCAACTGATGACTTGCGCGATCGGATCTTGCCCTTGCGTTTTGGTGTGCCAGCATCGCTCCTGTAAGAAGCAAGGTGCCGCAGCGGTGTTGCGGTCTCTACAATCGATAAATTTGCCAGGTTGGAGCATTCAAGCAAGTTCTTGTCTGGGTCAATGCGGCAATGGGCCGATGGTACGAGTGTTGCCGGAGAATATTTGGTATTGGCGAGTGCATCCGGAGGAAACTGTGACGATCGTTCAGCAGCATCTCATCGGCGGTCAACCGGTGCAGGCCATGTTCTATCCGCTTGTACATACCTAACTAGACTCTCGCTCTCGCTGCAGAAAAGGCACCTCAACCAACTGCCCGGTTTGATTGCCAATTTGAACTTGTAAGCCAGCGCCACCAGCTTTCGTTCGAACATAACCCAACCCAAATCCACCATTGGCTGTGGGGGCAATACTGGTCAACACTCCCACTTTTTCCGCTTCAACCATAAGAGGTGTGCCAACTTGAACATTAGCGCTTGTCAGTTGAATACCCCAAATTTGCTGCTTCACGCCTTTGTACGTGTCGAGGCGGGCGATCGTTTCCTGCCCAATGTAGCACCCTTTGTTAATTGAAATGGCCTGCCACAAACAGGCTTCCACGGCATTAAACTCTTCCGTCAATTCAGCATCTGGTTTGGGTCGTCCTTGTTGGATGCGGAGTTGCTCCCAGGCGCGATCGCCCATTGGCGTTGCTCCCGCATCAACCAACGCCTGCCACACAATTGCGGCATCTGCCACATTCATCGATAGGGTGTAGCCGCTCACTGCCAAGCCACTTCCCGCGGCTAATCGAACCGTCCGCCCTGCCAAGTTAATCTCGCGATGATGGGCGTCAGGGGTGTTAGGAACTGGTTCTACACCTAAGCGCTGAAGAAGAGCATTACTCTCAGTCCCCATTAGGCTAAATAGTGCTGTTTGCTCAGTCACATCCTGAAGCTTTACCTCGTCGCCAAAGAAAATATAGCGATCGAGCCATTGCATTAAGTACTCGCGGCGATTGGGCGAAACCACAACAATGATTGAGTCATCTAGCACATACACAGTGGCTAGATCGATTGTCCGCGCCGTAGAGGTGACAAACACTGTGTCGCAACCTGCGCCTGGTTTCAGGGGTTGAATGTTATTCGTACTTTGGTTGTGCAAGAACGTTTGGCGATCGCGGTCGGTGAGTTGCAGGCGGCCCCAGTGGGAGCGATCGCAGAGCACCACCCCTGCCTGAACTGCCTGAATCGCCGCTGCATCATTGCCAAAGGTAGCAGGCACCGGCGTATTTGCTTCAAACATCGCTCCTTGTTGCGTTTGAATTTCTCGTAACCGTTGACTCATTGTTGTTTAACCTGGCAAGTTGGCAAAAATTTGATTCACGAGCAGCCGAGTTTTTGCATCGAGCCGATCCCAATCCACATCACCCGTTTCATCGAATAAGGTAGTATCAATCTCTACTCCCTGGCTGGCAGATTGTCTAAACCCTTTTGGGCGCGATGTTCCCGAATCTGCATCGTAATCGCGGAAGCAGATCTTGTAGCAAAGTTCCCATAGATCTACACACACCTGCCGATCGCCTTGACTCAAACAAAGCTGATAGCCTGGATAGGGAGTTGGAAGCGCGGCTAGAGCTTGTTCAACTTCGGTTTTGTGAGACTCAACAGTGTCGGCCTCAGCCGCAAGGGCTTCGAGTTCTTGCCGAAGTAGCATCACGCGCGCTTTCGTCGCGTCATCAATGCTTTCGTCCCATACCAGGACATCTTCATAACGCCCTTTCCAGGCCGATTCATCTAATTGTTTACCAATATTGGCCACCAGGCGAATAAAAGCAGGTTGCATCAACACCTCTGCCTGTCGCCAAACATCCATATTTTGAAACTTTGGCATCGTCGCGATCGCCTCATCTGCTAAATCTGGCAAAATTCTCGCCTTCCTTAAAATATCGGCGGCAAATCAGCGACGAGTGATTACTCAAGATTTCGTAACACAACTTGATGACAGATCGCCCCTGCACACCCTGATTTATGCAGTCAAACCAATAGTCAGCAAGAAGTTTACGCAGCAATAGCAGATTCCCTATTTTGAAGCTATGAAAAAATCTATTGCAGAAAAGACACAATTCCTTGAAGAGAGTTCAATTTTCTTTACATTCTGGGGTAATCTGGTCATAGGTAGAAATTCTTATTGAATCTCTACTTTGACGTTGGCTTAGTCTGTCGATGATAGATTCCAAGTTGGGACGGGTCGCCCTACAGTCAACTGTTTCGAGATGGTTTAGCGACTAACCCCGACTGGCTCAGTTACCGTTTTCAAGCGCGTCTGGCAGTGTGCCAGTCCTCCACTTGGGTAAGTGGGCTATCTACGGATTAAGGATAGCTGTGTTAACTTTTATGAAGCAGCCTCAACGCCATATTCCACGCTCCCTAGTGTCACTTACAAAATGAGTACGCACTTCCCCTGGTTAACAACAGTTACGCTACTCCCTCTGGTAGCCTCGCTCCTGATTCCAGTTTTGCCTGATAAGCAAGGCAAGACTGTTCGCTGGTACGCCTTGTCTGTAGCGTTAGTCGATTTTGCCCTGATTATTTACACCTTTTGGCAAAACTACGATTTTTCCAGTCCTGATTTTCAACTTGAGGAGACCTTCGCCTGGATTCCTCAAATCGGATTGAATTGGTCTTTAGCGGTTGATGGTCTCTCCATGCCCTTGGTAGTTTTGGCTGGACTCGTCACAACGCTGTCAATTCTGGCATCCTGGAACGTTACTAAAAAGCCACGTCTCTTCTACTTCTTGATGCTGGCAATGTACAGCGCTCAGATTGGTGTGTTCTGCGCTCAAGATATTCTTTTGTTTTTCTTAGTGTGGGAACTGGAACTGGTGCCGGTTTACGTTCTGATCTCCATCTGGGGCGGCTCTAGGCGGTTGTATGCTGCGACTAAGTTCATTCTTTATACAGCGATCGCTTCTATCTTCATCTTGATTGCCGCGTTGGCGATGGCATTTTACGGTGGCAACGTTACCTTCGATATGCGTGAGCTTGCGTTGAAGGATTATTCGTTGACATTCGAAATGTTGCTTTACGCTGCACTACTGATTGCTTACGGAGTCAAGTTACCAGTTTTCCCACTGCACACCTGGTTACCTGATGCCCACGGTGAAGCTTCGGCTCCGGTTTCGATGATTTTGGCCGGGGTGCTGCTGAAAATGGGTGGATATGCTTTAATCCGCATGAATGTGGAAATGCTACCTAATGCACACTTCTACTTCGCTCCTCTACTGGCTGTTTTAGGTGTCGTCAATATTGTCTATGGCGCTCTGGTTTCCTTTGGTCAGCGCAACCTGAAGCGGCGACTCGCGTACTCCTCGATTTCTCACATGGGTTTTGTTCTGCTAGGAGTTGCCTCTTATACCGAGGTCGGCATGAGCGGTGCAATGCTGCAAATGGTTTCTCATGGGTTGATTGCGGCGGCGCTCTTCTTCCTGGCTGGAGTAACTTACGATCGTACCCACACGCTGGCTATGGATAAAATGGGTGGATTAGGAAAATCTATGCCCATTGTCTTCGCACTCTTTACGATCGGCTCAATGGCATCCTTGGCCTTGCCGGGAATGAGTGGATTTGCCAGTGAGATTATGGTTTTCTTAGGCATGACATCTAGTGACTCGTACACTACTACTTTCAAGGTTGTGATGGTAGCGCTGTCTGCGATCGGTGTAATTCTCACCCCCATTTATTTGCTATCGATGTTGCGGGAAGTGTTCTACGGCAAGGAGAATCCGGAATTGACAGAAGACCTGTCTGAAGCGGGCAGTTTCCTTTGGGATGCCAAACCGCGGGAAATCTTCGTTACAGCCTGTCTGCTTCTGCCCGTGATTGGCGTTGGGCTATATCCAAAACTGTTGACTCAAACCTACGATGTGAAAACAGTGCAGGTTGCCAGTCGGGCTAAAACAGTTGTTTCCACAATTGCTCAGCAACCTTTAGAGGAGTTTTCTCAAGCATTTGCTGCCCCTCAGTTACCGAAAGCTCCAGCTGTTGAACTGCTAGGTTTGGTGAAGTAAGTTTTAATCCTCGCACGAGTACCTCAAATCAGCCTGGACTGTGAGTCAGTTCAGGCTTTTTTATGAGCAATATCTGGTTTATCGCGAGATGGTCTTTGTCGCGATCGCGTGGGCACTCTATCAGTGAAGTCGCTCTCATCTGCTTGGCGCAGTATTATGCTTTAGCTTTCTTAGTTTAAAGGCGCGACGAGAGAAAATCTGACCTCGCTAGAAGCATCCTGCTTCCGCAAAGTATCATCCGCAAGTGAAAAAGCTATTCTCTGAGTTTATTCATCTAAACTGAATGAGGCGCTCCAACTGGAAGACAACTGCACAGGCAAAAGTTAGGTTTGGGCGGAGCGATCGCAGTATATTCAACTGACTTCTAAAAATAATCCAGGTTTCTGGACATATGCCGAAAGTTTTAATTGTGGATGACAGTGCAACCGTGCGGGAGTTGGTGTCTGACCAACTGCGCAAAAGTGGATTTGAAGTGATTGAAGCAATTGATGGCGACGAGGCAATCGCCAAACTGCAAACGAACATCCCCGATCTTGTGATTACAGATATCGTGATGCCACGTAAAAACGGTTATGAGTTAACCCGCTGGATTAAAAGTGAACCCAGTTTGAAACATATTCCCGTCGTCATGTGTACGAGTAAAAGTGAGGAATTCGACGTGTACTGGGGCATGAAGCAAGGCGCGGATGCGTACATTACCAAACCTTATCATCCCCCTGATCTCGTTAATGCCGTCAAACGCTTGCTGAAATCAATGAATTAGCCTTCCCGCAATTTTTCTAAGACAGAGCGATCTTCTAGAGTTGAGGTATCACCGGTCACATCTTCACCTGCTGCCAGCGATCGCAGCAATCGGCGCATAATCTTGCCGGAGCGGGTTTTTGGTAAGGCATCAGCAAATCGAATCTCCCCAGGACGAGCGATCGCGCCAATTTCATTGACCACATGCTGCTTCAGGATATCTTTGAGTTCATGGCTGGCAGAAACATTCCCTTCCAATGTGACAAACGCCACGATATCTTGCCCCTTTAGCTCATCTGGCTTACCCACAACCGCCGCCTCTGCCACTGTCGGATGGGATACTAGCGCTGATTCAATCTCCATCGTCCCTAAACGATGTCCAGCCACGTTAATCACATCGTCAACTCGACCCATAACCCAGTAGTAGCCATCCTCATCCTGACGCGCTCCATCTCCAGCAAAATACAGATATTGCCCGTCTTGGGGGGGAATGTGTTCCCAGTAAGTCCGGCGGAAGCGATCGGGATCGCCATAAACGGTGCGCATCATCCCTGGCCAGGGATGTTTGATAGCTAAGTAACCACCCTCATTCGCTGGGACAGAGTGACCTTCTAAATCCACAACTTCGGCGATAATCCCCGGAAATGGTAGAGTAGCCGAACCTGGTTTCGTCGGGATAGCGCCTGGCAATGCAGTAATCATGATGCCGCCGGTTTCAGTTTGCCACCAGGTATCAACGATCGGGCACCGTTCTCCCCCAATAATCCGGTAGTACCACATCCAGGCTTCGGGATTGATTGGCTCTCCGACGGTTCCCAACAGGCGCAAAGAGGAGAGGTTCCGCGCTTTGGGCAGATGCTCGCCCATTTTGATGAAAGCCCGAATTGCCGTCGGGGCCGTGTAAAAAATATTCACTCCGTACTTTTCGATCACATCCCAAAAACAGCCAGGATTGGCGGCCCGCGGCGCACCTTCATACATGAGTGTGGTGGCCCCGTTAGATAGTGGGCCATAGACAATGTAGCTGTGACCCGTAATCCAGCCCACGTCGGCAGTACACCAATAGACATCTGAATCGCGCAAGTCAAAGATCCATTTGGTGGTCATGTGAGTGTAGAGGTTATAGCCACCAGTGGTATGGACAACCCCTTTCGGCTTTCCGGTACTACCCGAGGTGTAGAGAATGAACAGCATATCTTCGCTATCCATTGGTTCCGCAGGGCAATCTGGGGATACGCCCTGGCGCAAATCATGCCACCAGTGGTCTCGACCGGATTCCATCTGGATTGGTTGCGCGGTTCGTTGCACCACCAGCACATGGTTCACGCTGGGCACGCTATTGTTTGCTAAAGCTTTGTCAACCTGGTCTTTCAAGGGCACGATCGCATCTTTGCGCCATCCACCATCCGCTGTAATCACCAATTTGGCTGTCGCATCCACCAAACGATCGCGCAATGCCTCCGCACTAAATCCCCCAAAGACGACAGAATGCGGCGCCCCAATCCTGGCACAGGCTAACATCGCGATCACGGCCTCCGGGATCATTGGCATATAAATCCCCACCCGATCGCCCTTCTGCACGCCGAGTTGCTTCAACACATTGGCAAACTGGCACACTTCCCGGTGCAGTTGGGCATAGGTTAAGGTGCGAGAGTCACCCGGCTCGCCTTCCCAAATGAGAGCCGCTTTATTCCGGCGCCAGGTGTGGAGGTGGCGATCGAGGCAATTGTAGGAAATATTAATTTTGCCATTGACAAACCATTTCACGAATGGCGGTTGCCAATCCATCACCGTGTCCCATTTTTGAAACCAGTTCAGTTCAGTTGCCGCTAATTCTGCCCAAAACGCTTGCGGATCTGCCTTGGCCTTGTCGTAAAGGTGTTGGTACTCTTCCAAACTTTTGATTTGAGCCTGCTGCGAAAATTCAGTGGGGGGGTGGAATAGGCGGTCTTCGTGCAGGATAGATTCGATCGTGGGTTGAGACATCGGCTTATCAAAATCAGTTTAGAGTGGCAATTTTTGATTTTAGAGTGATGTCAATCGATTGGATAGTGTTTGGTGAGATTTTGGAGTTTGCGATCGTCAACATCACAAGTTGTTGCCTTGCGATTCCAGATCTGCAACAACCTGCAACAAGTCACCAGGTTGATGAATTAGAAAGTTTGGGTTTTCAGTGGCAAGAATCTGGCTGGAATTGAAGCCCCAACTCACAGCAACAGATGGGATGCCAATTCTCCGCGCCGCTTCAATATCACGAGTTTCGTCACCCACATAAATGGCATTGGCGGGATGCAACTGTTGTCGTTTCAGCAAACGCTGCAATACCCGGCTTTTTCCCAGCAGGGCTAACCCCGTACTCACAAAGTCAAACACATGCTCCAGCGCTTGAGCTTTGAGAAATGCCCGCACATTTTGAGAAGAATTTGAGGTCACGATCCCTAACTGATGGCCCTGCTGTTTCAAAGCAAGCAATGTTGGCTTCATCTCAGGGATTGGTTCCAACCGCTCAATTTCGCGATTCAACTCCTGGCGAACCCGGCGTAGCAAAAATGGAAGTTTATATGGAGCGACCTGCGATCGCTGGATGATTTCTCGAGAACTCATATTCCTTAGCTGCTCAATTTCTTCTGGTTGTGCAACAGGATAACCAAACTCCACTGCCAGTTGATTGAGGACGCAAATAACAGTCTCAAGGGAATCGACGATCGTTCCATCAAAATCGAAAATGACGACTTTCAAGATAGACGTTAGGGGATGAGAACAAACCCAGCCACAATAAGTGCCATGGCGTAAATTGGCAAATCAACTTCGGGCTGCCAGAGCGACAGTTTCGCATAGAAGATGGCCTGGATGGGATACAGTGTCCAACCAGCCAACGCCACCCCTAAAACCAGCCCAAATTCGTTGCCCAGGTAATAACCTAAAAACAACCCACCAAACTGGAAGACCATTTGAAAAACCATCATCACAGTCATGAGGTAAGTTTTTCCTTGAGCCAGGAGAGCATTCGAATAAGTTCCTTCTAGCATCGACACCAAGGAGCCTAGAGCCAGGATCTGCAACATCCAACCTGCATCTGCGTAGCGCTCGTCATACATGATGCTAATGAGTCGCTGACCAAAGATGATGAAGATCAACGATACGGCCCAATTCACCGCATTTAATACAACTCGCGAGCGTCGCAAGGCGGAATATACTCGTTCTGGGCGATCGCGGTACAACTCAGCGAAAGACGGAAACAAAACTCGCCCACCCAGCATTGAAACAATTGAACTGGAAAACTGGGATAAGTTGAAGGCAAATGAATAAATTCCAAAAAAACCAACGCCAAGCAGCCGCGGAATGACTAGATTGTTGCCTTGATAGGCAAAGAAAGTCAGCAACGTACTCAGGAAAATCCAACGCCCGAATTGAAACAGTTCGTGGAGAGACTCGCGATCCAATTGGAAGCGATCGTTCTCTCCCTTGATAAAGGTAAAACTCAAAATTAAATAACTAATACTTCCAGCTAAATTTCCTGCCACCAGTGCCCAAACCGCGATATCTCTTGGTAATCCAGCAAATCTAATAGCCAAGGCAGAGGCAATAATGACGACAATGCCAAGCACCTGCACAATCAAATCAATGAGAATTAATCGAGTTAGTTCTAAATTTCGATTAGCCAGCACTAGTTTATTCGAATTAAACCCATTGAATAAGGTGCTGAGCGCTGTGATTGGCAGCAAATAGGCTAATTGTGGCTCGTTGTAAAAGTTGGCAACGGGTTGACTGATCAAACAAGCACATATCCAGAGAATCACACCTCGAATACAATCAACCGTCCATGCCGTGTTCAAAAATACGCGGTCATCGCCACGTTTGCTTTGAATGATATTTGCATTTGTGCCCGTATCTGAGAACATATGCAAACCGCTGATGAACGTGTAGACGATCGCCATTAACCCGAACGCCTCCGGAAACAGCAATCGACTCAGAATGAGATTGCTACCAAGGCGAATAACCTGGCTGACCACATGCCCACCCAGCGACAACGCAGAGCCTTTCAGGACGCGGCTCAATAAAGATTGCGATTGATTGCCCTCTGCAGTATCAGGCACTTTTTCTACAGGACTTTCAGTCATCAGCAAACTTGGACAATAAAGGTCTGACCATATTACGAGGCCCACGAATCAGGGTGGGTTTCAAACTCCCTACCACTATAAAGATGCCCTCAATCCTCCCCTAGAAGTTACACCCATCTTTGTGAAACTTTTACAGTTTACGGCGATCGAACTTGGAATCATTATCCGTGGATAGGCCCATAGAAGGAAGCCAACGAAAATACATAAGTTCTTTGTGGAATTGAAGTGCAAATTTCAACTCGCTTTTTAAGCCCGATCAAATAAAGACTCCCTATTCACATCATTTCATAAATTCTTCAACAAAGCGTTGATCAGAAGGGGTTAAATGAGATTTCTCCACGGCACATCGACTCTAGGAACCATCTTTAGCGGTTCGACTGCAAGGATTTGATGACGCTCTCACATATGAGTCCATTCGTACTCTGCTGAGTTCAAATTTATTACGGCAATACCCATAAAAACTTCAATTTCAAGATTCACCTAATAAATTTCAGATAAAGATAAGACAACAACAGTCTCATCCGCATTTACTTAGGCCAATCTGTAGAAAGAACTCTCTTCAAATGAAAGTTTATTGGTTTTGCATTGATCGATGTTTCTTTTAGAGCGATCGTATTTTTAATCTAGTTATTTAACGAAGGGTTTAAAATGCTTAAGTTAGTTTCTGTAGTTCCATTTCACTGTTCAAACATTGCAATTCCTCATGTTTTTTATTCATTGTGCCAACGTTGGCAAGGATCAGATATTTACGCTCACATGGTAGTTCCAAGCTGTGATGCAGCACTCCGCCAGCCCCGGATGACAGAAGCTGTATCTCCTTTTTTGAGATGGTATTACTACAAGCAGGGAGATCTTCCCAGAAAGATGGCTGAGAATCTGTTCTTGAAAAAGCTGTCGCAGTTTGATGCCTCTTACATTTGGCCTGGAATTTCACTTAAAACAATGCAAAAAGCTAGAAATTCTGGCAAACCCGTGTTTCTAGAACGAGTCAATTGCTTTACAGGATTATCGAAACAAATCTTAGATCAAGGCTATTTTCAACTGGGACTAAAACCAACCCATAAAACAGATTTTGAGTCTGTCCGCTCAGAATTGGCAGAAATTGAACTAGCGGACTTTCTTCTATGTCCCAGTCAAATAGTGACTCAATCATTTCTAGATGCAGGAGTTCCTGCCTACAAGTTGCTAACCACCAGTGAAGGTTGGAGTCCCGAACGGTTCCCTTACTTACGTCAGTCCAACTCAATTCAAAAACAGCAAGGGCGTGATTTTACTGCCGTATTTATGGGTAGTGATAGTATTCGCAAGGGTTTACCTACGCTGCTTCGAGTTTGGGAAAAAGCCAATATTCGAGGAAAGCTGATTATCTTAGGACATCTTGATCCTGTGGTTGCGGAGCTCTGTGGCGACACGTTATCTCAAACTGATGTAGTCGCTTTAAGTACGAGACCTGACTACGCTTCGTACTACTTGTTAGCAGATGTATTCGTCTTGCCCAGTTTAGAAGAAGGAAGTCCCCTTGTTACGTATGAAGCAATGGCTCACGGTTTGCCTGTTTTGGCTTCGCCGATGGGAGCCGGGGGAATTGTTCGAGATGGCATCGATGGCTTTGTCATTCCGCTTGAAGAGGAAGATCGTTGGGTCGAAACCCTGGTAAATCTATCGATCGATCATGAGTTACGCCACCAAATGGGGGAATCAGCTCGAAACCAGGCTTATGAATACACCTGGGATAAGGTTGCAGCGAGACGGGCCAACCTGATGTTGAACGCCTTAAACCAGCAGGCGATCGCTTGCTAAGGATCATGGATTTAATAAAACCGCATTCTTGCGTAGGATGTGTTAGCGCAGCGTAACGCATCGACTCCTGGGCTTGCGATGCGTTACGGCTAGCGCCTAACACATCCTACAAAAACCGATC
>Ga0224722_1000354_pt1 | contig 27008 bp, 27 predicted proteins | sample Balambano_FR1_Me_FD_161646 | JGI IMG/M metagenome (GOLD analysis project Ga0224722, IMG submission 161646) | Freshwater sediment microbial communities from Lake Towuti, South Sulawesi, Indonesia - Balambano_FR1_MetaG | ecosystem: Environmental > Aquatic > Freshwater > Lake > Sediment | place... | reverse complement strand
CGTACATTTTCGCGCCACTTTGGGTCAGGTGTTCGGCTAGCGCGGTTGTTGCTGGCGGCGTATTCGAACCAATGAGCGAGGGGACTTGCGCACAACCCGCGATCGCCAAAAGCGCAGTGGTGCCCCCAACAGCCAAACAAGACCGCTGCCAGAGCCAACGAAATGGATAAGATGAAAGTGCCATAATGCCCACAAAATGCTGAAAAAACGGTAAACCCCTGCAAGGTGCAAGCTTGCTTACACTATACAAAATTCGTTGAGCCAACGCTGCCGCTCTGCAATACCATACAGGCTGTGAACCTGGGAGGCGGATGGATAAGTTTGCGCTGTTAGTGGGAGTGAGTCAGTGTGCGGCGGCGGAGTTGCCAACCTTACGTCGGGCACGGACCAATGGCGAAGTGCTGAAGCGATCGCTGCAAGCCACCAACGCTGGCTTTGAGGTGCAAACGTTGTATGACGTACCCCAACTGGACATGGCAACGACGATCGAACAATTTTTTCGTCACCGCGATGGCGACGACCAGATTTTCTTTTTGTTTTCGGGCTATGTATTCAAGGATGTAGATGAGGAGCTTTATCTCGCCACTCCGACCACAACCATTGACGACTGGGGGCAACTGGTGCGCGCTAAAACAATCCCCATGCGGTTTTTGGTTAATATCATGGATGCCAGTCCAGCGTGGCGGCAAGTGATTATTTTTGATGCCTGTTTCCGGCTGACGCAAGGCATTGATCCCGATGAGCCAGAAATCTTGATGGAAGAATGGTTTAACGAGATGATGGGCGATCGGCGCGTCATCCTCACCGCATCCACCTACACCCAGCATGAACCCGAACCGGAAAGCCTGGATGCTTGGAGTTACACCCGTTACATTGCCGAAGGGGCTGCAACCGGGGCAGCAGATACGGATTTAGATGGTAGTCTCACCGTTAAAGAATTACACTTTTACGCCCAACGCAAGCTGCGGATTGCCGCTCCCAGCCAGCGACCTCAATTTTATGGATCAGAAGCAACGGCCAATCAAATGCTGCTACAGGTGCCGTGCAACACCCCCGCTGTGCAATATCGACAATTTTTGGAAAAACTCACCGAAACCAGTGAAATTGATCTGAACGAGTTTCGAATTCTTACGGGACGCAATCGCTTGAATGCCTTTCGCCAACACCTGGGGATCTCCCAATCTGAAGCGGCTGAGATAGAGTTTGAAGTGTTGCGCCCGTTTCAAGAACATCAGCAACGTAAACAATTGTTTCAGGAATACCTTGCACAGTTGACCGAGGAAGGCTATGAATCCTAACGAACGGCTCGTATCAAAACTGCGGCAGAAGCAAAAGGAACTGGGGCTAACCGACGACGATACTGGGTTGCAAGAGTCGCCCACCCTGATGAATGCAAATGCACCCCGGCAGGAAGATCTGGAGTTTTACGAGCAGATGTTTGGCGAGATGGCGCAGCGGCAGTACCCGTTGCATGAGAGCGATCGCCGTGAGTTGGAATATTTTCAGCAGGTGTTTCACCTCAGCGATGAAGACGTATTTGACATCGAACAGCGCGTCTTGGGTGACATCGGGAGGCCCCCCAATTACGACGACATGGAGTTCCAGCCTCAATCTCCGGCTTTTCCCGTTGCGCCATCACCGCTGGGGGCAACTGTACCACCTCAAGATTATTACTCCGGAGAGGGATCGACCACCCCGACGCAACGGAATCGGCCTGCGTCTGCCAATCGTGCCGCGGTGCAAAATGCAGCTATGCAAAACATCATGTCGCGCATGGGCAACCAGCAAGTGGGACAATCTGCTGCCCAATTTGCCCCCGCGCCGCTGCGATCGCATCCAGCCGAGCCGCCATTACCCGTCGATTTATCCCAGTCGCCGCCTGTCGTTAATTCCGAGATGACTCCGGCTGAAACTCCAGTTACGCCTGCTGAATCGGCTGCTCCAGTGGGTTCCGTAACCGAGGTTAGCCCAGTAGCAACGCCGCCAACATCTGCCAAGGCTGAAACGGTGGTACAGGTAGCGCAGGAGCCAGTTCCACCACCCCAGCGACGTTGGTTCCTGGAACGGCGAGTGCTGCTTCCATTTGCTTTTCTGTCCCTGTTTTTGTTAACGGCAGGATTGGTTGCTTGGGCAATGTTGCGGTTGTACGCGCTGCCCACACCGACCGTTGATCCACAGCAGGCCAACCAATTGGTGACGCAGGGTGCCCAAAAGACGCAAAAAGGCGAGTTGCAAGCGGCACTTCAGGATTTCGATCGAGCGATTCAACTCAACCCCAATGATGTCAATGCGCACATTAATCGAGGGTATGCCCGACATCGAGATGGGAATCTCAGTGGAGCCGTCGATGACTACCGGCGGGCGATCGAGCTGAGTCCCAACTCGGCTCAGGCTCGCAGCAACTTGAGTCATGTGCGGTTTGATCAAGGAAACTATAAAGAAGCAGAGAACGAGGCCACGCGGGCGATCGAACTCAAGAACGATCTCCCCGAAGCCCGCATTAATTTGGGCAATGCCCTGTTCGCCCAGGGAGATCTCGATCGAGCATCCCAGGAATTTCAAGCCGCATTAGATTTGCCCGCCTCGAACCCAACCAAAGCCAGAGCGCATAATAATCGCGGCAATATCTTTCTCGCTCGTGACCAAATTCAAGATGCAGGGCAACAATACGATCAGGCGATCAGTTTTGACCCGACCTATGCCGATGCTTTCTTTAATCGAGCGATCGCCCATGAGCGCAACCAAAATTTCCAGGCCGCCCTCCAAGACTTCACCGACGCGGCCAAGCTGTATCGATCGCAGGGGAACGATCGGCGGGGTCGCGAAGCGCAAGCCAAAGCCGATCAGATGCAACAAGCGCTTGGTACCACTCCTCCCCCGCCAACCTCGCCGAACTCTAACCGACAAGAAATTTGAAGTAGATGAAAGGCCGGCCGGGGCAGAAGGCAGAGCGCGCGCGAAGGCAGCTTGCCCTACCTCAGGCCGATCGCTGGACGATCGTCTCAACCATGCGACGGCGGGCTTTTGGCTCAATTCCTACGAGGCGGATGTAATCCTTGGGATGCTCGGTCAGGCAAGATTCTAGTGCCCGCATTGCTGCTGCTCCATCTCCTTCATAACTTCCGTAGGCGGTCCAGGAACCTGTCCGAAAGCGACGACCATCCACAAATTCAATCCCTAAGCGATACCCCTGCCCCAAAATCCGATTGACCTCTGTGGCCATGTCGGGGGAGAGGCGAGTGGCGGAGGGTTGTCCAGCATAGGAAGACGATGCCGGTGTGGGAGAGGGGGAAAGGGAGGCGTGGCCATTGCCAACAGGGGCATGAACGGCGGCAGGGGGAGGCGCATAGGAACGGAAAAAGTTACTGGAGGAATGGATGGTTTCGGATTTGAGATCAGTTTCACCCAAACGGCGGTTGTAGAGAAACTTGTTGTATTCCTGAGCCAGAGTGCTTTCTTGAACCCGCTTTTGTTCCTCCACCATGTCCTTACCGACCGCAATCAGATGTGGCAGGCTAAAATCCGGCTTTTTGAATTCGGGCGGTGCCTCTTTGCTGTTCACGATACGCTGAGAAATGCGATCGATGCCCACACTTTGAATCAATTGCCGAATCTGCTCATCATATAGCCGAGATCGCAACGCGCCGTAAAAGTCGATCGCTTGCTCTGGAAAGGTGTCCACCAGGGTTTCGATGTCAGCGTGGGCAATTTGATCTACTTGAAAGATTCCGGCGACGATGCCAAGGCGATCATCCCGATGCGGCTCCCAGAAAAACTTCTCCATCCGCCCATCTCGTACCAGTGGCTGGTAAAGCGTCGCAAAATCATTACCCGTTACAACAATGGGGATGCGTTGAAGCGGTTGATCATCATAACTACCAGGAAGCTGAACATTCGTCGGGTTATCGGCAATATTCATCAATGTGCCATTGACCAACTGGGTATTCACGGTGTACTGCGTGTATTGGTCAATTCGTCCGGCTCCAGCGTCAATGTCGTTAATCATCAATACAGCCATCTTGCCGTTGACCCGCACCATTTCAGCCGCTTCTCGATAACGCAGGCGAATTAACCGTGCTGGATCACCCGCATCTGGGCTTTCCAACTCCCCAGCAGACATATGCACCACATTGAGGCCCATGCGATCGAACGCCAGTTCACACTGAAATGATTTGCCCTCACCTTTGCGCCCGTGAATGCCCAGAATCAAGGGAACTTTCACGTTTGGTAAGGTCAGGTAATTTTTGGTGATGTGAACAGAAATCTTGTCCAAAAACCGTGGCGAGAGATAAAAACTCATAAGTTCCAGCGATGCTCCAGGTTTTATTATCGAGCAATCATGAACCCAGAACTGTCCTCCGCCAGTTTCAGTTCGCCCATAAACCAGAATATTTGCAGCCGATCAACTAAACGGGACGCTAGGCTAAGGAATGAGAGTTGTAGATCAATTGAGGGACGTGTGAAAAAATCTCCAGCATGGCATCAGCATGTGGGACATCAGCGAGATTGGGTCTGGCGTGGCTGGCGCACTCGCTACACTTACCTGCGATCGCCAGAAGACGGGCAACCGCCACTGATTTTACTCCACGGGTTTGGAGCCTCGATCGGTCATTGGCGGCAGAACTTACCCACCCTAGGGCAACACCACACTGTCTATGCCTTAGACCTACTGGGCTTCGGCGCATCTGAGAAGGTCACGGCTCCCTATGGGGTGGAGTTTTGGGTAGAGCAGGTTTATGAGTTTTGGCAAACCTTCATCCAGCAGCCCGTGATTTTAGTGGGGAATTCGATCGGGTCTTTGGTCTGTTTAGCCACTGCGGCCCAGTATCCTGAGATGGTGTGTGGTGTTGTCATGCTCAACTTGCCCGACTCCTCCGTGCTAGAAAGCCCGAAATGGCTCGCGAACACACTCTCATTTGTGAAACCCGTTACTCAACCGCTGTTAGCCAGTGCGAAGTGGGTCTTTACCTTGCCCCCCATTTTCAACACCCTCTTTTGGGTGATTCGCCAACCGCGCGTGTTGAAGCTTTGGGCCACTCAAGCCTACGCCACACGAACCGCCATTACTGATGAACTGATCGAAATCTTTTTGAGTCCGGCTTACGAGCGGGGTGCAGCCAGAACCCTGCGATCAATAGTGAAGGGCAATCGCACCAAAGACAACCCGATCGACTACAGGGCCAAAACCGTCTTACCCCAACTCACCATTCCCATGTTGCTGTTTTGGGGCCTGCAAGACAAAATGGTGCCGCCCTCGCTGGCGCGGCTATTTCCCAAGTACAACTGCAATCTGAAACTGATTGAAATTGAAAATGCGGGGCATTGTCCTCATGATGAACAGCCAGAATTCGTGAATCAGGAGATTTTGAACTGGATTCGGACGTGCGACCACTAAAAAGCCTCCCTGGACGAGAGGCGATCGCTCATAACTGAAACGGAAAGAAATATCTACTTAGACAAAAAGTCTTGGCCTTGCTTCAAAGCTTGTTGCCCAATGTTCTTAAATACCCAACCCAGAGCCAATACAAGTGGTAGCAGTACGATGAGTAAACGCCAATCCATAATAGGTTCTCCTCCGGATGATTAATAAAGATTCTTGAATCTTTCTCATATTTACTTTGTATCGCAAGTTCGTCAGTTTTCCTAGTCCTTTTTGTGCCCAAACCTGTTGATTCGCGGTGGTTTTACTTAAAGTTTTGTAAAGCCTGGTTCGCTGCTTCTGTTGGCATGGACGAGGGCCAGTTTCTCATAATTCTGAGCGTGTTCAATTAAGTGCGCTACTTCCGCCTCTGACAGTTCCCGCACAACTTTTCCCGGGACTCCAACCACCAGCGATCGCGGTGGCACATCTTTTGTCACAACGGCTCCGGCCCCAATGATGCTACCCATCCCCACGCGCACCCCATCCAACACAATCGCCCCAATCCCGATCAAGCTGCCCCGTTCAATATGGGCACTATGGACGACAGCCCGATGTCCAACCGTCACGTAAGCTTCCAACACAGTCGGTTGCCCTGGATCGCCATGTAAAACGGCTCCGTCTTGAATGTTGGTGCATTCGCCAATCACAATTTTTTCCACATCGGCCCGAACCACAGCCCCATACCAAATGGAAACCCCACGGGCGATCGTCACCTCTCCCAACACAACAGCATTCCCCGCAACGAAGGCAGCTTGAGACAAGTCGGGTACCGGCCAAAATGTCGGGGTTTGAATTAAAGAATGGCTAAAATCATTCACAAGACTGCTGATTAAACCTGGAAGTATCGATAGAATTGCCAGGAGTAAGTCCTCCCCCGATATAATAGACCCACTGGCACTGATGCAGAGAGAACAGGCAAATTCGCCATCAATGACTAACCCCGCCTTGCAGTACCCAATTTTTGGCCCGGAGATTCAGTGCCCTCACTGTCGTCAAACGATTCCGGCTCTCACTTTGACAGATACCTACCTCTGTCAGCGTCATGGTGCCTTTGAAGCGAATCCAAAAACGGGGGAACTGATTCATCTCCAATCGGGGCGGCACTGGAAGCGCTGGAATGATGAGTGGTATCGTCAGCACACCCATCCCGATGGCATCCGATTTGAAATCCACGAAGCCCTCGATCGCCTTTATACCCAGGGCTATCGTGCTACCCGCGTCATCATCGCCGAGCGCTACAAGGAACTGATCAGCACCTACCTGGAACGCAGCACTCCCTGGCGCGGCCAAACCGAATCACCCAAACCCCGCCTCTATGGTCTCCCAGTCGAGTTTAGTCCCACCCCGGAGGAAGAACCCTGCTGGGAAGTGATCAACTTCGACCTGGAAAAAGAACCCGGTGCCCCCGTCCGATATCCCTACTTCCGCTTGTTTGAGTAATATCGGCTCGGCTGGCCTTCAATCTTCTGTTGCGTCTAGATGATTAGGCTAGGCCTTGTGTGATTCTGCACTTTTGCGAACACGCTCAATAAATTCTGGGTAATTTTCCAAATCGTCCACCGATTGCAACGGTGGCATCTCGATCCAGGTGGCTTCCGCGTGTAACTTGTCTACATAGGTGTAAAACGCTTCTTGATCATCTCGATGAGTCAGCACGTAGGTATGTAAATCTTTGCGAGTCATCGTTTTGAAGTCAGGCTTATTCATCCTACGTACCTCCATTTGCCATTAGGATAAATCTCAATGATGTTCTCTTCACCTGCCAAGAAGAAAACGTTGCCTGCTCGCTCATCAATGCGAACGATGTTGATGGCTAAGTAAAGCTTACTAAACCAAACACATAGATTAAAACATTGCGCCTTCTGCTCTGATGTAGGACTTTTGGACACACTTGCACCACACACGTTGATACAAGCCTAGCATCTGAATTGAATAGGTGTTCTCTCCGGAAATTGCTGGACAGACTTGTAGTACAGGCTGTTGGGTTCGTGGCTTCTGGAGGTTGGGATGAAAAGAATAGTCTGGACGATCGCCATCATTACCGGAGCGGCGATCGGGATTCCGTTTTACTTCTGGCAGCAAGCAACGGCAACTCCAGATTGGTATGAAGAGCGGGCAAGCATCCGCCTCGATGATCCGGTTGCAGTGCGACAAGCGAGAGACATTGTTGCAGCAAAAATTGCCAGCGCCCAACCTCAACCCGATGGCACCCACGAAGTTTATTTGACAGCCGAAGATGTGAACGCGATCGCGGTGACAGAAATCAACAATCTGGCAAACCGTACCCAGTTGACAGATGCGGTTGAGTCTGTGAATTCAACGATTCAAAATGGGCGGATCGAAAGTGGGGCGGTGCTTAATTTGGCCAATGTGCCGATCGCGGATCTGCAGTCGGCGGAGCGCGAGCTTGTGTCCTTAGTACGCGAAACCTTTCCCGGTTTGGTAAATCGCGAGATTTATGTGGGCGTAGAAGGACAGCCCACGATTCAGAATGGACAATTGCAATTTGACCAAAGCTTACGCATCAAAATTGGTAACCTCAGCTTGACGGCTGCGGACGTGGCTCAGCGGTTGGGAGTTTCGGAGGAAACATTGTGGCGTTCGCTGAATCGAGAGTTAGGAGCATTGCAGGTCAAAGAGGTGCAAGTCTCGGATGATCAACTGCGGCTGCGCGGAACCCTTTAAACGTCTACTCAACTGTACCTTGAATTTATCGATAAGCCTGCGGTTGTTGAAAGCGATGAATGTCCTGAATTGTTTGCACCCAACCCGCAGCGAGGGATGCCAAAATGCGATCGCCCTTCTCTTGACTGGCCGTAGTCGGATCGCCCAACACTCCACTGCGGCTGAGGTCGCGAGTTGTCCAGGCAAAGGGCAAGCTGCCTTCCATACTCAGCAAGCTGTTCTCTGGTAAACCGTGGGGATATTCCGCCACGGCCTGATCCAACTTCACCTGCTCTGGCAAAATCGACAGTAGCAAACTGGTTTCGGCATCGCCCGCATGGATGCCCAATTCCAGTTCTTTTTCTGTGAGCAACTCAGCCGCAACGTTAGGCACTCGCCAGACGAACAGGGGAAACACCAGAAAATCCTCATGCTGCTGGTGCAAATCCCGCGCCACGATTTCCATCACCTGCGGCTGTCCCCCGTGCGCGTTCAACAGCACCCATTTCCGAAATCCAGCGCGATACAAGCTTTCCCCCACTTCCATCAACACGGTCATCAAGGTTTGCGCCGTCAACGTAATCGTGCCGGGAAAGTGCCAATGTTCGTTGGATTTACCGTAGTACAGCGTGGGCAGAGCGTAGGCGGGAATGGTGCGATCCAGGTAAGAAAGTGCTTTGCCTAGAACGGCTTGGGCGATCGCCGAATCGACTGCAAGCGGCAAATGCGGTCCATGCTGCTCGATCGCCCCAATGGGTTGAACCATCACCACATTCGGTTTATCCGGCAGATCTCGAATTTGCGTCCAGGTGAGGTAAGGAAAGTAGCGATCGGGCGGAATAAAGCCGTGCATCATGATCGGAATTGGGAGTTGGGAAATAGGGAGTGGGGTGGAGAAATCTAACTTCGGGTAGCGATCGTTGTCATCATAAATAAAATCCCGTCCCGAATGCGAAACCCGTCCAGGATTCTCGTAAGATGATTGAGCGAGATTTCAGCGGGAGTTTGGGAACGATGAACGCATTGCCAGCCGAGTTGCAGCGACTGAAGGGGAAAGTAGCCGTCGTCACGGGGGCATCGCGGGGGATTGGCCGAGCCACAGCATTGGCACTGGCAACGGAAGGTGCGGATGTGGTTGTCAACTATGCCAGTTCTAAAGATGCCGCAGAACAAGTGGTGGCTGAAATTACAGCAATGGGCAATCAGGCGATCGCGCTCCCAGGTGATGTGTCCAAAGCAGATCAGGTGGATGAATTGATTAATGCCGTGATGGAAAAGTGGGGCCACATTGATGTACTAGTGAACAATGCTGGTATCACCCGCGACACCTTATTACTCCGAATGAAGCCGGAAGAATGGCAAGCGGTGATTGACCTCAATCTGACAGGCGTGTTTCTGTGCACCAAAGCAGTGAGCAAAATTATGCTGAAGCAAAAATCAGGCCGCATCATCAACATCACTTCAGTTGCTGGACAAATGGGCAATCCTGGTCAAGCGAACTACAGCGCGGCCAAAGCTGGGGTGATTGGGTTTACTCGCACCGTTGCTAAAGAACTCGCGACCCGTGGCATTACCGTCAATGCAGTCGCCCCTGGATTCATCACCACTGACATGACCGCCGATTTGCAATCAGATGAGATTCTCAAATTCATTCCCCTTGGGCGCTACGGACAACCCGAAGAAATTGCTGGGATGATTCGCTTCCTCGCTGCCGATCCCGCTGCGGCTTACATCACAGGCCAGGTGATGAATGTGGATGGTGGCATGGTGATGGCCTAAGGGGATAGTTCTTTATGGGTTACAGGATGGTAACTGAGTGTTAACAACTCTTATGATGAGGTTAACTTCAACCATCCGTGCCCATGTTGAGCCGAATTAAAGATCTTGCCGCCAATCTTGCACCGCGCTTAATTGAAATTCGTCGTCATCTCCACAGCCACCCAGAACTGAGTGGGCAGGAGCATCAAACGGCTGTCTATGTGGCGGGGGTGTTATCTACCTGCGGGCTACAGGTTAAGGAGAATGTGGGCAAAGTCGGCGTAGTGGGTGAGTTGCCGGGGCAAGGGGCTGACCCTCGGATGCTGGCCATTCGAACGGATATGGATGCCTTGCCGATTCAGGAACGTACGGGGTTAGAATTTGCCTCGCGCCAACCGGGACTGATGCACGCCTGCGGACACGATGTGCATACTACTGTAGGGTTGGGCACGGCAATGGTGTTGTCTCAGTTGGGTGAACAGTTACCAGGCAATATAAAGTTTTTGTTTCAGCCTGCGGAAGAAGTTGCTCAAGGGGCGGGCTGGATGGTGAAGGATGGGGTGATGGAAGGGGTGTCTAGTATTTTGTCGGTGCATGTCTTTCCCTCGATTGCAGCCGGTGTGGTGGGAATTCGCTATGGCGCGTTGACGGCGGCGGCGGATGATCTGGAAATCCGGATTATGGGAGAGTCGGGGCATGGAGCGCGGCCGCACGAAGCGATCGATGCAATTTGGATCGCCGCCCAGGTCATCACCACCTTGCAACAAGCCATTAGTCGCACTCAAAATCCATTGCATCCAGTTGTGTTGACGATCGGGCAAATTAGTGGCGGACGAGCGCCCAACGTAATTGCTGATCAGGTGCGGTTACAAGGAACGGTACGATCGCTGCATCCTGAAACTAGTCGTAAACTGCCAGAGTGGATTGAATCGCTTGTGGCGGGAGTGTGTCAAATTTATGGCGCTCGCTACGAAATTAAATATCGGCGGGGGGTTCCTGCTGTGCAAAACGATATTACCTTGACCCAATTAGTCGAAAGTGCTGCCGAAGAAGCCTGGGGACGGGATAATATCCAAATCATTCAGGAACCATCTCTTGGTGCAGAAGACTTCTCGGTGTATCTTCAATATGCGCCTGGCAGCATGTTTCGGTTAGGTGTGGGATTTCGCGATCGGCGTAACTACTCGTTGCATCACCCACAATTTGAAGTCGATGAATCCGCGATCGTCACGGGAGTCGTGACACTTGCCTACGCAGCCTACAAATACTGGCATCAATCTCAACCCCTACTCAAGGCGGCAAATCCTAAGACGGGGTAACTCTTGCGGACGTGAATTCTGACTTGGTGCTTTTTACGGAGAATTTGGTCTTACCAACTTGAGTTAGGTGAAGAAGACAAGTAACTAAGGTTAGTTGAAATTACGGAATTTTCAAATTTTCTTCCCTCTTAGAATGTAATAGCTAGGCAAATTTAGGGAACTTTGAAAGAGTGCATCTATCAGCAAGCTTGCGTATGGCTGTTTAAATATTCAATGAAATCCGTAGATAGCCCTAAACCCTTATCCTTCAGAACGTAAGATGTGCTTCCCTTAGAAAGGCTTCGTCATTGAACAGAACCACTTAGGAATGAGAATTAAATAAAGTAGCAAGTTCTGTGGAATGGGCATCCTGCCTGTCACTTACAGCCGAGACGGCTATGCCACTTTTTTAAATCCATAGCCCTTAGACAACCTCTAGTTCAGTTGTAGCCGTCGTCTTGTGAAACGTGGTCGAAGCAAGTTAGAAAGCTTCCGCGGTGGCACTTCCGCCTTTGGCTCTGGCCTAAGCTTTCTGACCAAAGCTATAGTAAGAAATTTATAATCCTTGGAAAACAGTATCACTAATGGAATCAATGAGTTCGGGCAACCGTGATTGGGAGAAAATAACACTTCAAACGGGCGATCGCGGCTTTCGTTCACTGATTGAAAATGCCACTGACATTATTGTGGTACTGGACGAGAACGGCCTTTTTCAGTATTGCAGTCCCTCAGCTGAGAGAGTTTTGGGCTATCGCTTAGAAGATGTCGTTGGCCGCTTGACCTCAGAATTGGTTCATCCCGATGATTTGTTTACGGTGATGACGGTGCTGCGCAACTCGTTACAAAGTCCTGGCATTAGTCAACCGGCGATCGAATATCGGGTGCGGCATCGGAGTGGTTGCTGGCGATCGTTTGAAGCCGTTGCCACCAATCTCTTGAATGACCCAGCAATTCAAGGAGTTGTGGTTAATTGTCATGACATTACCGATCGTAAACAAGTGGAAGAGGCATTGCGATCGGCTAATCGGCAAATTGGCAACATTCTCGAAAGCATTGCAGATGCCTTCATCTCGATTGATCGAGATTGGCGGTTTACCTATCTGAATCAGCGCGCATCTCAATTGTTTAAGGAGACTGCCGCTCAGGTATTGCAAAAAAACCTCTGGGATGTGGTGCCAGATTTGATTGGTACTTTGTTTGAAACTGAAAGTCGGCGGGCAATCGACCTGCAAACCCCCATCACCTTCGAGGAGTTTTATCCCTTCCTCAAATCCTGGTTCGAAGTTCGTATTTTCCCTTCTGCTGATGGATTGTCTATTTTTCTTGTTGACGTCGCCGATCGCCGCCAATCCCAAGCCGAACTGCTCGAAATGAGTACAGCACTGGGAAATGCTGTAGAAGGAATCGCTCGCCTCGACACAGATGGCCGCTACATCGCTCTAAATCGTGCTTATGCGGAATCTTTAGGCTATGAGCAGGCCGAAATCATCGGGATGAGATGGGCCCAAACAATCCATCCCGAAGATCTTCTGGTGGTGGAAACGGCCTACCAGCAAATGATTACAGAGGGCAAAGCTGAGGTTGAAGTGCGGGCGGTTCGTAAGGATAGCTCGACTTTCTTTAAAGAAATCATGATGGTTGCTGCCTATGATTGGTACGACCAGTTCATCGGTCATCATTGCTTTACACGCGACATTTCGGAACGAAAGCTAGCAGAAGCAGCCCTCCGTCAACAGGCTGAGCGCGAGCGGTTGATGGCAGGCTTAGCCAGACTTTCCGCCGGCATTGCCCACCGCATTCGGCAATCGCTTGATCTAGAAGAAATCTTGAATACCACGGTGTCAGAGGTGCGGCAGTTTTTGAAGGCCGATCGGGTGGTAATTTATCGTTGCGAACACGATGTTTTGCGGGTCGTTGCAGCCGAGTCGGTAGACCCTGCCTATCCCTCTATTATGGGATTGCAAGTGCAGGATGAGTCTTTCAACCAGCGCTATACGCTTTATCGGCATGGGCAAAATTTTGTTGTAAGTGATTTGCAACAATTACAGGACGCAAAAGCATTTCAAGCATTTTTAGTGCAATGGCAAGTTAAAGCCTTTCTGGCCGTGCCAATTCTGCATGGAGATGCCCTCTGGGGCACGCTCGTCGCCCATCAATGTTTTTCTCCGCGCCATTGGGAATCTTACGAAATTGGATTGTTGGAGCAATTAGCAACTCAGGTGGCGATCGCTATCCAGCAGTCTGACCTCTATCGCCAGGTGCAGCAACTCAATACCAATTTAGAACGCCAGGTGCAAGAGCGGACCACCCAACTCGAACAAGCCTTGCACTACGAAGCGACCCTGAAACGCATCACCGATTCAGTACGTGACAGTTTAGATGAAGATCAGATTTTGCAAAATGCAGTGCAAGAACTGGCCTTGGGCTTGTATGTCGATTGTTGTGATTCGGGCATCTACGATTTAGAGCAGCAAACATCAACAATTCGCTACGAATTTATTCGCTCTGATATTGCGCCCTCGAAAGGAGTGACCATTCAAATGAAGGATTATCAGGATCTATACGATCAAATTCTGCACAGGAGCGGTCACTTTCAATTTTGTCGTCGTATTCCGATCGATCGACGGCCTGTGGCCCAGCAGCACGTGGCTCTCGTTTGCCCAATTGTGGATGATCAAGGCGTAATGGGCGATTTATGGTTGTTCCGAGGTGCAGAAAACGTTTTTTCGGAATTGGAAATTCGACTCATTCAGCAAGTGGCCAATCAATGCGCGATCGCGATTCGGCAAGCCAGACTGTATCAAGCAACACACGCTCAGGTGACAGCCCTGGAGGAACTGAATCAACTCAAGGATGATTTCCTCAGTACCGTCTCCCATGAGTTGCGCACACCCATGTCCAATATGAAAATGGCGATTCACATGTTGAAGAATGTGAATACTCCAGAACGACAGCAGCAGTACTTGAATATCTTGCAGTCAGAGTGTATGCGCGAGATTGAACTCATTAATGACTTGCTTGACTTGCAACGGCTGGAAGCGTCGTCTTACACCTTGTCGCTTGATTTGATCGATCTGCAAGAATGCATTACAAATCTGGTCGAATCATTCTATTCCCGTATCCAAGAGCGCCAGCAAACTCTTCTAGTCAATATCCCCCTAGATTTGGGTGTGATCACGAGCGATCGAGCCACTTTGGAACGGGTCATTGCTGAACTGCTCAACAATGCCTGCAAATACACGCCTCCCGGTGGAGAAATCGTCTTGACAGTTGAACAAACACTAAACACAGAACAAGAATTTTTTGAAATAAACTTCATCATTCGTAATCAAGCAGAAATTCCGGCAGGAGAATTGAGTCGTGTGTTTGACAAGTTCTACCGGGTGCCGAATGGCGATCGTTGGAAACAAGGCGGAACTGGGCTGGGGTTAGCTTTAGTGCAACGGTTGGTGGCAGAGTTAGGCGGGACGATATTAGCTCAAAGTGCTAACGGCTGGACCACTTTCACCATCAACCTGCCGCCCATTTAATCCCGCAACACATCCGCAATTTCTCTGAGATCGGAGTAAAGACAGAGCAGAAGTTCATGAAAATTACCGTAGGGTCGTAGAGTAGTCCTCCGATTAAATGCATATATGCTTTTAGAGGAAAGAACTCATGGCACTCCAACTCACCCACGACGATCTTCTAATTCTTGAGAAACAGCGGCTTGAGCGATTCCGTTCTTTCTTTCAAGATGCGCTTCCTTTTTGCTGGCTTCATCTTGACCAGGGAAACAAACTGAAAATTCATTGTCCAGAACCCTGGCTCGTTGACTTGCTCCTGTATGATATTGAATCGCTTCGCAACCAAGCATGGAGCATTGTTGGAGCTAGACAAGTGTCTATTTACTATGCTCAAGAAGAAATTTACGTTACGCCCACTTGCAAGCGACGATCGCAGAACTCCTGTAACTCCCCTATTTCGCACTAACAGTTTCTGTTTGGTAAGAAATAATTTTAAATCAGCCCCTACCTCACGAGTTGGGAGTAGAATTCAGCAGTCTTGTGTTTACGGGTCAAAGGCAACGTTTTGCAGGCAGCATTTGTTTGATGCCACTGCTCACTACTTTGACCTGGATAAACGAGATCTATCGAATTGATGACAACCAACCAGTTCTTAATCATTACAGTTATAGTTAATCGAACGGTTCGATCTGTTGTTACAATTCTTTCTCGCCAAACTGTTACAAACGGCAATGCCCAGGTTGTTATTCCCAGGTTGTGACTATGAATCCCGATATTAAAGAATCTGAAATGCCAACTGTTAGCGCGCCGGACTTTGCGGAGCCTGCGCTTCCCCCTGCTGATGAGCCATTGCTCCTCCCACCTCAAGAAACTAGTTCCACGAATGAGCAGGTTGCACAATTTGTCGAGCGTTTCAAATCATTTTTGTCTAGCTTGCCAGAATACTTGTCAGACTTTTTCAGCGAGTATAAGCGCCCTCTGATTACGCTGGGATTAATTTTTGGTGGCGTGGTGACGGTGAAGCTCACCTTCGCTTTGCTAGATGCATTGGATGATATCCCCCTCCTTGCGCCCACTTTTGAACTCGTAGGGTTTGGGTATTCCGTCTGGTTCGTGTACCGCTACTTGTTGAAAGCTTCCACTCGTCAAGAGTTAGCGAAAGAAGTTGGCGATCTGAAAGACCAGATCGTTGGCAGCTTACCTAAATAGGTGAGCGGGTAGGTAAGTTAGTGAGTAGGTGCGTGGCGTGAGTTACTGCTGCCGAATAGTGCAGTAACTCAGTAGCTCAAGTTTTGACTCACTCACTGAACCACCTACCCTCTATTCACAATCCTCTATCTATACGTTGTCGGCACATACAAGCGACCATTACACAACTGCACGACGGGTTGCTGAGATTGACGAATTAGCTCTTCGTCATGACTGGTGATAACGATCGTGATGCCGATCGCGTTCAGCTTTTTCAAAATTTTGATCACCTGCCAGGAGTTATCTGCATCCAGGTTGCCGGTTGGTTCGTCTGCGAGCAGTAGGGGTGGGGTGTTGACGATCGCCCGCGCCAAGCTCACCCGTTGTTGCTCGCCGCCGGATAATTCTTCTGGAAAACTGTTGGCTTTGTGCGGCAACCCTACCATTTTGAGTGCAGGTTGTAAGCGGCGTTCAATTTCTTGGCGGCTAAAACCTTGTGCCCACAACACAAATGCGATATTTTCTGCGACTGTCCGCTTGGGAATCAGTTTGTAGTCTTGAAAGACAATCCCAATCCGACGGCGCAACTCTGCCAAGCGATCGCCTTTTAATTCTGAAACATCCACTCCATCAACAATCACCTGCCCAGATGAGGCTTTTTCGTCGCCGTATAGCATTTTCAGCAGCGTGGACTTGCCCGATCCAGATGGCCCTGTAATAAATAGAAAATCTCCCCGCCGAATGTTCAGGTTGCCCTCAATCAACGCCTTTGAGCCACTGTCATAGGTTTTGCAGACATTGTGCAACGTGACGATCGCTTCTCTTGCATCGGAAGCAGCCCCCGTTTGATTGGTTAGCTGCGCTGATACGGCATGAGATTGAACAGGGGAATTCATAAGCGCTGCGGCGTACATCCGTCAATTCAAGAACTTGTCGTCCATTACAACACAGAAGGCTTGAGATGACGCAAGAACCAAGCTGCCCTAAACCACTCCTTCCTTCAGCTTCAAACGATAGAGTAGCGATCGCCACGCGAACTGAGGTAATGCCAGCATGCGCCGCCAGCGCCAAGGTTCTTGATACAGACGGTACAACCATTCCAGGTGGTTATTGCGAAAGAATTCTGGAGCGCGATCCTTCGTGCCGGCCCAAATATCAAAGCTGCCACCCACTCCGATCCAGATGGCATGAGGACATAGATGGCGATGTTCTTCAATCCAAAATTCTTGGCGCGGCACACCCAGTCCTACGAGGATCAGCGCTGGTTGCAGAGTTTTCAGGCGGTGGTTAAACTCGGCTTGTTCCTCCACCTTGAGAAAGCCATGTTGCGTTCCAGCAAAGGGGAGATGCGGCTGGGTTTGTTGCCAGATATGAGCGGCTTTGTCGGCAACTCCAGGCTGCCCACCGTAGAAAAAGACACTGCCGAGCGTGCCGCCCCCAAACTCGTGCAGTAATCCTTCGGCCAGTTCAATTCCTGGGCGGCGCTGAACTTGTTTGCCGTATAGCTTCAGGTACAGCACAATGCCTGCCCCATCTGGAATGATCAATTCAGCAGCTTGAATGATCTGAGCTAGGCGATCGTTTTGTTCTGCCTGCATCGTCATCTCAGCATTAAGTGTGACAACGTGACACCCGCGCCGCTGCTGGGCACAATTCACCAGCCATTCAACATAATCATTGGTCAGGTGAATCGGCAACCCCATCACCGAAAATGCCTGTAGCGGTAAAATTTGCTCCTGCCCAACCATTACGTCTATCACCGTCTTGGGAAAACTTCCAGATTTTACCTTATAGCGGTTTTGGGATCATGCCGAGTTTGTGAAGGAGGTGTGCATCATGGGAAGCTTCGGGGTTTGGCGTGGTGAGCAATTTGGGGCCGGTGAAAATGGAGTTGGCCCCCGCCAGGAGACACAGAGCTTGTAGTTCATCGCTCATGGTTAAGCGCCCAGCGGAGAGGCGCACCATGGCTACGGGAAACAGGATGCGAGTGGTGGCAATCATCCGCACGAGGTCGATCGCGTCTACAGGCGGTGCATCTGCCAACGGGGTGCCTTTGACCGGAACCAGACAATTAATGGGAATCGATTCGGGTGTAGGTGAGAGCTGACTTAGCGCTACCAGCAAATCCAGCCGATCGTCCACCGACTCACCCATGCCCACAATGCCACCACAGCAAACGGAGATCCCCGCTGCGCTAACAGCACGGATGGTTTCCAGGCGATCGCGATAGGTACGAGTGGAAATGATTTGATCGTAGTAACTGGGTGAGGTGTCGAGGTTGTGGTTGTATGCCGTCAGTCCGGCAGCCTTCAGTTGTTGGGCCTGGTGCGGTTTCAGCATTCCCAGCGTGCAGCACACTTCCAAATCCAGAGCTGCAACTTGCCGGATCATATCCAGGACTTGATCAAATTGTTTGCCATCCTTCACTTCGCGCCATGCGGCCCCCATGCAAAAGCGAGTTGCTCCCGTGGCCTTGGCTGCCTTGGCTTCTGCCAGCACCGCCCCTACATCCATCAGCGGTTCGGGTTTCAGGTCAGTCGTATGGTGAACACTTTGGGCACAGTAGCCACAATCTTCAGGGCAGGCTCCAGTTTTGATACTACACAGGGTGCAGAGTTGCACGGCAAGGGGATCGTGATGTGATCGATGCACTTGTTGCGCGGCAAATAGGAGATCGGGCAGTGGCTGATGATAAATGGTAGCGATGCGATCGTGCAATGGGACAGAAGATTCAACCGATTCGGACCAAATGGCAGACATATCAACTCTCAACAATGGTTTCCCGTGTAGAGTTCACATTGCTGTGTGTCCCTACCGTGCTGATCAGATTACATTGTTTCTTGAATTTCGGGATACATGAAGTGATATCCGGCATTTCGTAATTTTTGGTTGGAAACTCTGGCGTTGTAAGGACGCACGCTGGGCTGAGAGGCATCCCAGGAAACCGGAGGTAAATTATGAGCACGACAAATGCGATCGAGCAATTCGCGAGTTGTGACGGGTACTGTCCCCACCAGGTTATAGATGCCGTGGAGGGAATGGGCTTGAGCAAAGGCGATCGCACCCACAATGTCGCCTAAATGAACCCAGTTTGCCGCATCAGTGCCAGCTCCAGGGCGAGTGGTGCCTGCCGCCCGTTGAAAAATTTTCACCAGTTCGCGTCCAGGGCCGTAGATGCCACCCAACCGCAAGATGCAAACTTGCCGTTGGGGCGTGGCCGCACTCAGCAGAATTTGTTCCGTTTCTACCAGGATGTCACCGTTGCGGTTGGCCGGTTGCACTGGAGTGGTTTCATTCACCCATTCGCCGCCCCGATCGCCATACACAGCATAGCTACCGGTGTAGATAATCTGCTTCACTGTAGGCACATTAGCCAGCACCGCCACGAGCGTTTTAGCAGTTTGCAGATAGGTTTCTGCATAAGCATCGACACTGGGGGCACCAATGGACAGCAGCAAAATGTCCTGGTTCTGCAACACCGAGCGCACACCAATTTCGTCATCTCCCCGGACGATTACCACCCGCTCAACCAGCGGTTCTAGTTCAGCGACACGAGTATCACTGGTGGTTGTAGCCGTTAGCGTGAAGTGCGATCGCCAGCGCTGAGCAACGGCTTTCCCCACATAACCGCAGCCAAAAATTACCGCATTGACCAACCCTTACCCTCCTACTGAGCGCCTGTCATCGGCAAGTAGCTTAGCAGAAAGAATGCCTCCCAAAAAACCAAACAGGTGCCCTTCCCAGGAGATGCCTTGCTGAAATGGCAGCACCCCCCAGATCAGGCTGCCATATAAAGTGCCAACAAATAGAGACATGGCGATCGCCAGGATACTGCGCTCAAAATAGCCCCGTGCCAACAGATAACCGAGATAGCCAAAAATGACTCCACTTGCGCCCAGATGAATTCCCGGAGTGCCAAACAACCAGGTGCCCAAACCACTGACAAACGCTGAGAGAATACTAACCACAAAGAAATCGCTGGTTTCGCGTAACATCACCAACCAGCCCAACACCAAAAACGGAATTGTGTTCCCGATCAAGTGCCCCAGGCCACCATGCAGGAAAGGTGCCAACAGAATGCCCCGAAGACCAATGGGGTTGCGCGGAACAATCCCAAAATCATCCAGCCCCCCCCGGAAGGGAAAGCCTCCCTTCAACACGAACAGATCAAACAGTTCCAAACCCCAGGCCAAGGCAACACAACTGCCCAGGATCAGAATTTGGAGCTTAAACTCATCACGAATCGAACGTTCTTGTTGTTTGCCTCTCATATCGGTTGGTGGGTTACTGAGGAAAAACGATTGCTACTACTCTAGCTTTTCAAGCCGATGTCGAGAAGCTAAACCCCCAAGATTAAGCGCCAACTCTTGAGAGAACCCATGTCTCCAGCGGCATGATCGGTGACTCTGAGGTGCCAGCGGCCTTGAGGTGATTGCCCCAGTAGCCGTGCTAGTAGGGGGTGCGTGCGGGTGGAATAGGTGCCCTGGTAAGTGGTGCGGCGGCCCAGCGTTCGCCCCTGCAATAGGAACGTCTGATTTGTTGGAGCGATGAGCCGGATTTCCAGATCTCCCAGGAAGCTATGTTCCAGCTCCACGATCGCCTGAATGCTACGGATTGGGGCAGTTTCAGCCACTTGAATCGTGCTGGTGGCTCCAGTGGGATTGTTGTCTGGAATCGGCAAACTGGTGGTGTTTTGCAGTTGAATCTGGCGCGAGGGCGCGATCGCGGGGGCTTGACGCTGATGAGCGGCCTGCACGGCTTTGAAGGCATTAACTTTGCCATACCCAAACCAATCACTCCGCCCCCCGATTTCGTAGGTGCCTTTACGGAAGCCAAACTGCGGATCGGGGTTCAGGTCAACAATTTTGTCCGCGGTCTGTTGCAGCACTTGCCGAACTTCAGCTGCCGTTAAATCTGGGTTGGCAGACAGTACCAATGCCGCCACACCTGCGACCAGAGGGCAAGCACTGGATGTTCCACCAAAATCATCGGTAAAATCTGTCGTGCTGTAACCCGCCCCACCCACGCGATCGGTAGTGACGATGCCCAACCCCTCTAGGCCAGTGCGGACTTGCGGCGGCGTGTAGACGTAACCCACTTGTTGCAATCCCATTCCCGGTGGAGCGTTGTTACTAGGAGCACAAACAGAAATTTCTTTGCCCCAGTTGCTGTAAGCCGCTTTGCGGTTGAGGCTGGTGGAGGCGGCAACGGCAATCACATCTGGATGCACGGCAAACCCGTTGAGCCATTGAGTATTACCCCGAATCACATTCTCAATCCAGCCTTGCTCGTTGATGGTGCCGTTGACTGGACGATTGGCATTTCCGGCAGCAAACACGATCACACAACCTTTGCCATTGCGGCCTTCCGATGCGGCCCGAGTCAAGGCGTTACGCTGTCGGAGGGAAAGGGGAAAATTCACGGCAGCAGCCCCCCAACTACAGGAGATAACTGCCGCCCCCTTCGTCATCGCCCAGCCAAACAATTGCTCGATCGCCTCATCATCTAGAAAGCCACTAGTGCGTAAGGGCATTAAGGCGCAACCGGGAGCCACCCCCACTGCCCCGCTCTCGTTTTCTTCCGCCACCGCAACACCAGCACAAGCTGTACCGTGGTTATCATCGGGCAATCCGGGCAGGGGCATCAAGTCGTTGTCGTAAAAGTCTCTGGGGGCCACGATTTTCCCCATCCCTTGAAAGTCGGGGTGGTTCACGTCTACAGAATCATCCATGACGGCGACTACGACAGAACGAACTCCGCGCGTAATATCCCAGGCTGCTTCAGCAAAAACGTGGGAATTGGGGGCAAGTTCCCGACCGCCGTTGTGGTGTAGGTGCCATTGTTTGGGATAGACGGGATCTTTGGGCCGGTAGAGGGGTTGCGTCCGGACGGCGATGTTCGGTTCCGCTATCAACACTTCAGCGTGTTGCATCAATCGATTAGTGATTTTCACAGGATTTTCGGTGGCAGCGGCAGTAGTTCGAAACACGAAGGTGTTGGGCAAGCCTTCGACGGGTTTCACCTGCTCAATTCCGTATTGAGTCGCAATCTGGTCGATCGCGATTGGCTCCACTTGCGGCGCAAACTGAACGGTGAGCTGCTCTGTCAGATAAACGCGGGATGCGGCATCAAGCTCAAGCTGGTACACATGGCTGGCAAATTCAACTGCCTCTGCCGCTCGTACTTCTTGCATCACGTCATCACGCTGGGCGGGAGCCACCACAATTTCAGTCAGTTCACCGGGCGCAGGGGCAGGACTAACTTCCGCGGGTAACGGTGCAATCACATGGGACAAAGCCGCTGCATCGATGGCTTTAACGGTGAAGCGATCGCTCACTTTTTCTAACAACAATTCCTGCCCACCTCGCTGCAAGACGCTGCCAATGCTAGACTCCGGCATATTAGTTGGCGAATTGGGCGGTTGTCCTGGTGTTACAGGTTGATTGGTCATAACACTCTCCAGTGGATGCTTCTACAGGCTACTCCACCCTGTTGAATTCGAGCGATGACCATTCTTTACAAACGACCATTCAGCAATCACCCAACTCAATTTCGACGCAAAGTAATCCACAGTGGTAATATACATAGGTTAATATTCCTATTTCCCTGCAACGCCATCATGCAAGTTCTCGGAATCGATCGCTTTCTTCGCACGCTCAGTTTGGTGACCTTATCCGCCGTGGCTGCTCTCATCGCTTCTCAGCCAGACAAGCTCGTGGCTCAGGAGTTACCAACCGGCCCCAATCAGGCTAAACCGATTGATCCAAACGCACCCAATGTTATCCGTCCAGGTGCAAATCCTGAAACCGGGATTTTGAGTATGCAGGCGGGACAGCGTTTAATGCAAGAAGCGACGGCTGCTGTTTCAGCCCAGAATTATCCCGTGGCGATCAAAAAGCTGCAGGAATCTCGCCAGGTGTTCAACCAACTTTCTAATTTCTATCAAGACCTAGCTGGGAGTTTTTCGGGAATTGAAAACCGAATTGCGGATAGCCATCGCCGCAAGGCCTTAGATACGGCCCAGATGCGAGATGAAGCAACCTATCAACTGGCTCTAGTGCATCGTGCCCAAAACCAGCCAGAACTGGCAGTGCCGCTACTCATTCAAATTATTCGCAGTCAACAACCCACTCGTGATTTGGGCAAACGAGCTTACCAGCAACTCTTTGAGTTAGGTTTTGTTGATTCTCCCTTCCCTCGTCCGCGCGCTGATCAGTCTCCTCCTTCGGCAACCCGCTAGACTACCGCTAGACTAAGAGAGAGGGGGTGCGATCGCGGTTTGATTTGTAGATGAGTCACAAATCAGGTTCAAATAGAAATCAACTTGCAACAATAACTATCAATCCAAGCTCATCAATCCAAGGAGGGTAAATGATCAGCCCGAATCAGGTTGAAGCCATGATTCAAGCTCAGTTGCCAGATGCCCAGGTGCAGGTGTTAACGAACGACGGTGAACATTACGAAGTCGTTGTCGTGTCGTCTGCTTTTGAAGGAAAAGGTCTCGTCCAGCAGCATCAATTGGTTTACAAAGCAATTCAGCAAGAAATGCTGTCAGGGGCGATTCATGCCATGGCAGTCAAAACTTACACGCCTGATGCGTGGCAAAACGTCACTTCGGCGGTTTAGCTCGGTAATTTCTTCTTGTACCCCTCAATTTTGTACACAATCATGACTCCAGAAACACAAGCTCGTATTGAAGATTTGGTGAAACAGAACAAGATCATGGTTTTCATGAAGGGCAATAAATTAATGCCTCAGTGCGGTTTCTCCAACAATGTTGTCCAAATTCTCAATGTCCTGGGTGTTCCCTTTGAAACCGTTGATGTTCTGGCGGATGAAGAGATCCGTCAGGGCATTAAGGAATACTCCAACTGGCCAACGATTCCCCAGGTTTACATCAATGGCGAATTCGTGGGTGGCTCTGATATTATGATCGAGCTTTACCAGAAAGGTGAATTGCAACAAATGGTAGAGGTCGCTCTGGCCTCTTAGGCAATTTCCACCCAAAGAATCTACCTGTAATTAATTCTCATTCCTAAGGGCTAGCGGTTGGTAGCCAAGATTTTAACGAAACCGATCCTAATCATCGAGGGAACTTTTTCTTGGAAATCGCTTAATATCTTTTCTTGTCTAACTTTTGCTATTCAACGAAACCCCCCTGAGCCTTTTGGCTCAAGGGGGGTTTTTGCTTAGCGATAGTCAGGCTCTGACTGAGCTTTTTCGAAATTGGATGGATCGTACAGGTAACGGGTAACTTCTTCTTCTAGTCGGTGAATCAGATAGGGTTCGAGGCTGTTAGCATGCCGAAGCGCGGCTAGATACCCATCGAGATACATCCGTAAATCGTCAGACCGATAGCCTCGGTTCCAGAGATCCACAAGGGCATCGGTCAAGCGTTGATAGAAGCGGATAGTTTGTGTGTCCTGCAACATAGTTCCGAGAAAATTGACAGAGGGCGAAGCAGATAGAGCGATCGTACAACTTACTTTGTTCAACACCGTCCGGAGCAAATCCGTCTGGTTATTGGCTTGCTAACCCTATCTTAACTTTAATGAAGCCACGTCTTGGAGCTTGTGATGGATTTTGTATTAAACCGCTAACTCAGCAACACCTAGTATCAAAGTTAGGCCTCTGTTACCCTACTTTCCTCCTTTCAAGTAATGAAATTAATATGGAAAAGTCGTGATTTGAATGCGAGCGAAGAATCGCAGCGGTACTTCACTTCGCTTCTGCTGATTCAGCATGACAAACTCCGAAATTATAGTTTTGGTCAAAACGCTTTGGCCAAGGAAGAAGTAGCAAAGCCAATGCTGAGTAGGCGTTCTGACTCGCCTTTGCCATGTTACATTGGCTACAGATGTACTACATTCACACTCTTGAAAAGGCAACTGTCTGGAGTAGTTGAAGTAACCATCTTTACAAATATGAATACAAGGCTTTGTTAGATTGATAAGCACAAACTCGAAGGAAGCGCAGCCTCCGTGTCAGCTTTTTGCATTCAGATCATTGAAGGAAACCCTCACCTGCGATCGCTGCTCGGTTGGCATCTCCAGCAGGCAGGTTATACAGTCTACCAATCGGCAGACCTGCACCAAGCGCGGGAGGTGTTTCACCATCGTCAGCCCACTCTCATCATCCTAGATTCCGAACTACCAGATGGGGATGGGGTTGAATTTTGTCGCTGGCTACGGCAACAGCAAACCTTGATTCTGATGTTGTCTGCTCGCAATACTGAGGCCGATATTGTTGAAGGGCTGAGAGCCGGAGCAGATGATTATCTCACCAAGCCATTTGGGATGCAGGAATTTTTGGCCCGAGTGGAAGCGCTGACTCGTCGCCGCCTAGCAATGCTGCCACCTGCGGCTTTGGATTGTGGCGATTTGCAGATTGATTTGGTGCATCGACGGGTGCGCTTTAAGGGCGATTTGATTGAGCTAACGCCGCAAGAGTTTAGTTTGCTATATGTGCTGGCTCAGGCCGGGGGCATGCCGTTGAGTCGATCGGAATTATTGCAACGAGCTTGGCCTGACGCGATCGACAACCCTCGTACGGTCGATACTCATATCTTGTCGTTACGGAAAAAAGTTGAAACCGATCCCCGGCAACCGAATTTGATTCAAACGGTGCGGAATGTGGGCTATCGGTTGAATTTAGAAAGTCTTGCACCCAAATCCCCAGTAGCTGACTATGCTGCTCGACGTAAGCCTGTCCCGCAGACAAATCATCGCTTAGCAGCCAGCGATCGAGGCTTATCTTAAGTAATGCGGCACACAATTTGAGCTGATTTGCAGGGCAAGAACTTGCGCGTTAAAAAATCACCCAAATGAGTGCCAAACCTTATCCGAAATGAATTTGTGCTGTGCTGATGCATTCAATAGGTAGATGATTCTGCTGACAAACTGAACTCATTCACTGTTCAAGCTGAAGTATTCTTTTGCACTTTGAATCATCTCTAGCAAACAAACATTTACAAGGAATTTCTGATATGGCGATCGTCCAAACTAGCAAGCCAATTTTGCGAATTGGTTCTCAAGGTGCTGCGGTGAAAGAACTCCAAACGTTGATCTGTGAGTTTCTGCGCGCTCCCCGGTTGTTAATTGATGGTGTATTTGGAGCGTTGACTGAAGCCGCTGTCAAAGAAATGCAGGAGCGCTTCTTCCTCACTGTTGACGGAATTGCGGGGCCGCAGACTTGGGGAGCTTTGATCGAACGAAAGAATGAGTATCTCCCCGTGTTGAAGGTGGGTAGTGAGGGGAATCTAGTTCGTCGGGTTCAAACGCGATTAGCCATTTATGATTACCTAATTGATGAAATCGATGGCATCTTTGGGGTAAAAACTGAAGCTGCTGTGAAGCAATTTCAGTTTGATCAGGGTCTCAAAGTTGATGGCATCATTGGGACTCAGACGTGGACGCAATTGAGCTACCTTTACCCTTACCTTTCCGGGATTTAAACTTGATGATGGTTACAAATGTTTAGATTGAATTAAGACTTTGACAGGTTATTGGAAGATGGGTGCGATCGTGGTGTGGCCGCACCCATTCTTGTGAAAACGAAACCGCCACAATGCAACGAGAGAAAAATGAAGCAGCTATCCGCGATCGACCATGCTGTACTAAAACGTTTCACTTGCATGTGATCGACAAAACTTCATAAACTCCTCATGGTTTTCTACAATCATCCCCCGGATGGTGTAAAAGTGAACGAGTAACATTTAATCGAGCATCCTTATCTCATCCCCCCAACGTTTGCAGCGACGTTCGCACCAAACGTTGTCTTAGATCGCATTGTGTCAGGAGGTTTCCGTTGTTTACCGAGCAACCTGCTCCACCCCATCCAGTTGCCGATGTCCAGGTTCAACAGGCTGATGCCACTGTCGCCCAGCCCCCTGACCCAGCCCCCGTAACTCCCGCTCGATCGGCAACACCAGAAGTCATCGTCGTTCCTGTACCGGCACCGCCTGCGGCACCTGCACCGCCCGCGCCAACTCCAGCCCCCCCACCAGCGGCTGTCGTCCAACCGATCACGCTCAGTACCAATGAGACAGCGAAAGCCCAACGGCAGCAGGAAGTCGAGCAAGCCCTGCTGGAACTCACGAGCAAAGCCAGAGCGCAGCAGCGAGAACAACAGGAGCAGCAAGCCGCCGCCGAGACAGCGAAATATGCCGAAGCG